>ENA-OOWN01002666-OOWN01002666.1-human-gut-metagenome-genome-assembly--contig:-NODE-2666-length-10594-cov-8.961666_pt1 | contig 10594 bp, 9 predicted proteins | sample MGYA00241406_ERZ501319 | MGnify/ENA primary metagenome ERZ501319 (study PRJEB25962, sample SAMEA2042734) | human gut metagenome | biome: human gut; feature: human-associated habitat; material: faeces... | reverse complement strand
CGGCAGGAGGAAGAACGGCTGAAGGCCGAGAGGCTGCGGGAAAAGGAGCAGAAAAAGCAACAGAAGCGCAAACCGGCGGAAAAGAACGTATCCGCAAGTGATGCGGCAGGAACGAGCATGGTCCCTGTAAGTAAAAGGAAGCGGTTTCTGAAAAAGGTCGTTTATCCTGCTGCAGCTATCATTGCCGGTGCCGCTATTGTCTTCTGCGTCTACACCACGCTGGCCAACCGCTCTGCACCTATCGGGTTTCAGTACCCCACGACGCTCCAGCGTTCTGATGGAACGACAGTTTCCACGTCCTACGTTCATGGAGATAGCGTACAGGTGATTCAGGTCACAGACGATATACTGCCGGGAACGCAGTTCTCTAAGGATAATCTTGCCGTAGCAACCATTCCTGCCGACGTCTACAACTGCGCTGTGGCCATTGGCTCCAAGCTGTGTAATGTGGACATGGCATCCACTGTGGTGGGGAAATACGCGACTGAATATATCGGCGCCGGTCAAATTCTCCGCATCGACCAGTTCAGTGTAAACAGCACAGGAGGAACATCAGTTGCCGTCAACCCTTGGCTGGCCGCTGATGAGGAAGATGTGCGAGATTATCTGTGGGAAACGGATACCAGCTTCCTCATGTTTGGACGCGAGGCTGTCATTACCATCAATCGCACAGTGGACGACAACAACCCCGCGTTGCGCGAGGAACTCTATGCGGATGACCCCACTATCGAGTACACCATCAGCGATAAGGACGAGCATAACCGGAGGCATGAAACCATTAAGCTGAATGCGGTGGTAAGTGACCTCCTGAACGCCGACGGAACGCTTCTGTTTGATGTCTATGCCAAGCTGGGAGCAATCCCGCAGGGCGAGTTGACACAGTATGTGAAGAACCATGTTAGCATCGCAAAAATGGTTCCCTCCATTGTAAGATTCCGTATGACAGAAAAGGCTGCAACCGTGTATGACGCAGCCATGGTCACTGGTGCAGATGCAACACTTACCAGCGGTACGGTTACGACCGTGGAGCTACTGGAGGAGCTGGAAGCAAACACTCCCGAACGCGCCGCACAGCTCAACATCTGCCAATTTGTAGACCGTGTGCTCTGCGGTGATACCGCACCTCAGAACGCGAACCCCGTACAGTAAAAATCCGTAAGGAGGAATCCCATATGAAGAAGTTCATCGCATTGACTCTGGCCGTGCTTATGGCTCTGACCATTGTGGGCTGTGGAAAGAAAGATAAAGATGAGGACACCGGCGAACCTCAGTACAACCTCGAAAATCCCGAACCCATCCCCGACGGTGAAGAGGACTCCCAAGGATATATCGGGGATGGCAAGTACCGCAACGACATCAAGTTGAGCTGTACGCTGGAATCCGGCTATGAGGTCACGCTTGGTATGGGCGACAAGGATGCCGGCGTCAACGCCATCTACTTGAACCCCACCTGCAACGACCCCAACGGTGCAGCGTTCTATATCAAGTGCGAGCGTACGACATATCCCCTATACTTTATGCCGGAAGAATACGCAACAGTCAAGCGGCAAGATTTTTACACAATGGATACCAACAGTATTGCAGCCTTTACTTGGTATGACGATGTGTTGGGAATTGACGCGACCTACCGCGATGTAAACAAATTCGGTGTTGCGTGGCAGGACTCCATTCTTGTGGATGGATATAACGGCAATGAAACGCTGACAATCCGCGTATGTGATAAGGCTACGGGCGAAGACCTTGGCAGCTTTATCGCACACATCAACTACGACAAGGCAGCGGATGTTTACTATCTCGCAGATATGAGCGCAGTCATTGAAGGCGCCGATACCGAGACAGATACCGCACCCGCTAACTAAAAAAAAGAAAAGGAGAGAAAAATCATGCCCGCAATTATCAGTGACTCAAAGCAGCAGCAGGCACTCCAGCAGGTCTCAAACGGACTGAAAGCAGTCGCAGACATCAATACGATGTTAGACATCGCTGCAAAGGATAACGCCTTTACGGTATCGGCAAAAAGCCGTAAAAAGCCTGCTATCGTTGTAGATGAACAGGCCGCGACACGCATCCAGTCCGCCATGAAAAACTTCCGTGAAAAAATGGTCAAGAAAATCCGCGATACCGCTGAAAGGCAGCGTATTGCACTGTCCGAGGAGGATGAGGCTATTCTCAACTGGGGCGCGACCCCTGTTGCAGCGGAAGCCACAGAAGACGAGGACGGCGATGATGGCCTTGTGAACGAGGCCAATACGCCGGAAAACGCCTTTACTCCGGAAGAGTCTGAACCTCAGGAGGATGCAGAAATCGAAAGGCCCTTCTTTTTCAATTAACTTTCACAACACGAAAGAGGTCTTGCCACAAGGCAAGGCCTCTTCTAAACGCAAAAAAACCGGCCCGTAGGCCGGCTTTTTCACTTTTCTGAAGAAAGCTCCGACTTGACTTCTTCTGTGTCCTTCGCATCGGAAGGCACATAGATTTCTTTGTAGGCCAAGAGATGCGTATTATCTCTTGCACGAACATAGATGGTGTACTTAAAGCCGGGATACAGGTCTTTGTTCTTGCGGTCAGGAAGATTAAACACATGGGCCTCTTGACCTTCGTCTTCCCCTGTTACAAAAACCACCTCTTTGCTGTCCCGTGGCCATGACCGAGACCGCACAGAGCGGCACAAAGCAATATGACACACGATGTCCCCATTCTGCCATTCTGTTCGCAAGTGTAGGGCAGAATAGACAACATATCCTGCCAGCAAGAGGATAACGCCGGCAAAGGGAAGCATTGCCTTCAATTCGGACTTCTGCAGGCAAAGCGTTGCAATGAGGATAACCACAATGGCACCGGCCATCAAGATTCCCTTCATCGTGAGGCGCTGCAGAGCTTCAGGATAATCGCGAGTATCGGCGACGATATCGCTCTGGAGGTCAGGCTCAGATTTATTCACCACAAGAACCACCTCCAGTTGCAGAGAAAGAAGGTTTGATACGGCGTCCACGGAAAAAGAGCCGCGAGTTCGCTTCGCGTCCGGTTACTGAGCCGATGACCAATGCCATTTCATCCGATGTTGCCACACCTGTGGCCATATTTCCGGACGCAACAGCCACCTCCATCAGCTTGTCTGCGGGAACGTCAATTACTGCGGCTACCGCAGCAGCACGAGCCTTCGGCATCTCCTTGTAAGGGTATGTGGAAAAAATATACTGTGCGAGTCCCTGAACGCCAGCCATCTGTTCCAGATAATCAAGCGTAACTCCCTCCCTGTTCAGATAATCCGCAATGAGAGGATAACCCTCGCTGAAATACCACGAATGAGCACCACGGATATTGTTGCAAAGCATCACAACATCCGCAACAGGAATGCCCGTTGTCTCTGAAGCGGCGGATATGGGCGCGTCCTTATTCGCGACAAAAAAACCGACCACAGACCTTACCTGCTCTTCATTCAGTGCGGGACGAGGATACCTTTTGGCCTTATCATTAGGAAAAGGAATCTTCTGCAGATGCAGATACACCTGCTGCCGGGAAATGCCAAAGGTATCAGCAATTTCCTGCACAGAGTAGCCGTTCCACCGCATCAGCGCAATATACGTCGCCATGCGCTCACCCCATTGTGCGTTTTCAGACTTTGTTGTTGTAGCGTCAAACAAACCAAATCGCCTCCTTTAAGTAGTCGCCGGCTTCGTAGAAGAAATTGATGGAACAAAGAACTGCGACACACGCCAAGACAAAAGAAAATGCGTGACCAGCAGCACTGTCCGTCTTTATACCGAATATCCAGAAGCGATGGGATATCGGCCAAAGCAAAGGAACGCCGGCTTTATTGAAAAGGTCGAGCAAAATATGAGTCGCTCCACCAATCACAAACGCAAGGATATAGGTCAACCATTCAGCACCCAAAAGCAGCTTCAAGGCCGCGTACAGTGCCGCCCAAATGAAGGGCGCATGGGTAATACCCCTATGCCCAAAAAGAGCATTTACGGCAGCGGACACGGGTCTATTGCGTCGTCCCGCTCTGCTGCGCGGAAGGTCTATGTCAGGCGCGAGGGAGCCCGCCATGGACAGTCCAACCATTCCGACACACGGAAGAATGCCGTCCGGCGCCGGAAGGCCAAATGCTCCGAAGATTTGTGCCTGCACAAGAAGTAATCCTGCCGTGTATCCGGCAAAAGTATGGGTTCGCCCGTCCAATGGTTCACCTCCTAATGTTTTGAACGGGGTATAGCACAATAACAAGATTCTTGTTATTTATCTCGGAAATTGCAGGTAAATAACAAGCATCTTGAACAAATGTTCTGGTACATCTTTGTTAAATAGAACACTTGTACTATACCATAGACTATGTTAAAATGTCAACTATGATGCAGCATCACCGATGTCCAGAGCGCCGACTCCGCGAAGAACCACGCGACGTACTGCGACTACCGGAACGACCACCACCAGAGCGCGAGGAGGCTCCTGCGGGTTTGGTGCTGTTGAACTGAAGTGTAAAGTTCGGGCCCCAATCACTGCGCTGACTGTCATCCATCACAAGGTCTGCCGCAAATGTACCGCCGTCCTTCTTGGTCAGCTTCGTCTTATGGACAGGCTTTCCGGCGAGGAAGTTTTTAACATCCTTCTCTGTGAATGTGATGTGCTGGAACAGGGTCGGTTTTGGCTTTTTCCAGATGGTAAACTTACATCCACTCTTCCAGTTGGAACAACCAAAGCCCATTTTCCCCTCTATGATGTTCCCACCACAGCGAGGACACACTCCTATCGGCGTGAATCCCTTCCTTGTCGGGACAATATTGGGGTCCACTTTAGGATGCGGTTGCTGCAGGAAATCTTTGAGCATAGCCAGAACGTTTTGTTCCAGCTTCTCCGGCGTCGCCTTCCCCTCATGTATCTCCTCTTGGATGACCCACCACAAGGCGGTGAGGTCCGGTCCACGAAGGGAATCGGGGAGAATGCGATACAGCTCGCGTCCAAGTGGAGTGGAAATAAGGGACTTCCCCTTTTCCTGCAAGAACCCTCTTGAAATGAGACCGGAGATTATCTGGTCCCGTGTTGCGCTGGTGCCGATAGCCCCGTTATTCTCCTCCACGTCGGCATCTTTCTTCAGCAGAGTGCTCTTGATGAATGGGTCGGTAACATACTTGGCAATACGGCTCATATCCTTCGCCAGCGTGTACTGTGTATAACGAGGAGGGGGATTTGTTTCCTTCTCTAAGACCTGAGCGTCGGAAACAAAGGCATCGTAACTGCCGGCGGGTATCATACTCAACGCAGTGGGCGTATCTACACCTTCGCGCATCATCACGAGATAACCGGGTTTCAGCACACCAGTGCTGGACGCCTCTAAAGTGGCGCCGTCCGGCAGCGGGACGACCAGCCTTGTTGTTTCCTTCTCAGCGGGCGGAAAGAACTGGATAAGATAATACTTACAAATAGCAAGATATACGTTTCGTTCCCGCTCTGTCATCTTGTTGAGGTCGAGACTCACATTTTGAGGAATGATGCCAAAATGGGCTTCAATTTTAGAATCGTCGAAGCACCGCCCCTTCGTCTTGAAGTCCATACCAAGAATAGGGTTGAAATTTCCCTTTCCTACCGTGTTTATGTTTGCGATAACAGTGCGGGAGGTGGCGGGAGCTTCCGCAAAGTAGTTTTCGGGGAGATATCGCACCTGAGTACGGTTATATGTAATGGCGTTGTAGTTATCGCGTAAAGACTGCGTGATTTCCATGGTGTCGTCCAGCTTGTAGCCGAAACTCTTCAAACAGTAGCCCTGCAATTCCAGCATATCAAACGGCAAAGGCGGTTGTTCTTTGGAAATCTTTTTTGTAACGGCAGCCCCAGAGAACTGTTTTCCGGAAATCATCGCAGACTTGCTCTCCGCGTAAGGTCTTTCCAAGATAAGCCCATCAGTCAGATGAGGGTCATCTTTCTTCGGCCTGTACTTCGTCTCAACGACCTTACCCTCAACAGAAGTCTTCGCTGAGACCTCATAGTATTTAGTTTTTACGTGGTTTTCGATAAGCATATCACGCTCCACCACAAGCCCAAGGGTAGGAGACTGCACACGTCCAACTGTCAGCGAAGCATTGTTGACCAGCGAATAATACCGGCTCATATTCACACCAACCATAAGGTCGGCAACGCTCCGTGCGTAAGCAGACCACCCCATGTTCTCAAAGAGACGGTTATCCTTGAGATTGTTGAGCGCACGCTGCAGCGCAGGGATAGAAGTGTCGCCCGTCGCCAAACGGTAAACGGGTCCACGATAACCGTGCCAGCGAAGCAGCTCGTCAATAAGAAGCTGCCCCTCTTCATCAGGGTCTCCTGCGTGGATTACACAGGAACACTGCTTCAAAAGCTCCCCAATGCGCGAAACGCGCTCGTTGGGATTCACGCCTCTCCCGTTATACTCTTTCACCTTTGTTTGCCAGTTCGGGAAATAAATCGGCAAGGCAGACAACTCCCATTTCCCCAACGCGACATCATAGTCCTCAGGCTCCTTCAGAGAAAGAAGGTGTCCTTGCGAACAGACGATTACATATTCACCTTTCACGGTTGCACCACGGTCATAATGTGCTGTACCGGGAATAGCTTGGGCAATCAAGTCGCCAAGCTGTTTCTTTTCAGCCAGTATTAGTTTAATGTGGAAACACGACCTTTCACAGCAGGTGTTAAAAGCTCCCAAAAGGGCTTATTTCTTCGATTTCATATTAGCACGAACATAAAATAATGTCAAGTACACGGAGCGCAAAAAGGGTGGCTCATGTGCCAAAATCATTTAAGTCGTAAGGGAGAAAAGCAAAACGTCTAAAAACGTAAAATTTGGTAAGAATATCTACATTTAGCGCAAATACGAGCAGAATCCTTTAACAAATGATTAAAAGATGTTACACAAAACTGTAACATCCCACAAATTAACACAGCTTATATTAGGAATAATGTCAACACGAAAGACATAATTGTTCCAATTTTCACAAGTCGTAAACTTGACAAAATTATGTAATCGTGGTAGAGTGATATTGAATATGGAACATAAGCGCTGGCAGACGACTTTCACTGCCGCAGGAAGCACTTACTCCACTTTTGCGGCATAGAAGCAGCGGCTTGTCAGCGCTATTTCCATGTACTCTTGCCAGCCCAATACGCGGGAGCAATATCTCGAATGGCGAACAAAACACGCCACCGTCATCGTTTTCAAAGGTAGAAAGGAAAAAGTAGCAGCGTAGAAGGAGGTCACGGGAAATGCAACGAAAACACAACAGTAGAATCTATGAGCACGGAACCAGCAACGAAGAAAAACAGAACAAGAAAGATAACGACGACCTCATTGATGACGTTTGCCAATTCACAGGCAGCACAAGCGACGCTGTCCGGAAGTCTGTAGAAATGGCAGTCAACGACCCTCTTTCCCTTATGGATGTGATGATATCCATTATGGAGTTTGGAGGGGACGACCCCGAAACAGCGAAGCGGCTTCTCGACATGGCAGAGCTTCGCCTCAAGACCCTTGTGAAGCAGCACGAAATTTACGGCACCCGTGCGCCGCACGACCTTGTCCCCGAAGAGCAGAGTCTCTGTCGGGCTTTCTCTCCCCGCGAGGTGCTGCGGATGTGGTTGTTTAGGCGCGAAAATGTCATTGTTACCCCTATCGCCAGTATCTACGAATCCATGTCCGACATGATTACGGATATCTGTGATGAGAATAAGTGGGGCAGGGCAAAGGGAGAGGAATTCATCCAACGTGAATATGCGAACCACTATCAGTTTATTGATAGTATTGGGCTTATCGTGTACGAGCTGGACGCATAGCAACCTGCAAAGACAAATACATTTCAAAATTAAAATTTCTCAGGAAGCAGCCCAAGGGTTGCTTCCTTTTTTTGAAAAAAAAGACCGATGGACGCACCACCGGTCTTTTTATCTTATCCATTTGTGTTCTCAGCGTCCTTTTGCTTCAAGCGAAGGACTCTGCGGATGAATGGCTTTACATAGGTTTCGTCAGGCGCGAGGGAGTACCCAAGAGCCTCCGCGTACTCCACCGCCTCACGGGACGGCGTTCTCCCCTCGCCCACCTTTCGGATAAAGCCCTGAATGGCTCTGGGAGCCTCCTCATAGGCTTCGTCGCCCTTACGGGTGTATCCGCCCTTCCCTGCCGCTTCCGCGCCGTCGTAGACGTTCCTGAGGCGTCCTCCGCGACCGTAGTAGCTTATGGACACCTCATCAAATTTCCGGACGCCCTTATTGTCGAGGGACAGATACTTGACATGGCTGCTTAGTTGCGACAGCAGTTCTGGACCTTTGCGCGTTACGGCACAGGCATAGAGAGTTAAAACGAGCCGCCTTATGTTCCCGTAGATGACTCTGTCCTCTGAATCGAGGAAAACCGAAAAGAAGAACCCTGTCTTAGTATCATAGTACCCGCTCAAGTCTCCCTCACAGGTGTCCAGACGGTAAAGCATATAGATGGAATCGCCGTATAGAGTTTCCTTGAGCAAGACTTTCCGGATGATATCCTTCTCGCTTGCAAATTCAAAAACTGCGCCGTTGGCAGGAAGCGTCGAACTTCGTTTCGTCCGCAACAGCTCATGCATCTCATCAGGCAGCATCGGAGGCAGCGCAACAACAGAAAAAAACTTATTTGCGATGGCAGAAAAGCAATGCTGTGGAAGTATGTCGAAGGTGTATTCATTGATGAGCGCAGCCATACCCGCTATTTGGTTGGAAAAAAATCCTGTCTACCTGCGTGTAGCGCTCCAAATCCTCCTTATTTTGGATGTAGCCATATCCCCACTTGCTATAGATTTCCTTGATTTGGGCATCCAGCTCCATGGGGGAACGAACCTTTCCATCAAGATTCCGGCGCTCCAACTCAAAAGCAGGCTTATCCAAGAAGGGGTAGGTATCTTCCATGACCAACAGTTCGCCGGTCGTTTTCAAACCGCAGACGACTTTGGTTAAGTCGAACTTATCGGGACGCAGGTATTCCGTCTGCTGAAGGAGGATACTGAAGTAACAGTACACCACATCAATGTTGATGTTAGATTGTTTTTCTTCCTTTGCGGTAAAAAGAAGGCGAGATGCAGCCATGAGAAAATCAAAGAACAGGGCGTATTCGGATTCGTTCTTGATTCTCTTGGCCATGGAATTGAAAAAGCTGTGAAGGCCCTTGATAAACTTGTCAGGGTTGGCACCGGCCAACTCCACCTGAGACTCATACAGACGAGAGAACTCCTTGCTATCTATATCACTACAAAAGAAGTACAGCGAAGAAGATAACTCAGTAAAAGGAATATTTTGCAGTGTACTCACAGTTACGATTGCAGTGTTCATCGTTCTCCGCTGCAATATGTTTGCTGGTCCATAACCGCTGCCGTTTTTCCGGTCGAACCAGTTGCTCCACTTTTTTAAGAGCGCGTAATCGGCATCCATCGGCATTTGAAAACTCCTTTTCTTTGTTTTCAATTATTCTACCATGTGGGAAGTCGGAAAACCAGCGTGTTTTGCGAAAACTTTTTTATCCCGAAAGTCATCCGTGATAAAGAATCTACCTGTTTTCAAGTCCTATGAGCTCAGAAGCTCTCTCAAGATATGTTTTAACAGTGCCTTTCACTTCGGTGCCGTCAATATTTATGCGCAAAATTGTTTGCAGGCTCCGGCTGAATGAAGTCAGCCGGCAATAGAGGCGTCGTCCATGACCGCCTCCAGGTGCTTCATGTTCATGTATTTCTTGCTGCCCCACTGAGTACCTGCCACATGGCGCAGCCTGGCGCAGACCAGCATCAGGGCGGAGTTGCCGTCAGGGAACGTCCCCACCACGCGGATCCGTCGGCGATACCGCTCGATGATGGCAGTCTCGAAGGATACGCCCTTGAGCCGCGGCATGTGGAGCGTGACGTCACCGGAGGTCGTGGTAAGATTCCGGTCATAGTGGCCGCTGCGGTAGCCCTGACGGGCCTCGCTGCGCTCATAGCGGGCCGCCTGCGTCAGCGACTCCGCCTCCTTTTCCAGCAGCTCGTTCAGCGTCTCTTCTACACTTCCTCGAACTAATTCTTTGAGCTGCCCCTTGATAATTTCCTCATTCAGCTGTACAATTTTCTCGGACATAGTTTGCTGTCTCCTTTCAGAATGGTGTGTCGTGACTTCATTCTACCAGAGCCTGCAAGCTATGTCTCCTTTTTTGCTCTTTTCAATTTGCGCAACTTATTGTACCTTATCGTATCAAAGACAGCGTTTTTATAGAACCACCATGAAACACAGGTCGACCAGAAGCCGCTGCATCGCGGTGCTGTTGGCGCTCCTGTACTTCAGCTGGCGGATGTGCAGGCTGTTGAGATACTGACAGCGGCCTATAGCAAAACGTCCCCGCAGTCTGATGCCGCGGGGACGTTTTGCCATCCCATTCCACAAAATTCACAAAAGCCTCTTTTCAAGATTGTCCGCTGATGGTATAATATCTCCGTTATTTTGTACTACAGGGGGAATCACTACCATGAAAAAAACCGTTTTGCGCAAATACGCCCAACTCATCGCCCAGACCGGCGTCAATGTGCAGCCCGGGCAGGAGGTGTTCATCGCCGCCGACCTGGACCAGCCGGAGTTC
>ENA-OOWN01002662-OOWN01002662.1-human-gut-metagenome-genome-assembly--contig:-NODE-2662-length-10611-cov-2.074460_pt1 | contig 10611 bp, 10 predicted proteins | sample MGYA00241406_ERZ501319 | MGnify/ENA primary metagenome ERZ501319 (study PRJEB25962, sample SAMEA2042734) | human gut metagenome | biome: human gut; feature: human-associated habitat; material: faeces... | reverse complement strand
ATAATATGATAATTATATTTAATAAATATGTACACTACTTTTTACGCTTTGAATTTAAAGTAATGTAAAAATTTTATAGCGTGAAGTTTGAAGTTGAGAAATTGCCTTGACAAATAATAAATTTCGCTTATAATACAGAATATACTCAATAACCTTACAAAGGCAATGAAGGGAACAAGTAGAGATCCGCAGGAGAGCGCACAGAAAGCAGCCGGATGATGAGAGGCGCGCGTGAACCGGATATTCGAATACATCCCGGAGCTTCGCACCGAAGAATCTAAAATCGGATCCGATGAAAAGGCTGCGTGGAAAATGTGCGGCGGTTGATTTGGTAGGCTGCGACGTGAGAGACACACGTTATCCGGTCACGGTATCAGAGGGTACCGGCAGAGGCAGATGGGCGCGAGCTGTCTGCGAACAAAGGTGGTAACACGGGAATTTTGCCCCGTCCTTTTTGGAGGACGGGGCTTTTTTATTTTATAGAAAAATGTGTCTTGTGAAATCACAGACGTTCCAAAGTACCTTTATTGTTCTGTTTTGAGAATGATTTTCGGAGAGAAAATAAAGGATGAATCGGATGTATTTTTGAAAAAAGGAATCCCGTGGAGAAGCAAAACGAGTAAGCAAAATTATTTTTTATAAAAAGGAGTAAACAGGAAAATGCAGATTTACGAAGAATTAGTAGCCAGAGGTCTGATCGCCCAGGTTACAAACGAAGAAGAGATCAAAAAACTGGTCAACGAAGGAAAAGCCGTTTTCTACATCGGTTTTGACCCGACCGCAGACAGCCTTCATGTAGGACATTTCATGGCACTGTGCCTGATGAAGAGAATGCAGATGGCAGGTAACAAGCCGATCGCTCTGATCGGCGGTGGTACCGCAATGATCGGTGATCCTTCCGGCAGAAGTGACATGCGTACCATGATGACCAAGGAGACGATCCAGCATAACGTAGACTGCTTCAAGAAGCAGATGAGCCGTTTTATTGATTTCAGTGACGGTAAGGCACTGATGGTCAACAATGCGGACTGGCTGTTGAACCTGAATTACGTGGAACTGTTAAGAGACGTGGGAGCACATTTCAGTGTCAACCGTATGCTGACCGCAGAGTGCTACAAGCAGAGAATGGAGAAGGGCTTAAGCTTCTTAGAGTTCAACTACATGATCATGCAGAGCTTTGACTTCCTGACCTTATACCAGAAATACGGCTGTAACATGCAGTTCGGTGGTGACGATCAGTGGAGCAATATGCTGGGTGGTACCGAACTGATCCGCAGAAAGCTGGGTAAGGATGCTTACGCTATGACGATCACTCTGCTTTTGAATTCCGAAGGCAAGAAGATGGGTAAGACCCAGAAGGGTGCCGTATGGCTGGATCCCAACAAGACCACTCCCTTCGAGTTCTACCAGTACTGGCGCAATGTCGGCGATGCTGATGTACTCAAGTGCATCCGCATGCTGACCTTCCTGCCGCTGGAGCAGATCGATGAGATGGACCACTGGGAAGGCGAGCAGCTGAACAAGGCCAAGGAAATCCTGGCTTACGAGCTGACCAGCATGGTGCACGGTGCCGAGGAAGCTGAAAAGGCCCAGAGTGCAGCCCGCCAGCTGTTCAGCGGCGTAGCCGACCACGAGAACATGCCTACCACCCAGCTGGATGCCGCATTGGTCAAGGACGGTAAGGTTGGCCTGCTGGCGCCAAGCTGTGCGGTTCCAACCGTGAAGCCCGCCAGCTGGTACAGCAGGGCGGCGTTCTGGTGGACGGCGAGAAAGTGACCGACCCGACCTTTGGTCTGACGGTTGAGCAACTCCAGAATGGTGTTGTGATCAAAAAGGGGAAAAAGACCTACCACAAGGTAATGCTTTGATTGTCTGAATTTATAAAATGAGCGCGCAGGCTGCTGCATCCCCGGCACACCGGGCCGCTTTATTTTTGGCGCATACCTTGCCCCCACACGAGATTTAGGATATAATAAAAGGGTACGAAAAATGCGGCCGGGGGAGCAACCATGCCAAAAGATAAGCTGAAAACAATTTATGTGTGCAACCAGTGCGGCGAAACCAGTCCCCGCTGGCTGGGCCGCTGCCCGTCCTGCGGTGCATGGAACACGATGACCGAAGATGTGGTGGCAGAACCGGCAAAGTCTTCTTCCGGCCGCGCTGCCGCGCCGGTACGTGTGACGGGTCAGACCAGCCTGAAACCGTTGAAACTGAAAAACGTAAGCACGACCGAAGAAAAAAGCCGCATTGTAACTGGCATTGCAGAGCTGGACCGCGTGTTGGGCGGTGGCATTGTGCTGGGCAGTGTGATTTTGATTGGCGGCGAACCGGGCATCGGCAAATCTACCATTCTGCTGCAGCTGTGCGGCGAGGTAAGCCGGACGCGCTCGGTTCTGTATGTGACGGGCGAAGAATCCGTACGGCAGATCAAGCTGCGTGCCGTTCGGCTGGATGTGCCACAGGATAATATCTCCATTGTGGCGGAAAGCGATGTGGATGAAATCTGCGGGCTGATTGAACAGATGAAGCCGGATCTTGTAGTGATCGACTCCATCCAGACGATGCGCTGCACGGATGTGGCGTCGTCCTCCGGCACGGTCAGCCAGGTCAAGGAAAGCTCGGCACGCTTCTTGAATGTGGCAAAAACGAATGAGATACCGACCTTTATTGTCGGCCATGTCAACAAAGACGGTGCCATTGCGGGTCCCAAAGTCATGGAGCACATTGTGGATACTGTGCTGTACTTTGAGGGCGACAAGACCCTGCCGTACCGCGTGCTGCGGGCCGTCAAGAACCGTTACGGCTCCACGAACGAAATCGGTATGTTCGATATGACCGGCCGAGGGCTGGCGCAAATCGAGAATCCCTCCCAGGTCATGCTGGAAGGGCGGCCGATTGGCATTTCCGGTACCTGCGTTGCCTGCGTGATGGAAGGTACGCGGCCAGTACTGAGCGAGATTCAGGCACTTGTAACGAAAACGGCGTTTCCAAGCCCACGACGCACGGCAAGCGGGTTTGACTATAACCGTATGTATCTGCTGCTGGCCGTGCTGGAAAAGCGCGCGGGCTATGTGTTTGGCAACCAGGATGTGTATATCAACATCATTGGCGGTCTGAAACTGGACGAGACTGCCTGCGATTTGCCGGTCTGCCTGGCAATGGCGTCCAGTCTGCTGGATCTGCCTGTACCTGAAAAAACACTGGCCATTGGTGAAGTGGGTCTGGGCGGGGAAGTGCGCAGCGTGCCGCACCTGGAAACCCGCCTGCGGGAGGCCCAGCGCGTGGGCTTTGATACCGCCATTGTGCCCAAACATAACCTGAACATGCTGGATGCTGCGCAATTCCCGGGGCTGCGCCTGGTGGGCGTTGCATACCTGCGGGAAGCCATCAATGCAATCAAAATCAATAAATAATAAGGTATGGGCAGCGACCCAAACTAAGAGGAGTATATCATGAGCGAACAGGAAAAGAATACGATCCCGGCACAGAATGCAGCCCCGGCAGCACCCAAACCGCCGAAAATTGATAATGCAGCGCTGAAAAAGGCTGCTGCGGCCCTGCGTGAGGAAAACAATCCGCAGAACTTTAATGCGGTTATCAACCTGATGATGCGCGGTGTATTCCTTGCACCGGCTAAGATTGAAATTGGCGAAAACGCTCCTAAACCGGACGAAAATGGACGAATCCAGCTGCCAAAAGACACTAAGGTGACCTTTGCGCTGCTGAAATCTGGTGATGGAAAGTCTTTCTTTACCGCATTCACCGATGCAGAAGAACTGGATAAGTGGCAGAATAAGCCCGCTGGTCAGGTTATGCTGCTGCGCTTTGATGATTACGCCCGGATGCTGAACGGTAACGACCATGTGGCAGGTTTTGTGCTGAACCCGTTCACGGATAACCTGCGCTTTAACTCGGATATGGTTGCATCTTTGCTGAAACAGCGCAATGCGATGCTGGAAAAAATCAAGCAGACCGCCGCGCAGCAGGCAGCCCAGCGCAATGCACAGATCAAGCCCGGCGATAAGGTGACGATCGTGGAGCCTTCGGTATACCCGGATGAATTGGTCAACCCGCTGTGTGCCGAGTTGGAAAAGTACCCGATGGTGGGAGCCGCATACCTGCAGATCATGGTGATCAACGGAGCAACCAAGAGTTATCTTTTGGTTCTGGATGCACCCAAGGACGATGCACTGTTCAAAGCCGCAGGCGATGCAGCGCGCCCGTTCCTGGTCAGCAATGAGAAAAAGATGAACCTGAACATCACGATTTCTACCTCGACGCTGGGCCAGCAAGGCATGCGCGGCAGCGAGCCGTTTTATATTAAGGGCCAGGGCCGTGTAGATAATCTGGGTGATGACGAAGATTGATAAAAGGCTGAATTTGGTATCGAATGATATGCCATGGTGATGGCTGCGATAGACCTATTGGATGAACATCGCAATAAATAAGTAAATAAAATAAAAATAGGCAAATAAAAGAGCGAACGGAAAGAAGAATAAAACCAGGAGCTACTGGCATGCAGAGAACACACGAAATCTTGAATCTATCTACAAGCGGGTGCAGGATTTCGTGTGTTTTTGCATAACATGCAATTTCGCTAAAGACAAGTTTAGCGAAATATGGAGGAGGGCTTTACTCACAATAATGAGTACATACATTGATGTGGCGCACCCAAACCGGCATGCGCCGTATACGGATATTCCGGATCTTGTTATGGATTATCTGCATTATCTGGATGTTGTCAAGCTGCGTTCGCCGCGCACCATTAACGGTTACTATCTGGACCTGCGCGGTTTCTTCCGCTATATGATGATGGTTTGGAACCTTGCGCAGCCAGATACACCGCCGGAAGAAATTGACTTGACCCATATTACCAAACGCCAGATCAGCACCATTACCAAACGGGATATTATCAATTACCTGGATTACGCCCGCAGTAATGATAACGGTGCCAAGGCCCGTGCCCGCAAGCTGAGCGCCCTGCGCGGCTTTTTTGGCTACCTTTGCCACCAGATCAATGAACTGAGCGAAAATCCAACGGATAATATCAACCTTGGCAGCCCAAAGAAATCCCTGCCCAAATATCTGAGTGCCAGTGAAAGCATACGACTGTTAAAAAATATACAAAGTGACTTTTATGAACGGGACTACTGTATTATTGTCTTTTTCCTGAATTGCGGTATGCGCTTGGCAGAACTGATCACAATCAATCTTGGCGATTTTAAGGACGATACCATTAAAATTACCGGCAAAGGAAACAAAGAACGCCTGGTGTACCTGAACACCGCGTGCCAGGCTGCGTTGGAGCATTACCTGCCCGCGCGGGCTGCGCTAAACAACCTGCGGGATAAAGAAGCACTTTTTGTATCCAAAAAGACTGGCAGACGCTTAACAGCGCGCCGTGTGGAGCAGATTGTTGCCAACTGCCTGAAATCAGCGGGCTTGGACAATATGGGTTATTCGCCGCATAAACTGCGCCATACCGCCGCTACACTCATGTATCAGGGCGGTGTGGATATGCTGGCCATCAAGGAAATCCTGGGGCACGAGAATGTATCCACAACGCAGATTTATACCCATATCAACCAGCAGCAGTTGAAACAGGCGGTGGAAGCCTCTCCCCTTGCGGATACTGGCTATATTGCACCGCAGTCCAAAGCGATGACGGATTCAAAGCAGGACACTGGCGAAGAGGACAGCTGAACCGGAAAACATAAAGCTGCTGACAGCGCACCCTAGCAGGCAAAGCAGATAATGTACAGATAAGCGCCGGATTGCGCCGTTGAGCGCACAACGGCAGCCGGAAAAAACAATGCTGGACAGGCTTTGACTTGCCCTGCACGAACTATGCGCAAGCCAAAGCATGAATGCCGACAGCACAAGCTCCGGCAGGCAGTTCAGGAGCCAATAAACAACAAGCGCACGTGCCCCGCCGGACGCATAAATGGCGGAAGCGCACACACCTAATACAGTGCCCTTGAACGCAAAATAAGCCCCCATAAAAATGCTGCCCCACAAATGAAAACCGCAGAGATAAATCAGCGATGCCTGCAAAAATGCCGCGGCAAACCAACTGCACCAGACAGACCAGAATGTCGTATAACTTTGTGCGGCCATGACATGCTCTGTAAGCGAAGTGAAAGCACCGTGGAGCTCAAACCGGCCGAGCGGAATGCCGGCGAGATACCCGGTCAGAAACGCAGAAGAGAAAGCGAATAGATCGTTTTTGCCCGCAAGTTTTTGTATGCCCAGGGCAGCAGCCGCACCGGCGGATGAACCGTTGTTAAGAGCCCTTTTGCGCGTGTAAGGGGCCGGTGCTGGTCGCGGGGCGCGCATCAGCGTTCGGGCGCAGTGTTCCCTACTGCGCCCAATGCACTCAGCACGCCGCCTGCGGTGCCGCCGAACAGCAGCGCTGCAAGTAAGGCGAGGTTCACATGATCAAATACAAGCGGTTTGCCGCTCAAAGCGGTAGTGAGGCTCAAACACAGCGCATAAAAGACGCCCACGGAAACACCGCATAAGAGCCGTTTTTGAGCAATACCGTTCGCAAGAACGAGACCGGAAAGAACAGCCCCCACCGCTACGCTGGCACAGGTTGCCGGTTTGACAAGTTCCAGCGAGAGTGCAGTATGGGCAAAAATCTGTGCGGCCAAAGCGAAAAGCAGGATGGCGGTACCCACGCCGCAGCCGAAACTTTTGATCAGCAGCCAAGATAAATGGCCGCTGGATTTACTGCGGACTTTGCAGATATGACTTGATCGAAGTTTGGCAGATGAAGCCCTTGAATTAGCAGCAAACATAAAGAAAACGCCCCCTTTGCATGGTACAAACTATGCAAAAGGGGCGTTTGTTATTCAGGTAATACAGTCAGAACCAATCAGTTCTTCTTGGCAGGAGCATCTTTCTTGGCGGTATCTTTTGCAGTGTTGCCCATGTCCAGCTTCTCAACGGAGGAAATAGCGGAACGGCGGAAGCGAATCTTCACACGGTCGCTGGTGGTTTCCAGAACAAAGGTATCATCCTTATCATTGATAGCAGCAACGCGGCCAACAACACCACCAATGGTAATAACGGTATCGCCTACTTCGATGGAAGCGCGCATGGCAGCATCTTTCTTGTCCTGCTTTTTCTGGGGCAGGTACAGGATGATGTACATGAACACAAGGATCAGAACCATCGGCAGGAAAGTGACAAGCAGGCTGGCGGTGCTGGAAGTATCAGCGGTCAAAAATTCGATCATAATGTGGAACTCCTTAAATTTTGATTTTACAGTATTTCTATTATTATACAGGCTTTCGCCATAAACCGCAAGGGGGTAAAGCAAGGAAACACGGAATCCGCTTAAATTCTGGAATCCAGAAGATGCACATACTTATCATGGAACTGCTGGAATGTGCCGTTATCCAACGCTTCACGAATCCGCTCCATCAAATGATTGTAGAAATACAGGTTGTGCATAACAGCCAAACGCATACCCAGCATTTCATCTGCCTTTTGCAGGTGGCGGATGTAAGCGCGGCTGTAATTGCGGCAGACCGGGCAATCGCAGTGCGGGTCAATGGGCGACTCGTCGCGCTCGTATTTCAGGTTCTTGATGTTGATGATGCCGTCCCAGGTGAACAGGTGGCCGTGGCGGGCGTTACGGCTGGGCATAACGCAGTCGAACAGGTCAACACCGCGGTAGACGCCCTCGATGATGTTGCCCGGGGTGCCGACGCCCATCAGGTAGCGAATCTTGTTTTTCGGCGCAAACGGTTCAACAGCAGAGATAACATCGTACATGACCTCGGCAGGCTCGCCCACCGCCAGACCTCCGATGGCGTAGCCGTCCAGATCATACTCAGCAATCTGCTTCATATGCTCGACGCGCAGATCCTCAAACGTGCAGCCCTGGTTGATGCCGAACAGCAGTTGATCCGGGTTAACGGCCTTTTCCTCGTGCTTGAGGCGGTTCATTTCGTCCTTGCAACGCAGCAGCCAGCGTGCCGTGCGGGCACAGCTGTTCTTGGCGTACTCGTAGGTGGCCGGGTTCTCAACGCATTCGTCAAAGGCCATGGCGATGGTGGAGCCGAGGTTCGCCTGAATCTGCATGCTCTGCTCCGGCCCCATGAAAATGCGGTGGCCGTCGAGGTGGGAGTTGAAGGTGACGCCCTCCTCGGTGATATGACGCAGCTTGGCCAGGCTGAACACCTGGAACCCGCCGCTGTCAGTCAGAATGGGGCCGTCCCACTTGGTAAACTTGTGCAGGCCTCCCATCTCGGCCACGAGCTTGTCACCCGGGCGCAGGTGCAGATGATAGGTATTGCACAGCATGACCTGTGCGCGGATATCCTTGAGATCCAGCGCCGACAGGCCGCCCTTGATGGCGGCGGCTGTGGCGACGTTCTGGAACGCCGGGGTCTGTACAGTACCGTGGACCGTGGTAAACTCACCGCGGCGGGCGGTACCTTCCTGTTTGATAAGGCGGTAAGGCATAGGTTTCTATCTCCGTTTTAAAATGATTCATCCGAAAAAGGCGGCGCAGGGGGGCTTTTTTCCCTGCACCGCCTAATAGATTATTATAAAAGAAAAATCGTGATTCGTCAACCGTAAAACGGCAGCCCAACGACCCTTGCACAGAACTATTTTACCATATAGCGCAAAATGGTTTTGAGCTTGCTTTTTTCTGTGCGGTTGGCGTTATTCAGATAGATTTCCCTGTGGCAGCTTTCCGCACGTGTCAGACTGAGGGCGCGTGCAAATTTGTCCAGTATTGCAAAAGACACCAGCTCATCATCATACGCGCCAATGTGCAAAATCTGCACGCAGGTTCCGCCCTGCACGATTTCAAAGCGGATTTCTTCCAAGAGCGGGTTCGGCTTTTTGACTTTTGCGCATTCCAAAGCCGCATCTATGCGGTCTTTCTCAACAAAGCCCGGCTGACGTATCATGAGAGTGTACCGCAGATTTTCTTTTACAAGCTCGTCCCCTTCAATTTTCTGCCAAACACCCTCCAAGGGGTACATGGCAAAATCGTCAATACCGCCTTGCGCAGCTTTTTTGTAAGCCATTTTGACCGCATAGGCCACCGAATACAGCGCCGACACACGGTTGGAAAAATCTGCGTCATTCGGGTTTCCCTCTCCGCTTATCATAATGTAATTTTGTTCCGGGACTGTCACCACAGCGGGGGCTGTTTTTGTGCCGTAAAGTTCCTTCTCCTGCTTTTTCCATTCGTATTTCATAAAAAGCGCCTCCTTTCGCTTTTCATGATACCGCAGAAAACTTGACGTCCTGTGTCAGGTTTTATATTTTCCCGCCATGTGGGCCAGCATTTCTTTCATGTTGTGCCGCAGTGCGTCAGGCTCCAGAATTTCTACTGTATCGCCAAAAGACAAAATATAGCTGTACAGCGTTTTTTCCGGCAGATTAACGGCCACGTACAGGTTCCCCTGCGCATCTTTCGTTACGGTGTCGGTAAATTCGTCATAGACACGGAAGGCCGCCTCGGGAGAGAATTTCAGCTTTACCGGGATAAGTGGTTCGTTTTGGATGCTTGCTTTTGATGCGGGAGTGTCCGCTACTTTGCGCAGAAAAGTTTCTGACAAAATTTCCAAATCTTTGATTCGTGTCAATTTGAAAAAACGAAAGTCGTTCCGCAAACAGCAGAAGCCGTACAAGTACCAATCTTTGCTTTTGAAAACCAGCTTGTACGGCTCCACTGTGCGGGCCGTGCAGTCGCCCTCTCCTGAGAAATACGAAAATTTGATTTTATGGCGGCTTAAAATAGCGCCCTTGATTTGGTCAAACACGTCTGCTTTTGCGGTGTTTTTGTGCCAGTCGGAAAAGTCGACTTCTATCCAGTCTGCGTGCTGAGCCCGGAAAAGTCCACCCACTTTTGCAAGCAGTTCATCGCTCTGCCTGTTTTCTGCGACGGAAAGCCCCTGTAACGCCATGAGGATTTGCTCTTTTTCCTGCGGTGACAACAGTGATTTGTCCAGCACAAACTCCGGCAGAAGGAAGATGCCGCCGCCCTTTCCCTGCGTGGTGTAAATCGGTATTCCGGCGACGCTGAGGACGTCCAAATCACGGTAAATCGTCCTGACGGAGACTTCCAGTTTTTCCGCCAGCTCGGGGGCCGTGGCCCTGCCTTTGTCCAACAGGTAATACACAATTTTGAACAATCTGCCCTGCTCCATACAGTGCCCCCCCCCCATCATAGCAAAAGCGCCGAAGGCTGCCCCGGCGCTTTTGAGAAGTTGTTTTCTTTTACCAAATTACCGAATGAACATCGCATCACCAAAGCTAAAGAAGCGATACTTTTGCTCGACAGCGACCTTATACGCTGCCATAGTCTTATCATACCCATAGAACGCGGCGATCAGCATAATGAGCGTGCTCTCCGGCAGGTGGAAGTTCGTAATCATGCCATCGATGGCGTGCAGCTCGATACCGGGATAAATAAAAATGCTCGTGTTGCCGCTGCAGGGTACGATCTTGCCGTAGCGGTCCCAGACGGATTCCAGCGTGCGGCAGCTCGTTGTGCCCACGGCAATGACGCGGTGGCCCGCGGCGCGGGTCTCGTTGATGAGCTTCGCCGTCTCCTCGCTGACGGAGTACCACTCGCTGTGC
>ENA-OOWN01002660-OOWN01002660.1-human-gut-metagenome-genome-assembly--contig:-NODE-2660-length-10615-cov-4.663163_pt1 | contig 10615 bp, 10 predicted proteins | sample MGYA00241406_ERZ501319 | MGnify/ENA primary metagenome ERZ501319 (study PRJEB25962, sample SAMEA2042734) | human gut metagenome | biome: human gut; feature: human-associated habitat; material: faeces... | reverse complement strand
GCGCCGGACGCGCTCGCCGAGCGCGCGGAGCATTATCGGCCGCAGCTCGAGGCGTACTCACTCGCACTCGCGCAGGTGATCGGAAAACCCGTGAAGGAGAAGATCTTATACTTCCTCCGCCGCGGCGAGCAGATCACACTATAGTTATAAAAACGAAAAAACTTTGCAAAAATGCAAAAAGTGCTTGCATTTTCCTGCTTGATGTGATATTCTATCCGAGCTTGAAAAGGGCGGTCCTCTGCCGTGCGCAGGTGAAAGAGTCCCGACAGCGCCGAAGAAAAGCGGTCAAGAACGCCTATAAATAGGAGGAAAATATCCATGGATCTCATCAAAGAGCTCGAATCCCAGCAGCTGAAAAAGGAAATGCCCGTCATCAACGTCGGCGACACCGTCCGCGTTCATGTCAAGATCAAGGAAGGCTCCCGCGAGCGTATCCAGGTCTTTGAGGGCACCGTCATTGCCAAGAAGCACGGCGGTATTGAGGAGACCTTCACCGTCCGCCGTATCTCCTACGGCGTGGGCGTGGAGAAGGTGTTCCCCGTTCACTCCCCCTCCATCGCCACCATCGAGGTGGTCCGTCACGGCTTCGTGCGCCGCGCCAAGCTGTACTACCTGCGCGACCGCGTCGGCAAGGCAGCCAAGGTCCGCGAGAAGCTGTAAGCATCGATCCAAAAGAGAGCATCCACCAAAAGTGGGTGCTTTTCTTTTTCTCCTGCGTATGCTATACTACCCTCGAGAAGAGAGGTGCCTCTATGCAAATCGACAATCTGAGCTGGTTCCCCGGTCACATGACCAAGACCAAGCGCATGATCTCCGCCGAGATCAAAAATATGGACGCCGTCTGCGAGATCGTGGACGCCCGCATCCCCCTGTCCTCCCGCAACCCGGACGTGGACGAGCTGACCGCCGGCAAGCCCCGGCTCATCGTCCTCAACCGTGCCGACCAGGCCGATCCGGCCGAGACCCGCCGCTGGACCCAGTATTTCCGCGCCCAGGGCTGCGCCGTGCTGGAGGCCAACGCCAAAAACGGTGTGGGTACCGAGAAATTTTCCGCCGCCGTCCGCGAGCTGCTGCGGGATAAGCTGGCCGCCGCCGCGGCCAGAGGCCAGGTGGGCAAGGTGGTCCGTGTCATGGTCCTGGGTGTCCCCAATGTGGGCAAGTCCACCTTTATCAATAAGGTGGCCCACCGCAAGACCGCCCGGGCCGAGGACCGTCCCGGCGTCACCCGTTCCAAGCAGTGGGTCCCCGTGGACCCCACGCTGGAGCTGCTGGACACCCCCGGCATCCTCTGGCCGAAGTTCGACGACCCGGAGGTTGGCAAGCGTTTAGCCTTTACAGGAGCGGTGAAGGACGATGTGCTGGATATCGAGGAGCTGGCCTGCTATCTCATGGACTATTTGGCCGCCCACTACGCCGATACCCTCACCGAACGCTATAAAATAGAGGTGGAGCCCGGCGACACCGGCTACGAGCTGCTGGAGAAGGCCGGGCGCAAGCGCGGGTTTCTCATGCGCGGCGCCCAGGTGGACACCGAGCGCATGGCCCGCATCCTGCTGGACGAGTTCCGTGCCGGCAAGCTGGGCCGCTTCACGTTGGAGACTGCACCCACAGAGGAGGTAACGCCATGAATTGTCCCGTTTGCGGAAAAGAGATGGAGCAGGGTAAGCTCCTGGCCTGCGGCAGCCGCGGTCTGTACTTTCTGCCGCCGGACGGCGATGCCGATGCCCTGATCCTGACGAAGAAATACATCACCGGTCAGAACGGCATCGTGCTGGACGGCTGGCACTATTCGACGGGGTCTGCCTTCAGCGAAACGAAGCTCCCCGCCTCCGTCTGCCGCGCGTGCAGGAAGATAATAGTGGAGTATTGCTGATATGGAAGATCTGAGTTACGAACAGCAGGCCCATGACGCTGGCTATGCCCTTGTCTGTGGGGTGGATGAGGCCGGTGCCGGTCCGCTGATGGGACCTGTTTACGCCGCCGCCGTTATTCTCCCGGAGAAGTTCGAGCTTCCCGGCCTGAACGACTCCAAAAAGCTGACGGAAAAGAAGCGGGAGGCCCTGTTCCTGCGGATACAGCAGCAGGCCCTGACCTGGTCCGTGGCCTCCGTCTCCGCTGGGGAGATCGACGAGACGGATATCCTCTCCGCCCGCATGAAGGCCATGCAGCTGGCCATCGATGGTCTGGCACCGCGGCCGGACTTCGCCCTCATCGACGGCAACCGTGACCACGGTAAGTTCGCTGCCGTCACTACGCCCCACCGCTGTATCGTGGGCGGTGACGCGCACGCCGCCTCCATCGCCGCCGCCTCCATCCTGGCCAAGGTCAGCCGTGACCGCTATGTCATCGACGTGCTGGATAAGCAGTACCCGGAGTATCAGTTTGCAAGGCACAAGGGCTACGGTACAAAGCTGCATTACGAAATGCTGGATAAGTTCGGCCCATGCGCGGAACATCGTATGTCCTTCCTGAAAAAATGGTCCGCCGGTGGGCGGACATAAAGCGTTTTTCACGGCATGGCACAGAGCATCTACAGAATATTCACATAAGGTACAGCCCGGATACCGAGCAGATACAGATCAGGTATAAAATAAGTAGAGGCAAGGTATCAGAAACGTTTAAACAAAATACAGGTATCTGCACAGAAAATAGCGGGATTTTTTCCTGTGCAGACCGCGTCGAAAAGGGGAGGTTAACGATGAGCCGTTCAGAAGGTGTTTGGGGCGAGGCTCTGGTGGCCGACTATCTCCGGGAAAAAGGGTATAAGCTGGCGGCACACAGCTACCGCTGCCGCTTCGGCGAGATCGACCTGATCGCCTGGGATAAGAGCGTCCTCTGCTTCGTGGAGGTCAAGACCCGCACCAATACGCAGATGGGCCTGCCCCGGGAATACGTCACCGCCGGCAAACAGGCCCGTATCCGAAAAACCGCGCTCTTTTACCTCTGCGACAATGGCCTGGATTGCCCCGCCCGCTTTGATGTGGCCGAGGTCTACGCCGCCGCGCCCGGGGATGAAAAAAGCGTCCGTATCGTGTATGTAGAGGATGCCTTTCAGTGACAGAAATTGGAAAGAAAACCGAAAAAAACAGGGGGTACAGCCTGCCTGCGCTGCTGTAAGAAAGGAATATTTTTGTGACGGAAATACAGAATATACCGTATTTTGACGGACATTGTGATACGATATGGCGCTGCATGAAAAGAGAGGCGGTGCCGGACTACGGCGCTACGGAGGACGAGTGCCGCGCCTACTTTTCCGCCTGCGCCGCCCTGCGGGAAAACAGGGGCCACGTGGACCTGCTCCGTGGTCAACACTACCGGAAACGCGCTCAATTTTTTGCCCTGTACGACGATGTACGCGCGCTGCCCCCAAATACCGCATGGACGAAACTTCGTGAAATGCACGATTGGTTCCTTTCCCAAATACAGGAAAATTTCGACCTGGTCTCACGCTGCAAAACCGGCGCGGAGGTGGACGCCGCAGCTGCCCAACACCGGACCGCCGCGCTCTTGAGCGTCGAGGGGGCCGATCTGCTGGACTGTGCCCTGGATCACCTGGAAACCGTGGCCTCCTGGGGCGTCCGACTGATCAATCCGGTCTGGAACAACGCCAATGTCCTCTCAGGCTCCTGCGCCGATGAGCCTGACCGCGGATTGTCTGTTTATGGTCGTGAATTCGTTGCAAAAATGTATGAATATGGAATATTTGCAGATGTTTCTCACATATCTGATGCCGGTTTCTGGGACGTGATACAGGCAGCGAAAGGCCCCGTCGTGGCCTCTCATTCCAACGCCCGCACCCCCGGCCTGTGCCCGCACAGACGAAATCTTACCGATGATATGTTCCGTGCCGTCCGCGATACCGGCGGCGTGGTCGGCATCAATCTCTACCTCGATTTCGTAGGCGGCGGCCACATGGACGATCTCACTGCCCACATCGAGCATTTTCTCTCACTTAGCGGCGAGTCGACAGTTGCCATCGGCGGCGACCTGGATGGCTGCGAGGCCCTGGCTGCTGGTATGACCGGCGTGCAGGACGTGGCTAAGCTCTATCAGGCGTTGGAGGAGAGGGGGTATCCCCAGTCACTGCTGGAGGATATTTTCTGGAACAACTGGCGAAGGATATTGTGAAGTGATATCGCATTACATATACTGAAAATAAAGAGAGGAGGGGACTTGTGGCACTCTATACCATCGGCGATCTGCACCTGTCCCTGGGCAGCGACAAGCCTATGGATATCTTCGGCGACCGCTGGCAGAATTATGTGGAGAAGATACAACGAGGTTTCTCGGCGGTGACGGAAAATGACACCACCGTGCTCTGCGGCGATCTCAGTTGGGGTATGAGCCTGGAGGAGTCACTGAACGATTTAACGTTTATTCACAACCTCCCGGGCCGGAAGATTTTAATGAAGGGCAACCACGATTACTGGTGGAACACCGCCGCCAAAATGCAGCGCTTTTTTGACGAGCACGGGCTGCGCTCCCTGGAGATACTGCACAACAATTGTCTCTATTATAACGATATATCGTTATGTGGCACCCGCGGCTGGTTTTACGAGCTGGACAACCAGGGCACACACAACGAAAAAATGTTAGCGCGAGAGGTAGGAAGACTGGAAATATCATTGAAAATGGCGGGAGAAAGTTGTGAAAAGATATGTTTTCTGCATTACCCGCCTTTGTATCAGGGCTATGAATGTCCGGAGATACTGCGCCTGCTGCAGCGCTACGGCGTTAAGGAGTGCTATTTCGGCCACCTCCACGGCGCCGCCCAGAAGCGTGCGCTGGAGGGCCGCCATTACAACACGGAATTCCATCTGGTGGCCGCTGACTACCTGGATTTTACCCCTGTCAAGATTTGCGATTGATCACTAATTCCTGCGGCATACAGAAATCTGAAAAAACAGGGAAAAAACTGAAAAAAATAGTGGAAATTTTCGTAGCTTTCTGCTATGATACTATATTGTATGGACATCGGCACGACAACCTGTCCATGCGGAACGGAGGAAATAACAAATGACTGTGAAAAGCTGCGAGAAACTGGAAAAGAGCAGGGTCGCACTGACCATCGAGACGAGCGCCGAGGAGTTTGAGGCCGCCGTCAACAAAGCGTATCTGAAGATGCGCGGTAAGATCAACGTACCCGGCTTCCGCGTGGGTAAGGCCCCCCGTAAGATCATCGAGAAAATGTACGGCGCCGAGGTCTTTTATGAGGAAGCCGTGAATATCATTCTCCCCGACGCCTATGAGGCCGCCGTGAAGGAGCAGGAACTGAACGTCGTCGGCTATCCCGAGGTGGAGCTGGAGAGCTGTACCAAGGACGGTGTGGTGTTCAAGTGCACCGTGGCCATATACCCTGAGGTGAAGCTGGGCCAGTACAAGGGCCTGGAGGCGCCTAAGGCGGAGGTCAAGGTGGCTGCTGCCGATGTGAACGCTCGGCTGAAAGAGATGGCGGACCGCAACAGCCGTCTGGTCTCCGTGGACCGCGCCGTGAAGAAGGGCGACACCGCAGATATCGATTTTGAGGGCTTTGACAACGGCAAGGCGTTCGACGGCGGCAAGGGTGAGAATTTTGATCTGGAGATCGGCTCCGGCAGCTTTGTTCCCGGTTTCGAGGACCAGCTGATCGGCATGAAGGCCGGCGAGGAGAAGGATATCGACATTACCTTCCCCGAGAACTACACCCCTGAGCTGGCCGGCAAGCCCGTGATCTTCCATGTGAAGATCAACGAGGTCAAGGTCAAGGAGGTCCCCGCCATTGACGACGAGTTCGCCAAGGATGTGTCCGAGTTTGACACGCTGAAGGACCTGAAGGCCGATATTAAAAAGAAGATGACCGTCGAGCGCACCGAGGCTGCCCAGCGCGCCTTTGAGGACGTGCTGATGGCCAAGGTGGCCGAGAGTGTCGAGGCCGAGATCCCCACCGAGATGGTGGAGTTGCAGGCCGCCCAGATGACCGAGGGCTTCAAGCAGCAGCTGGCCTCTCAGGGCATCCCCTTCGACCAGTATCTGAAGATGACCAATACCACCGAGGCCGACTTTATCAAGCAGGCCTACGGCCCTGCTGAGCAGCAGGTGAAGATGGATCTGGCCGTCAAGGCGATCATCGATGCCGAGAAGTTGGATGCCACCGACGACGAGGTGGAGGCTGAGATGAAGAACGTGGCCGACAAATACGGTATGGATCTGGATACCGTGAAGAAGTATCTGCGCCCCGAGGAAGTGAAGGAGCAGGTCATCCGTGAGAAGGTCATCAAGGTCGTGGCGGACAGCGCCAAGGCTGTGGCCCCCGCTGAGGAGAAGGCCGAACTGGAGGCCGAGGGCGAGATCGTGGAGAAGCCTGCCAAGAAGCCTGCCGCCAAGAAGACGACGAAGAAGGCCGAGGGTGATGAGAAGGCCGAGAAGGCCCCCGCTAAGAAGCCTGCGGCTAAGAAGACCGCCAAGAAGGACGCGGAGTAATTCGCTGTATACAAGAGAGAAAAGCCGGCGCGGCGGGGTGAAAACATTTCCCCCGCCGCCGCGGGCTCTTATGAAAAACACAGTCGGGTGGGTATAATCAGGCATCTATCATACAGGAGGTATTTTTTATGAGCTTAGTCCCTTACGTTGTGGAGCAGACCAACCGCGGTGAGCGTTCCTATGACATTTTCTCCCGCTTGCTCAACGACCGTATCGTATTCCTGGGCGAAGAGGTGAATGATACCACCGCCAGCCTCGTCGTGGCACAGCTTCTCTATCTCGAGGCGCAGGACCCCGACAAGGATATTCAGATGTATATCAACAGCCCCGGCGGCAGCGTGACCGCCGGTATGGCCATTTATGACACCATGCAGTACATTAAGTGCGACGTGTCCACCATCTGCATCGGCATGGCCGCCAGCATGGGTGCGTTCCTGCTGTCCAGCGGTGCCAAGGGAAAGCGCATCGCGCTGCCCAACGCGGAGATCATGATCCACCAGCCCTCCGCCGGTACCCAGGGCAAGGTCACGGATATGGAGATCGATGTGGAGCATTTCCTGAAGATCAAGCAGCGCCTGAACAAGATCATGGCGGAGAATACCGGCAAGACGCCGGAGCAGATCAAGACGGATTCTGAGCGCGACAACTGGATGATCGCGGAGGAGGCCCGGGAATACGGTCTGGTGGATAAGGTCATATATAAGAGGTAAAAACGAATGGCAGAAGATAAGAAGGCCCTGCGCTGCTCGTTCTGCGGCAAGCCGGAGAGTCAGGTCCATCGCATGATTCAGGGTCCCGGTGTCCGAATTTGCGACGAGTGCGTCCAGCTGTGTATGGATATCCTGAACGACGGCTACACCACGGCCGCCGACGGTATAGACAGCATGGACGAGCTGCCTACGCCCAAGGAGATACACGACGTGCTGGACCAGTATGTTATCGGGCAGGAGGCAGCCAAGGTGGCGCTGTCCGTGTCGGTGTACAACCACTACAAGCGCATTTATTTCGGCGGCGACGAGGATGTGGAGCTGCAGAAAAGCAATATCCTGATGATCGGTCCTACCGGCTCCGGCAAGACGCTGTTTGCCCAGACGCTGGCGCGGGTGCTGAAGGTCCCCTTTGCCATTGCCGATGCCACCACACTGACCGAGGCCGGCTATGTGGGTGACGACGTGGAGAATATACTGCTGCGCCTTTTGCAGGCGGCGGATTTCGACGTAGAGCTGGCCGAGCGGGGCATCATCTACGTGGATGAGATCGACAAGATCGCTCGGAAGAGCGAGAATACGTCCATCACCCGCGATGTGTCCGGCGAGGGCGTGCAGCAGGCGCTGCTGAAGATCCTGGAGGGTACCGTCGCCAATGTGCCGCCCCAGGGCGGGCGCAAGCACCCCCATCAGGAGTTTATCCAGCTGGATACCAGCAATATCCTGTTTATCTGCGGCGGCGCCTTCGACGGGCTGGAAAAGATCATCGAGGACCGCGTGGGCAAGCGCAGCATGGGGTTTGAGAATGCGGTGCAGAGCAAAAAAGAGCGCCATACCGGCGAACTGTTCCAGCAGGTCCAGCCCCACGATCTGCTGAAGTTCGGCATCATCCCCGAGTTGGTAGGCCGTATGCCGGTCATCACCGCCCTGCAGGGCCTGACCCGTGAGGATCTGGTGCGGATACTCACCGAGCCGAAGAACGCGCTGGTGAAGCAGTACCAGAAGCTGCTCAGCTACGATGGTGTGGAGCTGCATTTCGATCAGGATGCGCTGGAGGCGGTGGCGGACACCGCGCTGGCACGGAACATCGGCGCACGTGGTCTGCGGGCGGTGATGGAGGGACTGCTGACCAGGGTCATGTACGATGTGCCCTCCGACCCCACCATCAGCGATGTGACCATCACAAAGGCGTGTGTGGACGGGGATGCTGAGCCCACGGTGCTGCACGACCCGGAAAAGGTGGCGCAGCGCGCTAAATTCAAGACCGGCACGGCGGAGAAGACCTCCACCGCCCCGGCGTCTTAACAGAGACTCAGACTGCCGGAAAAGCCAAGGCTTTTCCGGCAGTTCGGATACTACCCTTTTCCCAACGCCCGCCGTCCGGCGGGAGAAAGGAGGCAACTATGGAAACGATCACCCGGAACATTCCGGTGCTGGCACTGCGCGGCCTGACGGCTTTCCCCGGGCAGACGGTGTCCTTTGACGCGGAGCGCGATATCTCCATCTTCGCTCTGGACAACGCCATGGAGAATGACCGCCGGCTGCTGGCGATGACGCAGAAGGACCTGTCCACGGCGGAGCCGGGAGAGGAGGATCTGTACACCATCGGCACGGTGTGTCATATTTTGCAGATCATCAAGACCTCGGACACTACGGTGCGTGTCATCGCGGAGGGTGAGAGCCGGGCGCGGCTGCACCGCCTGTGGCAGAAAAAACCGTTTTTGCAGGCCCAGGCCGAGCTGCTGCCCGAGATGGCGGCCCGCCATACGGCCCGCAGCGAGGCGCTGATACGCCGAACCTATGTGCTCTTCGGTGAATACCGCGAGCTGGCCAACGGCATCGGCGAAGACTTCGCCGCTGCGGTGCTGGATTGCAGTGATACCGGCCGTCTGGCAGACCTGATCGCCCAGAATATCACCCTGCGGCACCAGGACCGCCAGCGGGTGCTGGAGGAGCTGCACCCGGATAAGCGTCTGCGTATCGTCAACGATATCCTGACCCATGAAGTGGACGTCATCTCGCTGGAGAGCGAAATGGAGCAGAAGGTACGCCGCCGTGTGGCCCAGGTACAGAAGGACATGATCCTGCGGGAGCAGGTGAAGGTATTGCAGCACGAGTTGGGGGATGACGGCGACGAGGAACTGGAGGAGTACGCCGCCAGGATACAGGCGGCGGACCTGCCGGAGGAGATACATACCAAGCTGACAAAAGAGGTGGAGCGCCTGGGCAAGCAGCCCTTCGGCAGCGCCGAGGCCTCGGTGATACGCAACTATCTGGATGTGTGCCTGGAGCTGCCCTGGCACAAATTCACCCGGGAGAGGGCGGATGTGGCGCAGGCCCGAAAGATACTGGATAAGGACCACTACGGCCTGGATAAGGTCAAGCAGCGCATTTTGGAGTTTATCGCCGTGCGGCAGCTGAACCCGGACGCCAAGGGCAGGATACTCTGCCTGGTGGGGCCTCCCGGTGTGGGCAAGACCTCCGTGGCTTTGTCCGTGGCCAAGGCCATGAACCGCAAGTGCGCCCGGCTGAGTCTGGGCGGCGTGCGGGACGAGGCGGATATCCGCGGCCACCGCAAGACGTATATCGGCGCTATGCCCGGCCGCATTATCGAGGCCCTGACCCGCGCCGGTACCATGAACCCTCTGCTGGTGCTGGATGAGATCGACAAGCTGGCCAGCGATATGCGGGGCGACCCGGCCTCGGCCCTGCTGGAGGTGCTGGATAGTGAGCAGAACGGGGCTTTCCGCGACCACTTCATCGAGCTGCCTGTGGACCTGAGCCGCGTGATGTTCATTACTACTGCCAACACCACGTCCACCATACCCCGTCCGCTGCTCGACCGCATGGAGGTCATTGAGCTGGGCAGCTACACCGACGAGGAAAAGCTGCATATCGCCCGGGAGCATCTGCTGCCCAAGCAGCTGAAGGAGAACGGCATCCGCCGCGGCCAGCTGCGCCTGGACGATGAAGCCCTGCGGGCCATCATCACTGACTACACCAAGGAGTCCGGCGTTCGCACACTGGAGCGCCAGCTGGGTAAGCTGTGCCGCCGCGCCGCCATGCGTTTGGTGGAAACAGGCGTAAAGCGCATAGACATTACAGCTAAGAGCCTGCGTGAATTCCTGGATACGCCGCCCTATGCCGAGGATGCCCGCAGCAAGATCGACCAGATCGGTGTGGTCAACGGCCTGGCGTGGACCGAGGTTGGCGGCGAGCTGCTGGAGGTGGAGGCCGGTGTGATGGACGGCACCGGCAAGCTGGAGCTCACCGGCAATCTGGGCCAGGTGATGCAGGAGTCCGTGAAGGCGGCCTATACCTGCCTGCGGAGCCGTGCCGCCGAGCTGGGCATTGCCCCGGATTTCTATAAGACCAAGGACATCCATGTCCACTTCCCGGAGGGCGCGGTGCCCAAGGACGGCCCCTCCGCCGGCATCGCTATCGCCACG
>ENA-OOWN01002659-OOWN01002659.1-human-gut-metagenome-genome-assembly--contig:-NODE-2659-length-10618-cov-6.342895_pt1 | contig 10618 bp, 14 predicted proteins | sample MGYA00241406_ERZ501319 | MGnify/ENA primary metagenome ERZ501319 (study PRJEB25962, sample SAMEA2042734) | human gut metagenome | biome: human gut; feature: human-associated habitat; material: faeces... | reverse complement strand
GGAGCACGGACAATCCGCAGCAGAACCACGAGCTGGCAGATTACAACAACGAACGCCTCGGCGTAACACAGGAACAGCGATTGGCGATGGAGTGCGGCAGCATGCACGGCTGGAACACTCCTGGCGCTGACCCCGGTTACTATGAGCAGAAGATGGGAGGAATGAAGTTTGGCTAAGAAAGTATTTGCCGTTTATCTGGCAAAAGAGGACGTTCCAAACAGCGAAGCCTACGCAACGCTGGAACTGCCCGCCTCCCCGTGGGAGCTGTGGGACGCGATGGAAAAGGTGCGGCTGAAGGATGGCGAAGCACTGTACATGGAGATCGACGATTACTATGCTTTCGAATATCTTGCCCCGCATTTAGAGGAGTTGGATATCAGTCTCAACGAGCTCAACGACCTTGCCGCAAGGCTTGCGACGTTGGATGAGGTACAGGGGATCGCCTTTGAGGGACTGTTCTCCATGGAGGTGCAGAAAAAAGTAAACACCAACGGCGGCGTCATCACGCTGCAGGATCTGCAGGATCTGGCGGTCAGCGCAAAAACCGACTGTTACCATGTTGTGGAGGCCGCGGATGACGCCCAGCTTGGCCGCTTCTACGCGGAAAACGACTTTGTGCCGGAACTGGAGGGCATATCGGATGCGGTATTCGAGATGCTGGACTTCGCCGGCATCGGAAGAATGATGCGGTGCAGCGAAAACGGCGTTTTTGTGAACAGTCTGTATGTGCTGCGGGATGGCGAGCTGACAACCGCACCGCCCGTCCAAAAGACGCTGCCGGAAAAGCCGGGATACCTCTTCCGGCTCACGCTCGGACTGCATCCCGACATTGGCGATGCGGGCACGGTGACGCTGGATCTTCCCGCTGCAGAGGCGGAGCTGCTGGACGCGCAGGAACAGCTCGGTGTGGAGGGCTGGGAGGGCGTCACGGTCATTGATTATGACGGGATCATCCCCTATGCGGCGGACTTCACCGACCTGCCCATGGAGCTGGAGGAATTTAACGCCTTCACCAAGGCCGCGCGGGACATTCCGAGATTCGAGGTGCCAAAGCTGAAGGCTCTGTTGGAGCAGTTCGAGGTGCAGGACATTGAAACCGCCCTGTTCTTGACGGAGCATCTGGCGGACTACATCCTCACGCCGAACCTCAGCTCACCGCAGGAGGCAGCGCTGGACCAGCTCTGCTTCATCATGAACCGTGAAGAAGCCGTTCGGCTGATCCCGTATGTGAACCTCTTCAACTACGGCGAGACAGTCATCCATGCGGACAACGCCGCCCTCACATCCTACGGCCTGCTGCACCGCGCGGACTATCAGCCCATGCTGTCGTCGGTACAGAAAGCATCAGAAGTGAATATGACGATGAGATGAGCAAAGCAGCTTACAACCTCTCCAGGCATTTCCGCGCAACATAGGCGATAAAGTCTTCCGGCGTGAGGACTTCGTCATCATGTGGAATCTCACGCCATCTTTTCTGTACATCAGGATCAGGGCTACACATTGCGACCGCCATTGCAAGCCGGATCTCTTTTCTGACCTCATCTACGGTGGTGTTGTGTCTACGGGCAACTTCTAACAGTGCGGTATCGGCGCTTATGTTCTTTCTCTTCATGGTATCACTCCTCACTATTTTGAACGGTTGCCGTTCTTATAGAACTATAATAGCACAGAGGTTTAGGGGAAAAGCGTCGAACTCAGTCGAAAAAAGCAGAGGTCTGCAAAAAAGCAAACCTCTGCACCGGTGTTACCGCAATTCGTCGACCAAAGTGTCCAGCACGTTCATCACCTTGCGCTGCCCTTCTGGGGACAGTGCTTTCAATCGCTCGGAGAGCTCTGTGGCGTGAAGCAGCGTTGCCGCATCCAAATTATCCTGAAGCAGCTCATCCGTTCCAACCTTGAGTACATTGGCGATGGTAACCAGCTTATCCAGCTTTGGTGCTTTGACTCCGCGCTCGACCACACTCATGTGGTCTACGCTGTATTCCACGGCAGCAGCAAGGTCCTCCTGCGTCATACCGGCACGCTCACGGGCAGCTTTGATTCGTTTTCCCAATGCGACCTGATCCATACAGCAATCTCCTTTTGAACGGAATCCGTTCTTAAAGTATATTGGAGATGTTATTCGATTCACAGGAGCAAGAAGAACGGTAACCGTTCCAAGTGGACGGAACAGAAAAAATAACAGCAAGGGGCCGTATTCCCGGATGGAGGAAGCGGCCCCCTTCTTTTTTGCTCATTTTGTTCCCTAATCCGGGATAGTGGTCTCGGAAAGGAGCAGAAATGCGAGAAGAAAAATTGTTGAATTACCTGAAAGGAGCATGTACTGGGCGAAAATACAGAGTGAGCGGTGCTGAACTGGAAGCAGCCCTCGGGATTAGCGGAACAGATCTTCGTAAACTGGTAAATCGTATGAGGCGCAAGGGTATTCCCATCGGGAGTGATCGATGCGGATATTTTTACGCTGCGACTGCCGGCGAAGTCTATTCCACGATTCAGCAGCTTCAGAGCATGGAAAATGGACTTGCGGCAGCAAGACGCGGATTAGAGCGGTCACTGGATGCTTTTCCCTTGAGAGAAGGTGCATCTTGAACAGCTTTATCCCTTGGGTGGGCGGCAAAGGTAAGCTGCTGTGGATCATTAACAAGATGGCACCGGAGCGATATAGCCGCTTTATCGATGTGTTTGGGGGCAGCGGCACAGTAACCATGAACCGCCCTACTCGGAAGGGGTGCATGGAGGTCTACAACGACTTCAACGGGAACCTTACCAACCTGTTTTGCTGCGTGAAAAACCGCACCCTTGCGTTGCTTTCAGAATTGGGCTTCTTGCCGTTGAATACGCGGGACGACTTCAATGTCCTTTACAAGTTCTTCTCCAGAGGTGAGTTCACGGATGATTACCTGCAGGAGGAGATGAATCTGACAGAGGTCTACTTGAAGCCTCCCGATGCCGAAGCCATCCGCGCACTTATGCTGGAACGCGCTCCGCGCGGAGATATCCGCCGTGCCGCAGATTACTTCAAGCTGGTTCGCTACAGCTTCAGCGGCAGCGCCAAGTCCTTCGGCGGCAAGCCCTGCGACATACGCCGCTTCTTTCATCTCATTTGGGAGTGCTCCCGCCGACTGGCAAATGTCATCGTGGAAAATAAGGACTTTGAGGATGTCATCCGCCAGTATGACCGGGAGGATGCCTGGATCTACTGCGACCCGCCCTACTTTGAAGCAGAGTGCTATGAGGTAGGATTCCCAAAAGTGGATCACCAGCGGCTCCATGACACACTTCTTAATTGTCGCGGGTATGTTATGGTGTCCTACAACTACTGCCCGTACATTTCAGAACTTTATAAAGAGTTCTTCATCTTTCGCACTGTCCGCCCCAACAGTATGTCCCAGACAGCAGGCAGCGAATACGAGGAAGCTATCATCACCAACTATGATCCTCGGAAAGCCTGCTGGCAGCTGACTTTGGACAGCTTGCTGGATGGCAGCAGCGATACTCGATATGAGCTAATGCACGAACCTACCCACGCCATCAAAACACCTACCAAAGAAAAATGAGGAGGAACCACACTATGAACTTTATTCTTACCAGAGACAAGGCCATTACCATCCCGCCTGCGGCTACGAAGCTGAGTGGCATCCCCGACAACGCGAAGTTAGAGCTGACCACGCTGGACGGAGCTGTGATTTTGACGAAATCCAAAATGACCACAATGGAATATGTCAAGTTGCTCACGGCGTTGACCGCCCATGTTGGTCAGATGCTCCTGTCCTTGCGGGACACCTGTGGCCACTGTGACGAGTGCGATGAAGACGGTTGTGTTTACAATAATCTGTCAATCGAAGAACTTTGCCGACCTTCTGTCACCGTTCCCGATTGGGCCCGAGAGGAAGCGGACATCGCGCCCGACGCCAAGCTGGACTGCTATGTGGATGAGGAATCCGGCGTGATTACCGTCTGCGAGGCAGACAATGACTTCGACCTCTCCGATGTATCGCCCGTAATCCTGTACGCTCTGCGCAAGTCTGGCTGTTGTTTGTCCGCTCTGGAAGATGCGCTGATGGAGAATGATATTATCTACGATAAGTGATGACAGAAGTATTCGGAACAGAATCGAGGTGAAAGGCCCAAATGAACAAAACCTATCTCTATCCCTATTCCTCTGCTGAGGCCAGAGAACGAAATGAGCTTTCGCTCTGGAGGGAAAGCCTTCGCGCCAATATTGCCTGCCGCGACGCCATCGAGGATGCCATCCGCCGGAGCTTCGACGGAATGCATCTGGGCAAGGACTGTATCACACCCGTGCTGGACGAATACGGTTATAAACGCACTGCGTGGGTGCTTGCCAATACCCTGCATGAACTCAAGTGGGATGGTCGCTTCAGCCCCGCCAATAAGCAGTGGGCTGAGCGGCGCTACATTCCGCAGGATGAACGTCACAATGCCGCAATCACTGTTCGGAGCCACCCCGCCGTGCTGGATGGCTTCGTCAGTTTCTACCGCAAGACGGTGCAGGCGTTAAATCTCTTCGGTGCGGAGCATTGCGTCGGTGACCGCGCCGAGCAGGACTTCACCGGCAAGGTGCTGGTACTGTCGCCGGATACGCTGAAGGAATCCTGCTGGAGTCAGGCGGATCAACTCTGGTATGCCCATGACGGCTTTGGCTGCAGGCCCCATGCCATTGGCCGCTCGGTGCGCTGCACCTGCCTGGGTGACGGCGAGACTACTCGCTGGAATCGACACGAGTTCATCGGCGTGCTGGACGAAAAATACCTGCCGGACTGGGCGCGGGAGAAGCTCATGGAGCGGACCGCACCACGGCAGGAGACACCGGCCACAGGTGAGATGAAGCTGGAATGATCGGAGGTGAAACAAGTGCAACGCATCTGCATTGATAACCACAACCGCATCTTCTATTACAGCAATCCTGCCGGATACATCGCAGAAAAGGAGGCGGTGGTGGATACCATGTTCCAAACGCAGGAACTGGAGAGTTTTCTGCAAAAGCAGGCACTCACCATCCGCTGGGAGGACGGCGTCCATGACCGTCTCCTGCTGGGGCAGCGCAGCGGCCGCTTCGACCCAGAGGCTCCGCCCCTGAAGAACTGCCGTGTATGGCAACTCTCGCGGGACAGCCCCATCAATATCCGTTTCGTTTCCTATGAGACGATGGTACAGCGATTCGGTCATCCGAGCCGAAAGAACTATGAGATGGTCTATGAGGGTCAAGTCGGTACCAACGACCTAGAGGAGATCTACACCATCTTCCGCAACCCCGTTCCCGGCTATGACAGCCGACCCATCGGCATCTCGGATGTGCTGGAACTATACGATGAAGGCGGCAGTGAGTTCTATTACTGCGACCGCATCGGCTTCCAGCAGATCGAGTTTGCACCCCAGCAGGAAATGGATATGAGCCTGTGAAATGAGCACCTGACCGGGTGCTTTTTTCATATCCAAATCAGAAAAGGAGGAATCCCAATGCCCAAAGCCCAAACCAAGGCAACAGCTCCCACCCCTGCACCGGATACCCCGCTCCCCGTGGAGTACGCCGTGCGCATCTATCCCGTGAAGGACAGCAAGTACACCCTCGCCAACGCCAATGTGGACATCAACGGCGTATTTGCCATTCGCGGCGTGAAGGTCATCCGCGGCGAGAAAGGGCCCTTTGTCGCCATGCCTCAGTACAAGGACAGCCGCGGCGACTACCACGACATCTGCTTCCCCTGCACGAAGGAGGCTCGCCAGCAGTTCAACGATGCGGTGCTGGATGCCTATGAGCAGTCGTTCCGACAGCCCCAGCAGACGAACCATGCTCCCGCTGCGGAACAGACCATGTAATCACCCACAACACAAAACATATAACTTGGAGGGAATTATCATGAAGAAGTTTATCAAGAACACCGTCAATTCCATCCGCGCCAACGCCATCCGCCTTGCCGCGACCTATCGCTCTGGCGAGGGCTACATCGACACCGCCGTCAAGATCCTCATCGCCGTGGTACTGGGTGCTCTGTTGCTGGCAGGTCTCTATGCTCTGTTTGGCGATGTGGTCATGCCCACACTGAACAAGCGCATCACGGAGATGTTCAACTACGCTGGTTAATCGTGATGTCTGTCCTACAGGGGACACTGTTCCTCATCGGACTTATGAGTGCGGCATGGACGGATCTCCGGCACAGGCAGATCTATGACCTTTCCAGTATCATTATTGCAGGGGCGGGGCTGATTTCCTTCAGCCCCGCCCACCTTTTGGGTCTACTGCTGTCCGTTCCGTTCCTGCTGGCAAGCAACAGAGGGCGCGGCGGCATGGGAGATGCGCTGCTTATCGCCGCTTCCGGCTTCCTGCTGGGTGTCCTGCGCGGCGGCGCTGGACTGGTGCTGGCGCTCCTGCTGTACTGCCTTTTTTATCTTGTGGTAGTCATTGTACGGACACTGCGCGGATCGGAACGCCCACCAGAGAGCTATCCGCTTGCGCCATTTCTCGCAGTTGGTTTTATCTCCGCATATATCATCTAAAACGAAGGAGGACTTGCTCCATGAGTATTTTCAAAAACCGCACGGTCATCGGCGTCATCTGCATTCTGCTGGCGTTGGTGATCTGCTTCGGCATCACGCCGCTGTTTAATCGGGGGATCAGTCAGAAGGCAGAGATCGTCCGCGTCACAAAGGACATTCACGCCGGTGAACTCATCACCAAGGATATGGTCACCACGGCCGAGGTCGGTTCCTACAATCTCCCCTCTGGCCTTATGACCGTGAAAGACAATGTAGTGGGCAAATACGCCAAGGCGGACCTTGCCGTTGGCGATTATATTCTCGCTGCCAAGCTCTCGGAAGCGCCCGCCGCCGAAAATGCGTATCTCTATAATCTGGACGGCACGAAGCAGGCCATCTCCGTCACCATCAAGAGCTTCGCCACCGGACTCTCCGGCAAGCTCCAGAGCGGCGACATCGTATCGGTTATCGTGGCAGACTACCCAGAGGATGGTGAAACCTCCATCCCTGCTGAACTGCAGTATGTGGAGATCATCTCTGTCACCGCCAGCACCGGCTATGACGCCAATACCGGTGAAGCGAAGGGTGACGAGAAGGAACTGCCCTCTACTGTGACTTTCCTTGTCCTGCCGGAGCAGGCCAAAGTGCTGGCAGAGTTAGAGCAGGACGCCAAGCTCCATTTGTCTCTCGTCTATCGCGGTACGGTGGACGGCGCAAAGCAGTTCATCGAAGCGCAGGACGAACTCATTGAGGAGCTGTACGCCGAGCCGGAGGAGGAATCTACCGCAGAGAGCGAAAATGCTGATTCTGTTGCTGTTAAGCCCGATAACGAGGTGATGGAATGAATTTCAAGAAAGCCGGTATCTTTCGCCGCAGCTCCGAGGGATCGGAACAACCAGAAGTACAGAACGACAGTGGCGGTATGCTGGCAGTTTGGGGCAGTCCCGGCAGTGGAAAGACGGTAACGGCGGTGAAAATCGCAAAAATGCTTTCCGCCAAAAAGAAGAATGTTATTCTTCTGCTCTGCGACATGACTGCCCCCATGCTTCCCTGCATCTGTTCGCCGGATGAACTGGAATGTGAGAGATCCCTGGGCAATATCCTTGCAGCTGCCCGCATTGGAGAAAATCTCATCAAGCATAACCTTGTCACCCTCAAGCGCAGCAACTATCTCACTGTGCTGGGATTACTCAAGGGTGAAAATGAGTACAGCATTCCGCCTTTTACCGAAAAGCAGGCAATAGAGCTGCTGGATGGGCTGCGACAGATCGCACCCTATGTTATTGTGGACTGTGGCAGCTATATTGCAAACGATATTCTCTCCGCTGTAGCGCTGATGGAGGCTGACAGTGTTTTGCGCCTTGCTAACTGCGATCTCAAAAGCATCAGCTACTTTTCCAGTCAGCTTCCATTGTTGAAGGATGCCAAGTGGGATGCAGACAAACAGTATAAAGTGGCGGCAAATGTTAAGCCTTTTCAAGCGGCGGACCATATTGGCAAAGTGCTCGGCAGTGTGACCTTCAAGTTGCCTTATTCGCAGGAATTGGAGGAGCAGTATCTCGCCGGCAATTTGTTTTCTGACCTTTCTCTTAAGGACAGTCGCGCCTTCCGCAAGGAGTTGGAAAAGATCATCGAGGAGGTGTTTTGACATGGCCCTTGGAACAAAGAGAAGTGCTTCGCTCTTTGCGGCAAACGCAGAAAAAAGAGATGCGTTAGGATTCCATGACAGCCCAGAGTTAGATGTCGTTCCGGTTGTGGTGGACGACACGCCGCAGCGGACCTTGAACACTGATGCCAGCACGGTCGGACGGGCTCACAATCTGTTCTTTACACCGGAAACGGAAGGCAAAGACTTTGGCTCCGTGCTACAGGAAGTACAGGAATACATCTCTGGCTCCTATTCCTCCCTAATCTCTCAGGGTGGCGAAGATGCAAAAGAGCAGCTTCAGCGCTATATCACCAAGTACCTGCAGGATCAACGTATCGCCGTAGCAGGCATGACGCAAACGGAACTGGCGGACGCCATCTATTCTGAGATGGCGGAGTATGGCTTTTTGACCAGCTACATCTATGGAGACGGCATTGAGGAAATCAACATCAACTCGTGGCGGGATATCGAAGTGCAGTATTCGGATGGCAGAAATGAGAAATTGGAAGAGCATTTCGATTCGCCGGAACATGCGCTCGCCGTCATCCGTCGTATGCTCCACGCTTCCGGCATGGTACTGGACAACGCCAGTCCTCTGGTCACGGGACACCTGACCCGCAACACCCGTATTGCGGCTATGAAGTCCCCCGTGGTGGATGAGGATGTGGGCGTTGCCGCCTCCATCCGAATTGTCAACCGCCACAATCTCAGCCGTGAGGATCTGCTCCGCAGCGGCACAGCCACAGAGGAAATGCTGGACTGGCTTTCCGTATTTTTGCGCTACGGGATCTCCATTTGTGTGGCTGGTGCCACCTCTTCCGGCAAGACCACGGTGGCAGGCTGGTTGCTGACCACCATACCCGACAGCAAACGTATCTTCACCATCGAGAACGGCTCCCGTGAGCTGGACCTGGTGCGGGAGAAAGATGGCCGGGTGTGCAACAGCGTCATCCACACCATCACCCGTGAGAGCGAGAACGCCAAGCAGAATATCGATCAGGATATGCTGCTGGACATGGCCCTGCGGTACCACCCCGACATCATCTGTGTGGGCGAGATGCGGTCTGCGGAGGCGTATGCCGCACAGGAGGCCGCCCGTACTGGCCACGGCGTGTTGACCACCATTCATTCCAACTCATCCCAGGCTACATGGCGGCGTATGGTCACCCTCTGCAAGCGTAAGCACGAGATGGCCGACGATACCCTCATGGATCTGGTCACCGAGGCATTCCCCATCGTGGTGTTCGCCAAGCAGCTGGAGGATAAGAGCCGTAAAATCATGGAGATCATGGAGTGTGAGATCCTGCCCACTGGGGAGCGCCGGTACAACACCCTTTATCACTTCAAAATCGAAGAAAACCGGTTGGAGGACGGCAAATACCGTATTAAGGGCCGCCACGAGGCGGTCAACCCCATCTCGGAAAGCCTGCAGAAGCGGTTCATCGACAATGGTATGCCGCAGGAGGTGCTGACTCAGCTCGTGGGCAAAAAGTCCGCTCCCTCTAAGGGTAAGTCAGGCTCCAGTCCGGCAAAGGCAGGACAGGCAACGCCCGCTCCGAAGACCAGGAGCGCACAGTCCAAGCCGCCTGCCAAACCTGAAACCGGCAAGGAAGGAGGCGAATCTGTATGAATCTGATCCAGTTGATTGCCTGTATAGGGCTGATCACAGGTTGTTTTGTCCTTTTACACATCTCCCCTATGGACTTCACTGAAGGGGTGTTCCGCAGAATCACCAGTAAGCCCAAAAGCATCCGGTCGGAGGTTAATGAGAGTACACGGCGCAAAAAGAAATCCTTTCTGCGCCGGGAAATCGAGGAGACACAGACCATTCTGCGGATGACTGGCCGGGCCGCCAAGTTTCCCATGGTGTGCGCCCTGTCCCTGCTTCTTTTTCTGGTAGGGGCCGCCTTCGCCCTGACGCTGGGCAACCTCTTCCTGGTGCCGGTGCTGGCGGTGGGCATGATGTTCGTGCCGTTCTGGTTTATCCGTCTGACCGCAAATCACTACAAAAAGAACATCGCCGCTGAACTGGAAACCGCCCTCTCTATCATCACCACAGCTTATCTCCGCAATGAGGACATCCAGACGGCAGTGGAGGAAAACATTGACTATCTCAACCCGCCCGTCCGGAGTGTGTTTGTGGAGTTTCTCACCCGGATCAAGCTGGTGGACCCCGATGTGGACGCCGCCCTCCAGGACATGGGGACGAAGATCGACAACGCCGTGTTTCGGGAGTGGGTGGCCGCTCTGCTGCCCTGCCGACACGACCGGGGGCTCAAGACCATCCTGACTCCCATCGTGGCTAAACTCTCCGATATGCGGATCGTCAACGGTGAGCTGGAGAATCTGGTGTTTGAGCCCCGCAAGGAGTTTATCACCATGCAGGTGCTGGTCATCGGCAATATCCCGCTGTTGTACTGGCTCAATCAGGACTGGTACGATGTTCTGATGCACACCCCGCTGGGGCAGGCG
>ENA-OOWN01002657-OOWN01002657.1-human-gut-metagenome-genome-assembly--contig:-NODE-2657-length-10621-cov-1.889646_pt1 | contig 10621 bp, 9 predicted proteins | sample MGYA00241406_ERZ501319 | MGnify/ENA primary metagenome ERZ501319 (study PRJEB25962, sample SAMEA2042734) | human gut metagenome | biome: human gut; feature: human-associated habitat; material: faeces... | reverse complement strand
CTCCATGTGACCATTCTCTTATTTTCTCATCAGATGCTATGCCAATTTTCATTTTATCAAAATTTTCTAATTCATCCACTATTTTTTCCCCCTTGGAATTAAAAGTACCTATTTAGTTTTACTCATCGTCATCATTAAAATCTTCATCTTCTAAGATGCTTGAATCATCATCTAGTATGATGTCATCGTTTTCATCATCTAGGTCATCAAATAATTTGTCATCTTCAGAATCTTCGTCATCTGATGATTCTTCTGTGTATCCATCTGATAATTCATTTTCATCTACAACATTTTCTTCATGTAGAGATTTATTTTCTATATTACTAAAGCTTGTAGAATCGTCTATATCTTCTTTAAGCTCAACTTCCTTGTTATCATGTGTATACAATCTTATGTCTAAGCCTAAAGCTTCTAATTCTTTTACAAGAACTTTAAAGCTTTCTGGAACTCCTGGTTCTGGAACATTTTCGCCTTTTACTATTGCTCCAAGGCAGATATGACAACCCTGTTCGATCACACAGCCATGGTCCACAATAGCACCCAGATTGATGATACAGCCACGTTTCACTGTCACATCTGTATTGATAACAGCTTTCGGAAGCACCACAACGCCATTTTCGACAGATGCGGTAGGACTTACATAAGCTGAAGGATGCACAACAGTAGCAAGTCTGCCGTCTGCTCTAGTTATTTTATCGCACCAAGACAAGCGAAACTCGTTATTTCCAAAGGCAGGAATAAATTCCGTATCGTCAGCAATATATTTAGTAAAAGAATCAAGCGTACGGTCGGCAAATCTATCGTCCAGCATAGCTATCACATCATAGCCCAGCTGTTCAGAAACGTCCTTAACAGTATTTGCATATCCGCCTGCACCGAGAATGACCAACTTCTTTGACATATCAATCCTCAGCCAATCTCTCCTGGATATATGCAAGCTTAAGCATTTTTTCCTTTATTTCTTCCTTATTAAGGAGCTTTGTATTATTACTATTGAACTCAGTGAGAGTATTTCTATCTGCGTCGCCGTCTCTAAAGAACTTATCATAGTTCAGGCCTCTATTATCGGCAGGGACACGAAGTGAACGGTTGTCGGCAGGTACTCGATAGAAGTCGCCCATATCCTCGGCCTTGGCACATTCCTCGTTGGTGAGGAGGGTCTCGTACATTTTCTCGCCGTGGCGGATACCAATGACCTTGATATCCTCCTTTTTGCCGCCAAACATTTCAGTAACGGCTTCAGCCTGAAGACCGATAGAGCAAGCGGGGGCTTTCATGATAAGCAGGTCGCCGTTTTCACCGTTCTCAAAAGCATAGAGTACAAGGTCGACAGCTTCTTCAAGTGACATAATGAAACGAGTCATATTAGGCTCAGTTACAGTGATAGGGTTGCCTGCTTTGATCTGGTCGATCCACAGAGGAATAACAGATCCACGGGAGCACATTACGTTACCATAACGAGTACAGCATATTTTAGTTTTACCGCTATATCTGCTTTTAGCGATAGCGACGCTTTCTTCAAGAGATTTTGACTTACCCATGGCATTGATAGGGTAGGCTGCTTTATCAGTTGAAAGGCATATTACTGCTTCAACGCCCTCCTCGATAGCGGCTGTCAGGACGTTATCCGTACCGATAATATTAGTTTTTACGGCTTCCATTGGGAAAAACTCACAAGACGGGACCTGCTTGAGTGCAGCCGCATGGAATATGTAATCTACGCCATGCATAGCTTCCTTACAGGACTGCAAATTCCTTACGTCGCCTATGTAGAACTTGATTTTGTCCGCTACCTCAGGCATTTTCGCCTGATACTCATGACGCATATCGTCCTGCTTTTTTTCGTCTCTCGAAAATATTCTGATCTCTCCGATATCTGTTTCCAGAAATCTGTTTAATACTGCGTTTCCAAATGATCCCGTGCCTCCGGTTATCATTAGGGTTTTGTTTGTGAATAAAGACATGTTAACAAGCTCCTTTATCTATTCCCATACATCTTCTCATAATAATTCTGATACTCACCAGAAATGATAGTCTCCCACCATGTTCTGTTGTCAAGATACCACTTGATCGTTTTCTTTATTCCGTCCGCAAACTTTGTTTCTGGCAGCCAACCAAGTTCATTATGTATCTTAGTAGGGTCAATGGCATATCTCATATCATGACCCTTTCTGTCTGCAACATATGTGATCAGACTTTCAGGCTTGCCAAGCTCCTTGCATATCAGCTTTACAATATCAATGTTCTTCATCTCATTGTGACCGCCTACATTATACACTTCACCGACAGTACCCTTATGTATGATAAGGTCAATAGCTTTGCAATGATCTTCAACATACAGCCAGTCACGAACATTCTCGCCATTGCCATAAACAGGCAGAAGCTTATCATTCAGTGCATTTGCAATCATGAGAGGGATAAGCTTCTCAGGAAAATGATATGGGCCATAGTTATTTGAACAACGGCTGATAGTTACCGGCAGACCATAAGTTCTGTAATAAGCCAACACAAGAAGATCTGCACTTGCTTTTGAAGAACTATACGGACTGCTTGTGTGTATCGGTGTGTTCTCGGTAAAAAACAGATCAGGTCTGTCTAGCGGAAGGTCTCCGTATACTTCGTCTGTTGACACCTGATGATAACGCTGTATTCCATACTTTCGGCAAGCGTCCATAAGCACAGAAGTTCCGATTATATTTGTTCTAAGGAAAACCTCAGGATCTTCGATTGACCTGTCAACATGGCTTTCCGCTGCAAAATTTACAACTATATCAGGATTTTCTTCTTCAAAAAGCTTATTCACGCCATCGCGGTCACAAATATCAAGCTTTACAAATCTAAAATTAGGATTATCCATTACAGGTGCAAGTGTTGAAAGATTTCCTGCATATGTAAGCTTATCAAGACAAATGATCCTATATTCAGGATATTTATTCGACATATGAAATATAAAGTTTGAGCCTATAAAGCCGGCTCCGCCAGTTACTATTATTGTCATATTATCACCTTAAAAAATAATTCTGTCTTCCGCAACTCTTCGCAGATGTTCACCATATGGAGATTTTCCGTATTCTTCTGCCGTTTTCAACAACTGCTCTTTTGTTATCCATTTCTCATAGTAAGCGACTTCCTCAGGTGCCGAAATAACAACGCCCTGTCTGCTCTGAACTGTCTGAACAAAAACTGACGCTTCCATAAGGCTTTCCATTGTTCCTGTATCAAGCCATGCAAAACCTCTTCCTAAAAGCTGTACTTTTAGATTACTGTCATCAAGATAAAGGCGATTAAGATCAGTGATCTCAAGCTCACCTCTTGCAGATGGTTTCACCTGCTTAGCTTTCTGGCTTACTCCGCTAGGATAGAAATACAAGCCGGTTATAGCATAATTTGATTTTGGATTTTGTGGCTTTTCTTCGACAGAAATGGCCTTGCGCTGATTATCAAACTCTACAATACCAAATCTCTCAGGATCTTTTACATAATACCCGAATATTGGTGCATTTCCATTTTCAGCCTCAGCAACTGCATCACGGAGGTTTTTTCTGAACCAGCCACCATAGAAGATATTATCTCCCAAGATCATTGCACAAGAATCATCTCCGATGAACTCTTCTCCAATGAGAAAAGCCTGTGCCAATCCGTCTGGGCTAGGCTGAACAGCATAAGACAAATTAAGACCCATGCTTGACCCATCGCCTAGCAGTTCTTCAAAGCGTGGCGTATCTGTAGGAGTTGAGATAATAAGTATATCTCTTATACCCGCAAGCATAAGTGTGGAAAGCGGATAAAATATCATTGGTTTATCATACACCGGCAACAACTGCTTTGATGTTACTCGTGTTAGCGGATAAAGTCTAGTGCCTGATCCACCTGCCAGAATTATTCCTTTCATGTTGTCTCCTCTCAATTACTTCAAAATGATATCACATATCCTATCAACATCGTCAAGTGACAAATCAGCATAAAGCGGCAAAGTCAATACTCTCTCACTTATATCAAGTGCCACAGGAGTTTCTGCAGTGTTATATTTGCCATTAAAAGCAGGTGATGCACTTGTAAGAGGGTAAAAATATTTTCTTGCGCCTATATCATTTTCTGCAAGCTTGTCCATTACTTCGTTACGGCTTGCCCCAAACGCCTTTTCATCGAAAACAACAGGAAAATACGCATAATTTGATTTTACATCTGTCTGAGGTTGACACAATTTAATGCCCTCTATATTTTCAAGATGGCTGTGATATCTCTCAACAACAGCCTTGCGCTTTAGTATCTCTGAATCCAAATGTCTTAAATTACAAATTCCCATAGACGCCTGAAACTCGTTCATTTTGGCATTTCCGCCTATGTAAGCGACCTCTTCAGGACCATGGATACCAAAATTTTTAAGATCGTTCAATTTCTGAACAAGGCTGTCATCATGATAACAAACCGCTCCGCCCTCAATAGTGTTGAACACTTTCGTAGCATGGAAGCTGAACATTGACGCATCGCCAAAGCAAGCGCTTGACTTTACCTTATACTCCACGCCAAAAGCATGAGCTGCGTCGTAGATCACTTTTAAGTCATGCTTCTTGGCAATCCTTTCAATCCCCTCTACATCGCACATATTTCCATAAACATGAACAGGAACGATCGCACAAGTTTTGTCAGTTATCAGATCCTCGATTTTTGTAACATCTATCGTATAGTCATCTGAATTGATATCACAAAACACTGGTTCAAGTCCATTTCTAACAATGGCGTGTGTTGTTGATGCAAACGTAAATGGAGTTGTTATTACTTCACTGCCTTTTGGAAAATTGAAAGATGCGATCACATTTTCAAGTGCAAGGTGACCGTTAGTATACAATGTAACGTGTGGCACGCCAAGCATTTCTTCCAGTTTTGCCTGAAGTTCTTTATGTTTCTTTCCCATGTTGGTCAGCCAATGACTATCCCAAAGTTCCTTTATTTCTTCACAGTATTCCTCATAGTCTGGCATTGAGGAACGGGTGACGAGAATTTTATTTGTCATTATTTATCACCTTCATTGCAAAAATATATTATAAATCTTTTATCATTAATTTGGAGATATCAGAACACTTTTTTTCAAAGTAAAATCCATTCTTTTCATAAAAACTTATAGCATTAACATTTTGGTCATTTACCTCTAATCTTATTTTGTCCATTCCAGCTTTCTTAGAAATCTCACATACTTTTTGCAATATCTTCTTACCCATTCCGATATTTTGATACTTATCATTAACTGCAATCAAAGTAATAAATGAAACTCTACTATTTAAGTCATTAGCATAAAAGGCACAAAAACCTATAACTTCATGCTGACATATGCACGCTAGCAACATACCATGTTTGAATATTTTATCTGCAATATTCATAGCAAGCTCAATGTCATTAACTAAACTATCAAAATACTTTTGGTATTGCTTTATTATGGCTATTATTTCTTCTTTAATTGTAATATTTTTTAAATTATATGATAAACCACTTAACACTATGTACTGTTTTTTTTCTTTCATATTTATCATCCTTATTTCAATATACATGAGCAATGATCAACATGTTCTCAATATATCTAACCTGGCTCTTAATATTAAGATCTGAGCAAAAATGAAAATTCCATATAGGCTTCTTATCCGAAATATAACGGAAAGCCCAACTAGATACTCTGAATAATCAGTTAAATGAACTGTTTTTTTCAATTAATCCTCTTTTAATACAACTTTATATAAATTAGATATATTATCAAGCATATCAATCATTTGTTTTTCTGAATCAAATTTAAAAAATATTATTCCTAAAGCTTTGGAGGCATTGTCAAAATACTCAACTTTATCTCCAGTTTTCTTATATTCACACTTACGAATAATATACTTTTCTATCTCTTTTGAATATTCAATATGATCAAATATACCCCGCTTTGAACTATGAAGATTATGAGTAGCATAATACTGTTTGGGTTTACCAATATCCAATAAAAGCTTATCACCCATAGCAGTCTTTATTGTCATTTCGACAACATCTATATTGAAAATATATCCTAATAAATCGGGTATCATATTTCCACCATTTCGTGGACCAACATCTATAAGAAATACCTTGCCTCTATTATCAACAATAAGTTCAACATTCATTGCACCGCTTTTTATTTTCAATTTGTCAATCATAGTCTGCAATGTACTTTTAATGGCATTAAGATATTCATCAGAGATTATTGGAGGATAACTTTTTCCAACCGGAACAAGGGAGTTAACTCTGCTGTCACGGTGACAGTTCATTAGTCCCCACATTACAACTCTCCCATCTGAAACGAAAAGATCTCCACCAATAAGATAAGGATGATTTTTTTCAATAAACTCCTCAATAACAATACGGTTTCCTCTTGAAAATGAAAAAGCAAATTCTACTGCTTTTTCAAATCCGTCCTTGCTTTTCAGAACAGTAGCTCCCTTGCTACCTGATGAATCAACAGGTTTAATTATTACAGGAAAACTAAATTTATCAATGCTCAGAATTGCACTTTCCTTATCAGCGAATCCCATAGCCAAAGGAGTATTAAATCCGTTATTTTTTAAAAAATCTCTGAACTTATCCTTATTGCAGAGAGTTTCCACTGAAATATATGGATTTGTAGGCAAGCCCAACTTTTCTGCAACAAATGCAGCCGTCGGTGCCGCCGGATCAGATGCATATGCAACAATTCCATCAATCTTTTCATTTTCAGCAATCTGAAGAATCTTTTCTTTATCTGTTGTACTATCTAAATAAAACTTATCAGCAACATACTGACCGGGATTATCAGTAAGATAATCGCACAGAATCGTATAATATCCAAGTTTTTTTGCATTTTCTATAGCTATTACCTGTTGTGCTGAACCTCCAAGCAATAATAATTTTTTCATTATAAAATCCTTCATTTCTCAATTTGTATATTACGTTTTAACTTTTTCTTAAGTAGCATCATATCACCTGAAGCAAGTATCCTAACAAATCTCTCAAACTTCCGATAAAAATTAATTATTGAATAATTATACCCCATTATCCGATTTCTTTTCTTTTCATATTTAACATCAGGAATAACGTAATCATTAATCTTTATAGGAAAATCCACATCATATACTTTACTATTAAACACTTTTCTTATTCCCCTAGGCAATTTATTTATTTCTGCAGAATGCGAGGAATTACCAGTTGCACCAATATTACTTATCATGTTCTTTTGTGGAATAATTTGCAATCTGTTCTGCGAATACATATTAAATTCTATCCAAAACTCATTTCCTGCAACATGGCCCTCATACGTAGACTGCTTCGCATATGCATTAAGACGCCGCCATGCAATCCTATTGTGTTTAGTCCTACACTTTAGCAAATTCATTGTATATGCACTTTCTCCATAAGAAAAATCTCCATATTGCATGTATCTATTTCTCCACGTTGCTATTCCCCAAATTGAACCCTGTCTTGAAAAGAAATAATCAGAATCAACATCTTCATAAACTCCAAGATGGTTAAAACCACAAATACATTCTATCCGCATATCATCCTTATATTTTTCTAGCAATTCAGCGCAAAATCGAAAATAAGACACAGATGGTATGTGATCATCTTCTAACAAGATACACCGATCTACAGTTTTCCATATTAAACTATAGGTTTTCTTTGCCATACTATAGAGCCCATTATTTTTTTCTTCATAAAGTCTGTATACTTGACAATCCCAATCAATACCTTCATCTATCATCTTTCGGTTGGCATATATAGCTTGCCACTCTTCGTCATTTCTTCCACCGTCAGACTGTATAAATAAAATACTTGGTCTTGCTTTCTTTATCACTTCAAATTGTCTTCTCTGACACTCTGGCCTGATCCAAATATTGATCCTCACAGGTATATCAACTAAATACTTCTTTAATGCACTCATACTATTTTACTTCCTTATTAAACTAATCTTATCATTAAGCCCACCTGCTATCTTCCAATATAAAAGAGATAACAGGAAATAGCTTAAACCACCAACAAGCACCTCAATCATAAGAGCTGACATTGTGTTGTCAATGATCTTTGACAACCATCTCATAACAATAAACATACAAAATCCCAGAATTACATACTTAACTAATATGAATAGCCAGTGTCTTATATCAACACCCTCATGTCTTTTAAATTGAATTATCATTACAACAATTTGTGCCACTAATGTTGCAACAGCAGCCCCCAATGCCTTGTACGCAAAAATCAAGGGAAAATTAAGTGAAAGATTGACCACAGTTCCTATAAAAAGTGCCCATGCATATAACTTATCATGGTGAAAAGGCACAAGATACTGCATACGATAAAACATACATACTGCATTGATTAATAACAAAGGTGTCATAATATAGATTATTGGAACACATTTCTCATAACCGCTGCCAAAAAAAACAGATACAAATTCTTTAGCACAACCAGCAATACCAAATGATAAAAGTACCGCCATCCATATAACGATATCATATGATCTTGATATAAAAACCAAGCTCTCCTCTCTTTTATCTTGAGATATCATAGCTGAAATTCTAGGAAATAATACTGTACTTACACCGCTAATCACAGTAAGTGGAATGTTTATTATTCTATCTGCATTATAATAATATCCAAGTTGCTCATATTCTGACATCGAACCAAGCATAAGCTTGTCCATACTGCCAAACAAAACACCAGAAAGCAAAGGAATGAATAGAACAAAAATCGGTTTTATATGTTTTTTTATGTCAGACCATTCAGGTTTATACCATATCAATCTGCTTTTTAGCAAAGGTAATATAGATATAACACTTATAAAATTACCACCTGCCATTATTAATGTATAAACCAAAAGAGGATTATGACCCTTTCGAACAAACAAAACTATCGATATAACAGTTAAAAATTTTATAATTATATTTCTTGTAACCGTAATTTTAAATTCTTCAAGTCCAAAAAAGAACCAGTTGACATCAAACAATGCACTTAAAATCCAAAAAGTCTGCACAACAAAAATTATAGTATTCGCTGGAACAAAAAGCATTACATATAAAAGATAAAGAGCAATACATACAACTGACATAAAACCTTGTATTGCATAAATGCACCAAAATCTTTTTGATACTTCGCTAGAATCAGTTGCCTCTGCTATCGACCTCGTGCCGTAGTTTACCACTCCAAGCATAGCAAATATAGTAAAATAATTTGATACAGTTAGAGTGTAAGAAAAAACGCCAAGTTTTTCAGGGCCTAACTCTCTTGAAATAATTGGAGTAGTTATAAGCGGTGTAATCGTAGCTAAAACATTATAAATAGTTTGATAAACCGCATTTTTAGCAACAGACGCTATACTTAGCCTTTACAGAAATGTTGTAGATGGCCTTGTTGTATATCCTAAAGTAATTGAGCAGCACCTTAATAATGAGCTTCCATTCATAATAAACCACGATTATATGTATTGTGAATAATATTTACTACAACTTGTGGTTTATCTTCTTAAAATAAAATACAAGTAATTGCGTAATGACTATTGTTTGCATTTTGTTATTTTTGAATTTTCACCCTTTAAATCTATTATATTTAGTATTAACCACACAAAAATAACACTCATTAGATACGCAAAAGATGACAACAAATCTCCTCTGCATATAAATAAAAAGTAGCCCACCATATAACAATAAAGAGGATCAAATACGTTAAAATCATCGTCTGAAGAATTTTGCCAATAAGTATTATCAAGCCATTTTATAAGAAAACCAAAAAATAGAGCAAAAATAAGCATACCAATCATACCAAAGTTAATAAGCATTTCACCAGGCAAAGGACAAGAAACATTCTTAAAAGACCAACCTAAATTATCCCCCAAAAAATATCCACTTCCATATGGTTTTGTACCCCAAATTGAACGTGGAACAAAAAATAAAAGAACACCCAAAAGTTGATATCCTAATGATGAACCATTTTCCTTTACATAGTTAAATGTTGTTCCAAACATTGTGTATGCATCATAATCCCCTGCAAGCCATTCCGTAGCATAATTATTCATTATTGACTTAAGAGCCTTAAATATATCTACTTCTGAAAATGATGTATTTCTGAAAGCATTTAACAGCGGAAAAACAATCATAAACGAAATCATGAACATAACTGAAAATACTCTATTATGCCTTAAAGAAGGGAACATCAGTAAAAAGCAGCCCAAATATAAACCAGCAATAACATTTCTTGCACTTCCAGTAGGGAAATATGCTACCAACATACATAGACCACAAATAATCATAGGAAACTTTTTTTTATATTTTCTAAAGTGTAAAATCGAATATGCTGTTGAAAAATACATTATAGACATCAACAATTTATCAATAACCATGGATAATGATGTATTTATGGAAACCGCAACTTCGGACGTTGACCTAGAAAAAAGATTGCTAATTCCAACTGTGACTATTCTGTATCCGCATATCAAAGAAGCGCTTAAAATAAAAATCCAAATCTTATCATGTAATATTTCATCACTTATTTTGCGAGAACGTCTGCTTCTTCCACCACAAAACTTGGAACCAGCTAATAAAGAAAACGTCCACAATAATAAGCAAATATTGAAAGTAAATATTTG
>ENA-OOWN01002649-OOWN01002649.1-human-gut-metagenome-genome-assembly--contig:-NODE-2649-length-10641-cov-18.758455_pt1 | contig 10641 bp, 6 predicted proteins | sample MGYA00241406_ERZ501319 | MGnify/ENA primary metagenome ERZ501319 (study PRJEB25962, sample SAMEA2042734) | human gut metagenome | biome: human gut; feature: human-associated habitat; material: faeces... | reverse complement strand
TCACATTAACAATCAATCTGTTATAAAGTTTTAGCCTTTTTACGACAGTCCCTAATATATAATAAATTCAGATAAGGGGAATGTTTCCGGCAATGATGTACAGTGGTTTATTGCAGGTGTTGTAGTTATTTGTGATTCTCTTTTTAGAACCTTCTCCGTTTCATTATCAACGATACCTTTTACGTTGTATTCTTGCCTGTTGCTGTAGTTCTGTATCATTGTGTGGCAAGCATATCTTTGTCGTATTATGTTTTCCTTTTTTGTCGCTATGATCCATTCCTGTCCATTCGGTAATACCTATGTCATTTGTGATATTATTCTTATAAAGATTTCGCTTCCTCTTTTTTGTCAGTGATAATGGTTTGTATCTTTAACCTATGGTGTTTTCTATAAGCAGGAAGAAACGGATTCTATTCAGCCGATCGGACTATGTATAGGTGTTCTCTGAAGAATCCAAGGTAATAATATGATTCTTATATGGTTTTATGCATATTTATATACAATAGTTTCAATATGTTTATAAGTTAAAGAGATTTTATGTCAAATTGTTAATTTATAGTGTCCTTTATATTGTAATTTCATTATATTTTCGTATTTTTGCGGGAAGTATGGATAATATCAATTTCAATCCACATTTTAATATAAACAAACGATTATGATTTTAGACATCGATATGGTCCGCGCCTTTTATGCGTCTTATGCAGGGCGCGTACAAAACGCGCGAGACTTACTGGCTCGCCCGTTGACCTACGCTGAGAAGATTCTTTATGCTCATCTTTATACGCCATCTGATCTTCGTCCTTTTACAAGGGTTGTGGATTATGTGGATTTCCGTCCTGACCGTGTCGCCATGCAGGATGCGACGGCACAGATGGCACTGCTGCAATTTATGAATGCCGGTAAGGATCGTGTTGCCGTTCCTGCCTCGGCGCATTGCGATCATCTGATTCGTGCCGATGTGGGTGTCGAGAAGGATTTGCCTACTGCCAGCCGACAAAATAAGGAGGTATATGATTTTCTGCAATCAGTGTCTAGAAAATATGGAATTGGTTTCTGGGCTCCCGGCTCCGGCATTATTCATCAGGTGGTGCTGGAAAATTATGCCTTCCCCGGTGGAATGATGATAGGTACAGATTCCCACACACCCAATGCGGGAGGACTGGGAATGGTCGCAGTGGGAGTGGGCGGTGCCGATGCTGTCGATGTTCTTACTGCGCAACCATGGGAACTGAAGATGCCGCGACTGATCGGTGTGCATCTTACAGGCAAGCTCTCGGGCTGGGCTTCTCCGAAGGATGTCATCTTAAAGATATTGGGTATTCTCACGGTGAAGGGCGGCACTAATGCCATTCTAGAATATTTCGGTCCAGGTACGGAGGAACTCTCCACTACAGGAAAAGCAACGATCTGCAATATGGGTGCAGAGCTGGGCGCAACGTGTTCGCTCTTCCCCTACGATAAGGGTGCAAAGGAATATCTGTGTCAGACGGGCCGTACAGAGGTGGCAGAAATGGCTGAGCAGAATGCCAAGGAGCTGCAAGCCGATGATGAGGTGTTGCAGCAACCGGATAAGTATTTCGACCAGGTGTTGGAGATCAACCTCTCGGAGATAGAGCCGCATCTTAACGGGCCCTTCACCCCGGACGCTGCCACGCCCCTATCTCAGATGAAAGAAAAGGGTGTGGCAAACGACTATCCCATGACAGTAGAGGTGAGTCTTGTCGGCTCGTGTACCAACTCCAGCTATCAGGATCTTGCACGGGCAGCTTCGGTGGCCCGTCAGGCAGTGGAGAAGAATATTCCTGTCAAGGCCCAGCTGATCATCAATCCCGGTTCAGAGCAGATCCGTGCCACCGTAGAGCGCGATGGCATCCTTGACGATTTCCGTAAGATAGGAGCCGTCATCATGACGAATGCTTGTGGTCCTTGTATCGGCCAGTGGCACCGCCACACTGATGATGCTACGCGCAAGAATGCGATCGTCACCTCGTTCAACCGCAATTTCCGCCGTCGTGCCGACGGCAATCCCAATACATACGCCTTCATCGGCTCTCCGGAAATCACTACCGCACTGGCTCTTGCCGGGCGTCTTGATTTCAATCCTGCGACCGATACACTGACCGACAAGGACGGAAACGCCGTGAAGCTGGATGAGCCGAGCGGTTTCGGGTTTCCTCCTCAGGGCTTTACCTCTGCGCAGAACAGTGGCAAGGGAGTACTGGAAGATCTGATCGATGCGGGACTTTTCATTCCTGCCGATCATGGTACCGCAGCCCGCCAGACAGAAGTGATCATATCACCGACGAGTGAGCGTCTGCAGCGACTGGAGCCGTTCAAGGCCTGGGACGGCAAGGATCTCATAGACATGCCATTGTTGATCAAGACCCAGGGTAAGTGTACGACGGATCATATATCGCAGGCAGGACCGTGGCTGAAGTACCGTGGACATCTGGAGAATATCTCCGGTAACCTGCTGATGGGTGCTGTCAATGCCTTCAATGGTGAGAGCAATAAGGTGAAAGACCAGCTTGACGGACAATATAAAGAGGTGAGTGCCGCTGCCCGTGATTATAAGCAGCATGGCGTTCCTTCTATTGTCGTAGCGGAGGATAACTATGGTGAAGGCTCATCGCGCGAGCATGCAGCCATGGAGCCTCGCTTCCTCAACGTACGCGTGATCCTTGCCAAGAGCTTCGCACGTATCCATGAGACCAACCTGAAGAAGCAGGGCATGCTGGCCCTTACCTTTGTCAACAAGGACGATTATGACAAGGTGCGTGAGGACGACCGTATCTCTGTCACCGGTCTGGCCCACTTCGCACCGGGTTCGCGTCTTACCGTCAGTCTGAAGCATAGTGACGGCACGACCGACAGCTTTGAGGCAGAGCATACCTATAATGCAACGCAGATAGCCTGGTTCAAGGCCGGTGCCGCACTCAATTGTCATTAAGGACACAAGATAAAGATATAATAATCCAAGGACGGTTTGAGCGTACGGATATTCTCTGACGGTCTCTATCGTCTGCTAATATAAAAAATCAATAAGAGCGCAATGAAGATAACAAAAGATAGCAAGCTGAACGTTCCCAATCATCCGACAGTTCCTTTTATCGAAGGCGATGGAGTGGGTGCGGAGGTGACCCCAGTAATGCAACACGTCGTTGATGCGGCAGTAGAGAAAGCCTATGGCGGTGAGCGCAAGATAGAATGGATGGAGGTGCTTGCCGGAGGTAAGGCGCACGAGAAGACGGGTGAGTGGCTGCCTCAGGCCACGCTCGATGCGTTTCAGGAATATCTTATCGGCATTAAAGGTCCTCTGATGACACCGGTGGGAGGCGGTATCCGTTCTTTGAACGTTGCACTGCGCCAGACACTCGATCTATATGTGTGTCAGCGTCCTGTCCGGTATTTCCAGGGCATCGTAAGCCCTGTAAAGCATCCCGAGAAGGTGGATATGTGTATCTTCCGTGAGAATACGGAAGATATCTATGCCGGTATAGAGTGGGAGGCCGGAACTCCGGAGGCTAGAAAATTCTACAACTTTCTGCACGATGAGATGGGCGTGGCGAAGGTGCGATTCCCCGAGACGAGCGGCTTTGGCGTGAAGCCCGTATCGAAGGAAGGCAGTGAACGGCTTATCCGCGCGGCCATTGAATATGCACTGGCTCATGAGCTGCCCAGTGTGACGCTGGTCCATAAAGGCAATATCATGAAGTTTACGGAAGGCGGATTCAAGAAATGGGGCTACGAGCTTGCCGAGCGTGAGTACGGAGATGCCTTGAAGTCAGGAAAGCTGGTCATTAAGGATTGTATCTGCGATGCGTTCCTGCAGAATGCCCTGCTTAAGCCACAGGATTATTCGGTCATCGCCACGATGAATCTCAATGGCGATTATGTCTCCGACATGCTGGCAGCGCAGGTAGGCGGCATCGGTATCGCCCCCGGTGCCAACATCAATTACCAAACCGGTCACGCCATCTTTGAGGCGACCCATGGCATTGCCCCCGACATTGCCGGTAAGGACATCGTCAATCCCTGCAGCATCATTCTGTCTGCTGTGATGATGCTCGATTATATGGGCTGGAAAGAACCGGGCGAGCTGATCACATCAGCCCTTGAGCGTCTCTTCAAAAAAGGTGTTGCCACGGATGATCTGGCCCGTTTCATGGATCACGGACTGTCGGTCGGCACCAAGCGGTTTGGAGAACTTCTGATCAAGGAACTTTAATTTCCAATCGGTCATAGAGATTCGAAGGAGAACCGTCGGTCTGCCACCTTTTTCGAAGGTGTGGCGGTCTACGTCGACATCAGGCGACGGACGAGATGCCAACAAGAAGGTCGACGACCGGCAAGCCATAATATTTAAGGTAGTAGTCTGATGACCGATGAGGGATTATGGCTCCAGCGATGTATAATGTATAGGAAGGGAATGTAAGGATCCGGCTCTCTCCGGCCGGCATAGGCGGATGACAATCACATAGTCCCTTCTTGCTGCTATCAACAAAATACAATCCGACCCACAAAGGGTCGCTTTATCAACACTCGACAATTATGAAAAAGGAATATCTGATATATAAGTTGAGCGACTCCGTAAAGGAGGCCTGCAAGATACCAGCCGACGCCTTTACCAAGTATGGCGTAAAGCGTGGACTGCGTAATGAAGACGGAACGGGCGTGTTGGTCGGACTGACCAACATCGGTAACGTGATCGGCTATGAGCGTCTCGATGACGGCACCTTGAAGCCTTGTCCCGGCAAGCTCTATTACCGTGGCTATGAGCTGGATGATCTTGTGACACCGTTGCTTGAGGAAAAGCGTTTCGGCTATGAGGAGATCGCCTATCTGATCCTGTCGGGCAAACTGCCCGACCGCGAGGAGCTGACCGCTTTCAAGGAGCTGATCAACGACAATATGCCGCTTGACCATCGCACGATAGTACATATCATCGACCTGGAGGGATCGAACATCATGAATATTCTGGCACGTTGCGTGCTGGAGATGTACACTTTCGATCCCAATCCCGATGATATCTCGCGTGACAACCTCATGCGTCAGTCGATAGAGCTGATAGCCAAGTTCCCGACGATCATCGCCTATGCGTACAACATCTATCGTCATTCCGTCCAGGGACTGAGTCTGCATATCCGTCACCCGATGGAGAATAAGACGATAGCGGAGAACTTCCTTTATATGATCAAGTATCACGATTACACCGAGCTGGATGCCCGTATGCTCGACCTCTTGCTGGTCATTCAGGCAGAGCATGGTGGAGGTAACAACTCTACCTTCACGGTGCGTGTGACATCATCCACCCGTACCGACACCTATTCGAGCATTGCTGCGGGAATCGGTTCTCTGAAAGGTCCGCTCCATGGCGGTGCCAATATCAAGGCCATCAATATGTTCCACCATCTGAAGGAGCAGATCTCCGACTGGACCAATAGGGACGAGATCGACACCTATCTCTATCGCATGCTCAGGAAAGAGGCTTACGACAAGTCGGGACTGATTTATGGTATCGGCCATGCCGTCTATACCATGAGCGATCCACGTGCCGTGGAGCTGAAGAAGCTGGCCGGCGAACTTGCCAAGGAGAAAGGCCGTGAGAAGGAATATGAGTTCTTGAAGCTCATAGAGGAAGAGGGTATCAAGTGCGTCTCGGAATACCGTCAATCCAAGAAGCCGTTGTGTGCTAATCTCGACTTCTACAGCGGTTTTATCTACGAGATGATCGGACTGCCTCAGGAGATCTATACGCCGATCTTCGCCATGGCCCGTATCGTCGGTTGGACTGCTCACCGCATTGAGGAACTGAATTTCGAGGGCCGTCGCATCATCCGTCCTGCCTACAAGAATATCCTCGTGCCGAAAGAGTATGTCAAGTTAGGAAAACGATAACTCCAGATACTCCGATGTCTGTATGCACTCATCGGATGACAACCGGGGGCATGGCATTGAGCCGTCGCTCAAGCTATGCCCCCGGTCTGTATATATGAATTCCCTCAGCCGATCATTAGAGATCTTCACGAACATATCGTAAGCTAGTCATTCATCCTTATGAGTTGACTGCACACATACCGCTGGGATCTTGTCATAGAAACATATATATCAGACAAGATGGAACGGAATGGCTCTAATGACCGTTTGTGGGATAAACGAACCGCCCCCAAAGAGGCTGCCGGCTGCCAAGATGGGCAGGCCGATCTCCTCCTTGGGGGCGGGGATATTTATGTCGGTACCGGATTACCAGAGACGGAGACGCTCCTCCTTGGGGAGGTACATCTTGTCACCGGCTTTCACGTTGAATGCGTCATACCAGGCATCGATGTGGGGGAGGGCACCATTGACACGCCACTCACCCAGAGCGTGAGGATCACGCTTCACACGGTTGCGGATCTCCTGCTCCGTGATGTTCTGTCCCCATACGCCTGCATAGGCGATGAAGAAACGCTGCTCGGGAGTGAAGCCGTCGAGCGTCTTCAGCTTCTTGGTCTTCTCCACATTCTTCAGGGCATTGAAGGCAACCTCCAGACCTCCGTGGTCGGCGAGGTTCTCACCGAGGGTGAAGCGGCCGTTAGAATGCAGGCCGGGGAGCACCTCGATAGAGTCGAACCAACGTACGTACAGGTCGGCGCGCTCGGTGAAGCCCTTGGCATCGCTGGCTGTCCACCAGTCCTTCATGTTACCGTCGGCATCATACTGACGTCCCTGATCGTCGAATCCGTGAGTCATCTCGTGGCCGATCACCACACCGATGGCACCGAGATTGAAGGCCTCGTCAGCCTTCGGATCGAAGAACGGACGCTGCAGGATACCTGCGGGGAAGCAGATCTCATTGGTCGTCGGGTTGTAGTAGGCATTTACTGTCTGAGGAGTCATCAGCCACTCATCGCGGTTGACGGGCTTGCCGGCCTTGTCAGAGATGTTCTTATTGTTGGCGAAGATGCGGGTAGCGAGAACGTTCTCATAGAAGCTCTTGGAAGGATCGATGTCCAGCTTGCTATAATCGGTCCATTTGTTGGGGTATCCGATCTTCACGTAGAACTGGTCGAGCTTGTGGTGTGCGGCAGCCTTTGTCGTGTCGCTCATCCAGGTCTGCGCGTCGATGCGCTGGCCGAGCGATACCTGCAGGTTGCGGACGAGCTGCTCCATCATCTTCTTAGAACTCTCGGGGAAGTAGCGCTCGCAGTAGATGCGGCCGAGGGCCTCGCCCATGGCGCCCTCCACCTGACTGGTGGCACGCTTCCAGAGAGGATAGTCCTCCTTGCGTCCGCTCATGGTCTTGCCGAAGAAGTCGAAGTTGGCCTCGCGGATCTCATCGCTCAGATAGCCGACAGAGTTCTGGATGACATCCCACTCCATCAGGGCACGGAGCTCGTCGGCGGTATAGAGGCTGACGATCTTGTCCAGTCCGGCCAGGAACGAGGGCTGGCCAACCACCATCGAGTCGATGTATTGGGCCTGAATGCCCTCGGCGTTGGTCAGGGCAGCGAGACGCAAGTTAGGATAGTTCTCGTTGAACTCTTTCAGCGTCATCTTGGTGTAGTTGGCCTGCGGGTCACGCAGCTCGGTCTGGCTCTTTGAGATGAGCGCCACCATCGTCTCCGTACGGAACACGGCGGCGGCACGTGTCTCAGCCTGCTCCTTGGTGAATCCGTAGAGCTGGAACATACGGGCGATGTGCTGTCTGTAGGCATTGCGGATAGCCACGGTAGCAGAGTCGTTGTTCACGTAGTAGTCCTTCTGCCCGAGGGTCAGACCGCTCTGATAAATATTCAGGATATTCATCTTGGCGTTCTTCTGGTCAGCATCGAAGAACCAGGCATACTGTACGCCGTAGCCCATAGGCATGTTCTTCAGCTGCAGCTGCTGCAGGTCGCTGATGGTCTTGGCTGCCTCCATCTCGTCGAGCAGTGGCTTGACGGGTGCGATGCCAGCCTTGTTGCGGCTGTCCACATCGAGAGCCTGCTTGTAGAAGGTGGCAAGCTTCCACTCCGTCGTTCCTTTCTTATACTTCTTCTTCTGAAGGTCGGAGAGGATGGAGTTGATACGTTTGTTGTTGTCGTCCTGCAGCATGTCGAAGCTGCCGAAACGTGAGTAAGCTGCGGGCAGTGGATGGAGTTTCTGCCATCCGCCTGTGGCGAACTGGTAGAAATCATCGGCTGGGCGCACGGTCTTGTCCAAGTTGGTCAGATCGAGACCCGACTTGCTCTGTGCCTCTGCACCCAGTGTGGGAGCGATGGCCAGCAGCATGGCCGGAATCATAGTTTTCATGTTCATGATAGTTGCTTTTATTTAGTGAAAGTTATATTTAGTTGCTCAGTTTCTCAACTTCCTCCGACAGCTCGAGCCATTTGTCGTTTTCCTTGTCAAGGGCCTGTTTGGTGGAGGTGTATTCTGTGACGAGGTCCATGTCGGAGGCATTCTTCGGATCCATGAAGAGGGAGTCAAGCTCTTTCAGACGGGCTTCCATCGTGGCGATGCGTTTCTCGCAGTCTTCCACGGCACGCTGCGCCTTCCGCAGCTTTTTCTGGTGTTCCTTGTGGGCTGCATAGTCTTCCTTACCGGAAGAGGCGGGCTTGACAGGCTGTGGCTCCTGCTCTGCGGGCTTTATGCTTGCCTGCGCAATGGCTTCGTTGATCGTTTCTGCGTTGTGAGCCTTCAGATAGTCGTAGATGCCACCGATGTGCTCGCGTACCTGACCATGTCCGAATTCATACACCTTCGTGACGAGGCCGTCGAGGAATTCACGGTCGTGACTGACGATGATTGCCGTGCCGTCGAAGGCTTTGATTGCCTCTTTCAGTACCTCCTTTGAAGGGATGTCGAGGTGGTTGGTAGGCTCGTCGAGGATGAGCAGGTTGACAGGCTCGAGGAGCAGACGGATCATGGCGAGGCGTGAGCGCTCACCGCCGGAGAGCACCTTCACCTTCTTCTCTGATGTCTCGCCGCCGAACATGAAGGCACCGAGCAGGTCGTTGATCTTCAGACGCATGTCGCCTGTTGCCACCTGGTCGATCGTGTCATAGATGGACAGGTTCTCATCGAGCAGCTGAGCCTGGTTCTGTGCGAAATATCCGATCTGTACGTTGTGGGCGATCTTCAGTGTGCCGGTGTAGGGTATCTGTCCCATGATACATTTCACGAGGGTAGACTTTCCTTCACCGTTCTTGCCTACGAAGGCCACCTTCTCACCCCTCCGGATCGTCATGTCCACATGATCGAAGACGGTCTTCTGCGGATAGTCTTTCCTCACGTCCTGACAGATCACGGGGAAATCGCCCGAGCGGAGGCAGGGCGGGAATTTCAGGTGCATCACCTTATGATCCACCTCATCCACCTGGATGGGTACGATCTTCTCCAGTTGCTTGATGCGGCTCTGCACCTGTATGGCCTTGGTGGCCTGATAGCGGAACCGCTCTATGAATGCCTTGATGTCGGCCATCTCTTTCTGTTGGTTCTCGTAGGCGCGGAGCTGTTGCTCATGACGCTCTTCGCGCAGCACGAGGTATTGGTCGTATTTCACCTTGTAGTCCTCCACATGGTGGGCGGTGATCTCCAAGGTACGGTTGGTCACATTGTTGATGAAGGCTCGGTCGTGACTGACGAGGACCACGGCCTTTGCACTTTGAGCGAGGAACTGCTCGAGCCATTGGATTGACTCGATGTCGAGGTGGTTGGTCGGCTCATCGAGCAACAACACGTCGGGATGCTGCAGGAGGATCTTAGCCAGCTCGATACGCATACGCCAGCCTCCTGAGAACTCACTGGTGGGACGGTCGAACTCGTCGCGCTCAAAGCCCAGACCGGTGAGGGTGCGTTCTATCTCAGCCTCGTAGTTCTCGCCGCCCATCATCATATAGCGGTCGTGCTCGGTGGTGAACCGGTCGACCAGCGCCATATAGTCATCGCTCTCGTAGTCGGTGCGTTCGGCCATCTCCTGTTGCATACGGTCAAGCATTTCTTTCTGCTTGATGTGTCCGGCGAAGGCCTTCCGCGTCTCTTCGATCACGGTAGTGTCGTCGGAGAGTTTCATCACCTGTGGCAGATAGCCGATCTTCGTGTCGTTAGGGATAGAGACGGTGCCTGCGGTTGGCTTCTGAAGTCCGCAGAGTATTTTGAGCATGGTCGATTTGCCGGCACCGTTCTTACCCACGAGGGCAATGCGGTCGCGATCGTTCACGGCAAAACTGACATGGTCAAACAGGGGTTCGATGCCGAACTCCACTTTTAAATTTTCAACTGAAATCACGTATTTTATTATCCTTAATATTTTCTTTGCAAAGGTACGGATAAAAAGTGAATTAACAGATATATGCCTTGAAAAAACGGAATTTAATTGTTTTCGTGTGGGCACACACTTAACACAAAGTGTTAAATCTGAAAATATATCGTTAAAAATTTGCGTTTCTCAGAAGAAGTGTCTATATTTGCCATAGATTTTTTTGTGGATTTCGCGGTTTTGCGAAATACTACTGAGGTTGGTAGCATCCTGCGCCAACCTCTTTTTTGTATCCCTTGAAGAAGCATGGACGATGGTACGGGCTCACCTGATAACCCTAAGAGAGGCTCACCCGATAAATACAGGGGAGAGATGCCGCTCAGATGAAGTACAGGGACGAGAAGCAGAGGAATGGCTCA
>ENA-OOWN01002643-OOWN01002643.1-human-gut-metagenome-genome-assembly--contig:-NODE-2643-length-10663-cov-3.410633_pt1 | contig 10663 bp, 7 predicted proteins | sample MGYA00241406_ERZ501319 | MGnify/ENA primary metagenome ERZ501319 (study PRJEB25962, sample SAMEA2042734) | human gut metagenome | biome: human gut; feature: human-associated habitat; material: faeces... | reverse complement strand
CATTGTCACGAAAGCGGCTTATCAAAGAGAACCCTTCTTTCTTTATCCCATTAACAAATGTACTTGTAGAGAAGTAAGCATCTGCAACTATGAGGGTTGAGAGTTTGAGAAGTTCCTTGCGGTAACGCTTAATGACGCTGATATAGAAATCTGCCATAGTCTTGTTTCTAAGACTCAGTTCTTTATTACTTAGCGACTGGTGTGCTTTTAACATCATGCAGTCTTTGGCATCAATATCAATGAGGCCAATACCCATGATTTCGAGACCATGTTTAACAGACTGTGCACATCCCGACCAAAAACGACCGATATGTGGAGTCTTCTTGCCAGCTTTGCTGATGTAGCTGGGATCAATGGCAATAGCCCATCTTCCCTGTTTACCAAAGAAGCGCTTGGCAAGTGAGACATTAAGTTTGAGCCAGTCAATGCTTTTCGACTTTTTTAAGCCGAATGCGTTGCGATAGGTTTGCTCAACATGCGAGCCATACCTCCCCATTTGGGTGAAATTTATCTTTCTTGGTATTACCATGAACAAAATTATCACCTCGATGAGTATTTTCTCGAAACTTTTTGTTAACTTTGCAGCCGAATCTTCAACTGCATCTTTAAAGATATCCATATATTGGTCAAGTCCTGTATTCATATAATTTTGCGTTTGTCGTGATTTGCAAAGTTACTGAAAATCAGCGACTTGACCAACTTTTTATAGTTAAGTTTTCATAAGCATTTCTTAATATAAGTTATTGATTTACAGACGATTAAATATTAATTTAACGCAGTATTGCTCTATAGAGATAATGATTTTGCAACAGTCCCAATTTCTGCAATATGCATACGTTTGCTGTCAAACAACTCTTCTCTGCAGTAAAGATACAATAACTACACGAAATAACAATCGCTATATTGGAATAATTTACATAAAATAGCTTAATTTATAATGATTATCGCATAATTTAATGTATATTTGCAGCTAAATTCAGTGAATTTATGAAACAAAACAAGATAAGATAAAAGATATCTTGGCAAGTATGTTGTAGAACTTCTGATAATAAAATATTATTTGAATATGGGCATAAGCAAAGATTTAACAGAAGAGGATGTCAAGTTCCGCTATATCAACGAAGCCATCACAAGCAAGGGATGGTCAAAGGATAGTATATTCATGGAACAAAAGGTTAAATTTACTGACGGTAAAATTAGCCTTCATGGTAATCTTGTGCATAGAGAGAAACCGAAGTTTGCCGACTATGTACTTTATGCAAATAAGGCAACACCCATTGCTATTGTAGAAGCAAAGGATGCCAATCATTCTGTTTCTCATGGATTGCAACAAGCCATGACCTATGCCCAAATGCTTGATGTGAAGTTTGCATACAGTTCAAATGGTGAAGGGTTTGCCGAACATGACTTCTTGACAGGCAAGGAACGCACTTTTGCTATGGACGAATTTCCAACAAAAGAAGAACTTATCGAAAGATATAAAAATGAGGCTAACGATGGAAACGGACTTAACGAACAAGAGCTGGCTATCATAAAGCAGCCTTTTTGCACTGGTCAGAATATATTCCCGCCACGATATTATCAGCGCAATGCAGTAAACCGCACTGTCAATGCTATTGCGAGAGGACAAAACCGTGTGCTCCTTGTCATGGCAACTGGCACTGGCAAGACATATACTGCATTTCAGATTGTATGGCGTTTACTTAAAAGTGGTTTGAAGAAGAAAGTGTTGTATCTTGCAGACCGCAATATATTGGTTGATCAATCCATTCAGCAGGACTTCAAGCCATTAGAGAAGGTAACACACAAGATAGACTACTCAAAAGACAAGAACCACTTGGAAGAATTGGGGTCTTATCAAGTATTCTTTGCACTCTATCAACAGTTGATTGGACAGAATGATGCCAAAAACTATAAGGAGTTGTTTCCTAATCCAGACTATTTTGATCTTGTTATCGTTGATGAGTGTCATAGAGGTAGCGCAAAGGATGATAGCAACTGGCGAAACATCTTGGAATACTTTTCTTCGGCTACTCATATAGGTATGACAGCAACACCAAAAGAAACAAAGTACCAGTCAAGTATTGGCTACTTTGGTGAGCCTATATATACATATAGTCTTAAAAACGGAATTGAGGACGGTTTCCTAGCTCCTTTCAAGGTAATCAACATCACAACCAACATTGGCGATGAGTGGAGACCGACAAAGGGACAAAAGGATATATACGGCAACGAGATAGAAGACCGCATTTATAACAACAGCGACTATGATTATAACATTGTCATAGAAGATCGTATAAGGGAAGTTGCGCAAGAGATAACCAACTATCTGAAAAGCACTGACCGCATGGCTAAGACCATAGTGTTCTGTGCTGATGAAACACATGCGGAGCGTATGCGTCTGGCATTGACCAATGCCAATGCTGATATGTGCAAGAAAAATCCTGACTATGTGGTTCGCATAACAGGTAGCGATGAGTATGGTAAAGGCAAGTTGGATTACTTTATTTCAGTATCTTCGGAATATCCAGTCATTGCAACAACCAGCAAACTGCTTTCTACCGGTGTGGATTGCAAGATGGTAAAGCTGATAGTGCTTGACCAACAGATTGGTTCCATGACGGAGTTTAAGCAGATTATAGGACGCGGAACCCGTCTTCGTGAGAATGAGGGAAAGACCAATTTCACGGTGATGGACTTTCGAAATGTAACACGCTTGTTTGCTGACCCAGATTGGGACGGACCTATCGAGATGGATCCCGATTATCCTATAAAGCCCAGAGAGACAAAAACTCCAGTTCTGCCTGTAGATGATACACCGCCAATAGTTGGTGATCCTATCACTCGTCCAAAGCCTCTTGTAGATAAAGATGGCTGCCAGGTGATGGTTGTCAATAAGGTAGTGTCCGTTTACGATGCCGATGGCAAGCTGCTTCGCACGGAGAGTATTACCGACTACACGAAGAAGAATATCCTTGATTCGTTTGCAACCATTGATACATTTACCTCCAAATGGAAAGAATTAAAGAAAAAGTCAGACATTGCTGATATGCTGAAAGAAAGAGGCATAGACCTTGCGGAATTAAAGACTTCGCAGGAAATGAGCAATGTGGATGATTTTGATTTCATCTGCCATATCGCATACGGCAAGAAGACCCTGACGAGGCGGGAACGTGCCGAGCAAGTGAAAAAGCGTGATATATTCACCAAATATGGTGAGCAGGCACGGCTGGTACTTGAGGCTTTGCTGGAGAAGTACATGGAAGAAGGCATTTCTGAACTTGAAAGTCTCACTGTGCTTGAAAACGATCCTTTCCGCCGATTGGGCTCTAAGGCAAATATAGTAAAGTTCTTCGGTGGCAAGAGAGAGTATCTGAAGGCCGTAAAAGAGTTAGAGCAATCAATATATAATATAGCATAAAAAGAAACAATATAAAATGAGTTTATCTAATTTCGTAAAACGAGTACGCAATATCATGCGCAATGATGCCGGTATCAACGGTGATGCGCAACGCATAGAACAAATGGCGTGGATGCTGTTCTTGAAAGTCTATGACGAGAAAGAGAATGACTGGGAGTTGGACGATGATGATTACAAGTCTATTATTCCAGAAGAATGCCGTTGGCGCAACTGGGCACATGATGATGGAAGCGGCAATGCCTTGACAGGTGACGAACTGCTTTCGTTTGTCAACAACACCTTGTTTGTTGAACTCAAAAACATAGAGGTTACACCTGATACCCCAATTCGTCAGGCAATAGTAAAGACAACTTTTGAGGATGCCAACCAATATATGAAAGACGGAGTTCAACTTCGTCAAGTGCTGAATGTGATTGACGGTTTGAACCTTGGTGACTATGAGGAAAGTCATGCTTTCGGTGAGATATACGAGACAATCCTCAAAGAAATGCAGTCGGCAGGTTCCTCTGGTGAGTTCTACACCCCAAGAGCCTTGACCGAATTCATGGCAGAGATAGTCAATCCGCAGATTGGCGAAAAGATGGCAGACTTCGCCTGTGGTACGGGCGGCTTTATCACCAGTTGGTTGGGTGAATTGGACAAGAAGGTCAAGACTGCAGATGATCGTAAGCAGTTCAATCAGTCTGTATTCGGCATCGAAAAGAAACAGTTCCCATATATGTTATGTGTAACAAACCTGTTGCTGCATGGCATAGATACACCATTGGTATATCACGACAATTCGCTTACAAAGGATGTTCTCAACTACACAGACGAAGACAAGTTTGATGTTGTGTTGATGAATCCACCCTACGGAGGTAATGAAAAGGCCGACGTGAAATCTCACTTTCCTTCGGATATGCGCAGTAGCGAGACTGCCGACCTCTTCATGGTGCTTATCATGTATCGCTTGAAAAAGAATGGTCGCGCAGCAGTCATTGTTCCTGATGGTTTCCTTTTTGGAGCAGATAACACAAAGATTGCCATTAAGACAAAGTTGCTCAGGGATTTCAACTTGCACACCATTATCCGTTTGCCAGGCAGCATCTTTGCGCCCTACACTTCCATTGCCACGAACATTCTGTTCTTCGACAATACCAGTGCAGAGGATGCTCCAGAAGGCTTCTCGACAAAGGAAACATGGTTCTACCGTTTGGATATGCCTGAGGGGTACAAGCATTTCTCCAAGACCAAATCAATGAAGTCGGAGCATTGCGATCCTATCCGTGAATGGTGGAACGACCGTAAGGAGATTATCATTGCCGATGGAGATGAGAAATCACGCTGCTATCCTGTACAAGAGTTGATTGATTCTGATTGCAACTTCGACTTATGTAAGTTCCCAAAAGAGGATGAGGAGATTTTGCCTCCTGCCGAACTGCTTGCCGACTATTTCAAGAAGCGCAAGGCTCTTGATCATGAGATTGATAAGACATTGGCAGAGATACAGCGTATATTGGGGATTGAGGTGAATGTGGACGAATTGTAATAATTATACAAAAAGGTCAACCGATGGTTGCCCTTTTGATTCTGAATTGGCTAACCTCTGGTTAGCCAATTCAGAAGATGAGAAAAAGTTTAGATAAATAATTTGTAGATTGGTATGGAGAATAAAGAGTTAGCAAAAATTAATGATGCTGCCTATCAAAAGTTGGTTGACAATATAACTATGCTATGGGGTGAATCTAAAGCTAAAGCCATTACTGCGGTAAACACAGAATTACTTGATGCCAATTGGCAGACAGGTAAATATATAGTGGAATTTGAACTAAAAGGTAAGGACAGAGCTGAGTATGGTAAACAGTTACTTCTGAACCTTTCCAAAGACTTAACAACAAGAAATGGAAAGGGTTTTAACCGTTCTAATCTCGTCTATATGCGTAAGTTCTACCTCGCATTTCCAATTTGTGGGACAGTGTCCCACAAATTGACATGGAGTCATTATTACGAACTATTGAAGTGTGATAATTCTCTCGAAATGAAGTTCTATTTTAATGAGTGTATAAAGGAAGGCTGGAAAGTTAGGGAACTGAAAAGGCAGATGAAAAGTTGTCTGTTTCAGCGACTTGCACTAAGCACAGACAAGGCAGGAGTTCTTGCATTGGCTAATGAGGGACACCAAGTGCAAACTCCGCAAGATATTATTCGCGACCCATTTGTACTTGAATTTGCAGGACTTCCCAAACAGAAGCGCTATAAGGAGAGTGACTTGGAAAAGGCACTGAAAGACCACATGGAGCAGTTCCTTTTGGAAATGGGACGTGGTTTTGCATTTGTGGGCAGACAATACTCCATGCAGATAGGAAGTCGACAGTTCAAGGTGGATTTGGTATTCTACCATTGTATTTTGAAATGCTATGTGTTGATTGATTTGAAGCGAGCAGAGATAAAGCATGGTGACATCGGGCAGATGAACCTCTACTTGAACTATTTCAAAACAGAAGTATGTCAACCTGACGATAATCCACCCATTGGCATAGTTTTGGGAGCAAGAAAAGATGAACTTTTGATGGAGTATGCCTTGGAGGGTATAACCAATCAATTGTTTGTAGCACGTTACCAACTCTATTTGCCAAAGCGTGAAGAACTGCAAGCGCAACTTGACAAATTGTTGGACGAAGCTGAGTTACAACAATAAAATAAGGACATTTCAATTTTATAGCATAATTATGAAAAGTAATATTGGAATACAAATCATTTTGTCTATTGTACTGACTATGTGCAGTATCAATATAAATGCACAAACGGTTGGATATACATATCGACCTTTGGCTGCCGAGGGATGCAACATGAAATATAGCGTTGCAAAGCAAGATACGGCATATTACATTATCGCAACCGTAAAGTCAGACCGACTGAATTTCTTGAAAGAATCAACCATGTTGTTGAAAACATTCGATGGTGAAGTTATTAAACTTTATGGTTCTCAGATTGGTAGCGGTTCTGAAACGGCAGGTATTGTCTCTGGCAATATAGTCCTTCCAGTGACAGAAATCAGTTCTACAGCTCAATTCAAGATAAGTCCACAACAATTTGAGTTGTTGAAAAAAGGCGTGGCTAAGATAAGGTTATCTACCATACCTATTGAGCATGAGCGGACATTTGCCAAAGATAAAATAGGCAAGAAACTTTATCAGTTCTTCTTGAAGCAGAAGAATAAGGACAATGATTTCTAACGATAGTAAATTACAATGAACGGAAAACAATTAAAAAATAGCATATTACAATGGGCGATACAGGGAAAACTTGTACCGCAAGACCCTAATGACGAACCAGCAAGCGTTTTGCTTGATAAGATTCGTCAAGAGAAAGAACGCTTGATTAAGGAGAAAAAAATCAAGCGTGATAAGAACGCATCCATTATTTACCGTGGTGAGGACAATTCCTATTATGAGAAGATACTTGCTACGGGAGAGGTGAAATGCATTGATGAGGAAGTGCCGTTTAAGATACCGCAAGGGTGGGAATGGGAGCGTTTTGGCAATGTAATGATAAATAAGGATAGTGAAAGAGTTCCACTTTCTGTAGCTCAACGTCAACATCTAAAGAAAACTTACGATTATTATGGGGCTTCTGGTGTTATCGACAAAGTTGATAAATATCTTTTTGATAAAGATTTATTGCTAATTGGGGAAGATGGGGCAAATCTTATCAATAGAAGTACCCCCATTGCTTTTATAGCAAAAGGTAAGTATTGGGTGAACAATCATGCCCATGTGCTTGATGTTTGCAGTGGAATGGCACTTTCTTATGTTGCTCTATTTATAAATGCTATATCTCTTGTCGATTATGTAACAGGTACAGCTCAACCGAAAATGAATCAAGAAAAGATGAATTCCATTTTATTGGCAATACCACCTGTAAAAGAACAGCACAGGATATTGGAGAAAATGTCAATGGTTGACGCTTTTATTGATAAGTATGCTTCTTTACAAACAAAATTGGATTCTTTAGATAATTCTGTTTATGAACTTCTTAGAAATTCTATTCTACAAGAGGCTATTCAAGGAAAACTCGTTCCACAAATAGCGGAAGAAGGTACAGTACAAGAACTGTTTGAACTAATAAAGTCAGAGAAGCAGAAACTCGTAAAAGAGGGCAAGCTAAAGAAGTCTGCCCTCAACGATTCTGTTATCTTCCGTGGTGACGATAACAAGTACTATGAGAAGATTGGGAAAAAGTGCGTGGATATAACTGAGGAAATCCCTTTTGATTTGCCCGATTCTTGGAGTTGGGCAAGAGGTAAGTCTGTATTCATGCCTATGGAATCAACAAAGCCATCATCTGATTTCGTTTATATAGATGTAGATGCCGTCAATAACAGGCTAAACATTATAGACAAACCTAAAAAGGTAAGAATAGAAAACGCTCCAAGTCGAGCAACGAGAAAACTTCATAAAAACGATTTGTTGTTTTCAATGGTTCGTCCCTACTTGAAAAATATAGCTTTGGTTGATGATATATATAAAGATGCCATTGCAAGTACAGGATTCTATGTCATAACCCCAAGTTTAGGGTATTATCCTATGTTCCTGTATTATTTGATGCTATCAAATTATGTGGTTGATGGATTAAATTCGTTTATGAAGGGTGATAACTCGCCCTCCATAAACAACTGTCATATAGAAAATTATCTATACCCATTGCCTCCAATAGAGGAGCAACAACGCATTGTTGAAAAGATAGAGCAATTAATGCAGTTGCTCAAATAGTTTTTCTATTTGAGCAACAATGCGTTGTTGTTCTTTTAATGGGGGTAAAGGAATAAGAATATTATCTAAGGCTTTAGAAGAAAGCCCTTGTATTCCAATACCTTTACCACCTATTTTTCCTGTTGCCTTATAGAAATAAAACACCCAAAAGAAGAACTTTGTACAAAGCTGCTTGTAAGCACGAAGTTTGTGTATATGGTTTTGGATTCTTATATCATACGGATAGTTCCATATTGCAGCACGTCCGACATCTCCACCTTCACAGACAAGCAAGTCTCCAAATGTAGCCGTACATTTTTCTATTTCTTCATTTGTAAAACGCATCTGCTTAATATTGCCGAGTTCAAATCTATCCCAATATAAATTTGAAGTGGTAATGTAAGTCATTAATTGCCCTTTTAGATTTGATGCATTTAATGCTTTACCTGTGCAATGTGAGAACAGTGTTCCCAAACGGCACCATTCCCATGTGCCAGGAATATCAAATGGTATTTCATCATGAATACAAATTTTCTCATTTCTGATAATGGTATAGTACTTGTTATCGTCACCACGGAAGATAACAGAATCGTTGAGGGCAGCCTTCTTTAACTTGCCCTCTTTTACGAGTTTCTGCTTCTCTGTTTTTATCTGTTCAAGCAGTTCTTGGGCAGTGCCTTCCTCTGCAATTTGTAAAACAAGTTTTCCTTGAATTGCTTCCTGTAAAATGGACTTTTTAAATTTTTCCTTTATCTCCTCGTTCAACAGATTCAATCTATCTTGGCATAAACCATAATTATCCAAGAACGAAGACAATTGCGTTAGTTTTTCAACTATCCTATCTTGTTCCTTAGTTGAAGGTATGGGCAACAACATTTTGGCAAGTGTTTTACCATTACAATTTGGTTGAGCTGTGGCTATAGTAGCATTTTTGAGTTGTTCCCAATACAATTGACTCTCCATAAATGATTTCATGTAACGAGGATTAAGTAAAGAACTGTATCTAGTTCTTATCAAATACCCTGCATAAATAGCTCTTTCTGGTACTTCCTCAACTAAAAACGATTTTCCAACAGTACCACCTGTTCGTGCAAAGAGAATATCGTTTACTTTCAACAGGTACGTATCAATATCGTTTTCTGCGATTTGACAATATGGCACATTGTCCCAAAGAACACAATTTTCTTGAATGTCGCTAATGCGAACCATTTTTATTGCACCATGTTCCAATGCCGGAGCATTATATCCATATTGAATAGATTGGGATATATTACCCCAACGCTCCCATTCCCACCCCTGCGGTATCTCAAACGGTATCTCCTCATCAATGCATTTCACCTCTCCCGTAGCAAGTATCTTCTCATAATAGGAACTCATAGAACAAATTTATGTTATTTTATTAGGACAACTTTATGTTTCACTAATAAAAGAACAGAAATGGAATTAGAAAAATTTGAAGAGTTCTTAACCCAAGGAAATATGGCTAAGAACACGATTTCGGCATATCTGTATGCCGTAAAGGAGTTTGGCTCTCGACACAAAGAGTTGAACAAGAGAAACTTGTTGGTTTATAAGACCTATTTGATTGAGACTTACAAACCAAAGACGGTAAACCTCCGTATTCAGGCAATGAACAAGTACCTTGTATTTGTAGGCAAGACGAAACTCCGCTTGAAGTCGGTCAAGGTGCAGCAGCGTTCTTATTTGGAGAATGTCATCAGCAATGCCGACTACACCTTCTTGAAGAACAAGTTGAAGAAGGAAGACAACTTGGAGTGGTACTTTGTGGTGCGTTTCTTAGCTGCGACTGGTGCCAGAGTGAGCGAACTTGTACAAATCAAGATTGAGCACGTGCAAGTAGGCTATTACGACATCTACACCAAGGGTGGCAAGATACGGCGTATCTATATCCCCAAGACATTGCGCACGGAAACAGAAAAGTGGTTGCAGACACTCAACCGTACAAGTGGCTATCTCTTTCTCAATCGCTTTGGCGAGCGTATTACGACAAGAGGCATATCACAGCAGTTGAAGAACTATGCGATGAAGTATGGCTTGAATGAAAAAGTGGTGTACCCTCACTCGTTCCGCCATCGTTATGCCAAGAATTTCTTGGAGAAGTTCAACGATATAGCCTTGCTTGCCGACCTCATGGGACATGAAAGCATAGAGACAACACGTATCTATCTGCGAAGAAGTAGCTTGGAGCAACAAGAAATCGTAGATACGGTTATCACTTGGTAAAATGCCAATAAAGGTTCATGTAAAACGTTTTATCATATGACATGCATATATAAACGACAACAAATCAATACGTCAGTAAATCATGTTATCATCATATTGGCAATATATGGCAGATAACCCCTAAAAATAAAGAATTGCCATTTCCTTAACAGCTTTGTAATCAGAGAGACTACTGGCTGGTATGGCAATATGGCAATTCTTGAAAGAAAAATATTTAAAAATAAATCTTGTTACTTCCTTAATTCCGCAACACTATAATTTAATATTT
>ENA-OOWN01002634-OOWN01002634.1-human-gut-metagenome-genome-assembly--contig:-NODE-2634-length-10694-cov-1.794248_pt1 | contig 10694 bp, 9 predicted proteins | sample MGYA00241406_ERZ501319 | MGnify/ENA primary metagenome ERZ501319 (study PRJEB25962, sample SAMEA2042734) | human gut metagenome | biome: human gut; feature: human-associated habitat; material: faeces... | reverse complement strand
GTTTTCTTGGCAGCAATATCAAGGAAACGGATGTTGATTTTAGAATAAACAGGAAATTGACCAAGGAAGAAATTGAAATGACGGTTTTCTACTGTCGGCATGATGTAGAAGAAACCATCAAAGTATTCCTTGAAAAAATAGATGAATTTAATGCAATGCACGGTATCATTCAGGCGTTCCCGGACATTGTGAACCTGTCAGATATAGGGGACAGTGAAGCAAGGATCACTGCAAAAGTGCTTGGATGCACACGCAGATCATTTGAAGATGAATTTGATTTCTACTTCTTGCCGTGCTTGCAACTGAAAAAATATAAATATGTTCAGGACTGGTTTGAACAGAAAAGACAGGAAGATGTGAAAGAGATATGCTCGATATTAAGGCTTCCATATGAGCAGATAAGAGTAGAACATATAGTACAGATACTTGAGAAGAAGCCTAAAGAGCACGATGCACTAGAAGAAGTATATCTCAGACTTAAAAGAACTTTGAACCAGCTTACAACAGTTAATGATAATAATAAGCTGCTTCTCAAGGAATCAATGGATATGATACAGTTTGAGCTTGATCTTGCCAGGAATTCAGTTATGGATCCACAGACTTCCAATTATGGAAGAACAGCTTATGAGGAACAGGGGATTACTGGAGCGACAGGATTTGATGCAAAACAATAAATATAATCCGGACTAATAATCAGAAGAAACGGATTGACTCTGATTATTACACAATATAGATTAAGTAATATTATTCGGAATTAAGGGTCACATTTTCAAAGGAATGAATTGGGATTTTTCTTTGAGAATGTGATTTTTTTCTGGGTTTAGGATATGGAGGAATTATGGCTAACGGAATGGCATCGCTTATGGTAGGAGCGTCAGGACTTAAAACATCACAGACAGCACTTAATACAACGGCACACAATCTGTCAAATGTTAATACAACAGGATACACAAGACAGCAGATTACATTTGCAGACAGTACGTATGTTAATGTGTTCGGAACAGGAAACAGCACAGGCAAGTGTGGACTTGGTGTTGATGTTGATGCTATAAGCAGAATAAGAAATGATTTTATAGATAAGTCATACAGAACAGAGAATGCAAGACTTGGATATTATGAAAGCCAGTATAAGGCAGTAGAAGAAGTAGAAGATTTATTTGGAGAAATGCAGGGCGTTACATACCAGACACAGATAACGAATCTGTATAACGCAATTAATGAACTTACTAAGAATCCAACAAGTACAATTGCAAGATCTTCACTTATCCAGAATGCAACAGCATTTATAGACAGGTCTGAAGCAATATATGCTGGGCTTAAGGATTATCAGGTAACTCTTAACACAGATATTAATAATATGGTAAATAAGATTAACAATCTTGGACAAAAGATATATGACCTTAATAAAGAGATAGCCAAGGTTGAATCTGGAAGTGGTGAACGTGCTAATGATTTAAGAGATACAAGAGATAATGCGTTAGATGAATTAAGTGGTTATATTGATTTTGATTATTATGAGAATGAACATGGTGAGGTGATTGTAACTGCTGAGAATGTACCATTTGTTACATCGGCACAGGTTACTGAGATGGGAACAAGACAGGTTGATAATAGTGCACTGTTAATCCCAATCTGGCCAGGTTATGACAGGGATGTATTTAATCTTTCTAATATTAATAATATGAAGGATACAGACAAGGGAGAACTCAAAGGTCTTTTAGTAGCAAGAGGTTCTATAGAAGTTAATTATACAGATGTACCTGTTATGCCGGAGAAGGAAGATTACGATCTTACAACAGCAGACGGACTTCAGGCTTATAATGATGCAATGGATGCATATAACGAGAAGCAGGAATATTACAACAAATATATTGAACCATCAGCAATACTTAGTGCGATAGCTGGATTTGATAAGCTTGTTAATGGAATAGTTACTTCCCTTAATGATATTCTTTGTCCAGAAAAGACAATAGAAACAACAAAAGAGCTTACAGATAATGACGGTAATGTATTACAGGCTGATGAGTACATATATAATGCTTCGGTTAATGCAACACTTTATGACAGATATGGTAAGGAAGTTAAAGGTGTTGCCAATGGTGATGGAACTTACAGTTATTCATCAGGTGAGAAGCTTTATGTTGACCAGGCAGGAACAACAGCTGAGACTATTGATAATATGAAGTATTCTGTACTTGATACAGACAAGGCTGGTTTCGGTATGGATAAGGATATGACTATGGGTGTTGAATTGTTCAAGAGAGAGGGAACAGAAAGATACATCCAGATAACAGCGGCAGACGGAACTAAGACTTATGTCCGTAATAATCTTAACACAGCAGATTATGAAACAGACTATACACTTGGTAAGCTTTTAGTTAATCCAGAAGCTTCACAGCATGTTGACAGAATTCCATTATCAACAATACAGGGCAAGGAAGATTTTTCTAAAGCTAATGAACTTATTGATGCATTCAGCAAAAAGTTCGCATCGCTTAATCCTGATTCATATGCCAAGGCAGACTTTAATTCATTCTATAATGATTATATAGGTGAGTTTGCTACAGTTGGTAAGGTACTTTCAAGATTTGTTAATAACCAGACATCAATGGTTGATGGTTATGATAACCAGAGATTACAGACATCAGGTGTATCTTCAGATGAAGAACTTGAGAAGATGATAAAATATCAGCACGCATATAATGCGGCATCAAGATATATTAATGTTGTAAGTGAGATGATAGAACATCTTGTTACATCACTTGGTTCTTGATTATATTAATTACAGATTATATTGAATTATAATTGATGTTTAATACAACAATGTAAATAATGCACTGGTATAAAGGTGCAGAATGGAGAGTTAATATGGCATCTACATTTTTTGGATTATCAATCTCATACAAAGGACTTCAGGCGGCACAGACATCTATTACAACAACAGCACACAACCTTTCTAATATTAATACTGATGGATATACTAAGCAGAGCGTGCTTTTACAGGCATCAGATGCTTTAAGAACATATTCAACATACGGAACAATTGGTTCAGGTGTTAATGTTGTAGAGATTAAACAGACAAGAGATTCTTATTATGATGAGAAATATCGTAACAACTGTGCTAACTATGGACAGTACGAAGCTAAGAATAATTATATGACACAGGTTGAGGATTATCTTAATGAATTTCTTCTTTCAGGTTTCTCAAAGGAATACGGCAATTTCTTTGATGCAGTTAACCAGCTTACAATTACACCAGCTGACACTTCTGCAAAGAACCAGCTTATTAATAATGCCAAGAGTATGACAGATTACTTTAATACATTAGCTAATAACTTAAGAAATGTACAGGCAGATGCCAATAACGAAGTAAAGGATACTGTTGAGCATATTAATACACTTGCACAGAACATAACAGCACTTAATAAGCAGATTAACCAGATTGAGGCGTGCTATGGTGATGCTAATGATCTTCGTGACCAGAGAAATGCATTAGTTGATGAGCTTTCAAAGGCAGTTAATATAACAGTAAGCGAGACAGAAATCCAGAATGGTCTTACATCATTCCAGATAACAATTAATGGACAGTCACTTGTTAATGATTACAGTTACAGGACATTAGAGGTTGTGGCAAGAGGTGAAGTAAGAAATACAAGCGATGCAGATGGACTTTATGATATAAAGTGGAATGACGGATCTGATTTTAATATATACAGTGACTCACTTGGAGGACAGTTAAAAGCACTTATAGATATAAGAGATGGCTGTAATGGAGAGATTGAGTCTTATGCTAAGAATGATGATGGAACATACAAGACAGATATTGATGGTAATATCGTAACAGAGACTAATGCACAGGCAGGCGAGAATATTAATTATAAGGGTGTTCCATATTATCAGGTACAGCTTAATACGTTTATACAGACATTTGCACAGGCAGTTAACAGCATATTTGAAAGTGGCTATGTATCAGATGCGGATACAACTGATGCTAAGAATAAAGGTATACCACTTTTTGTTGTTCAGGATGGTTCTGGAGTTCTTACAGCAACAACAGTATCTGTTAATTCGGCTCTTTTAGAGGATGCTGATAAGCTTGCGACAAAGTCAAATGTAGGGGACGGCGAATCACAGTGCGATCTGATTGAACAGATTAATGCACTTCAGAAGAAAAAGATATTTGATGGTGGTACAGGTGCTTACTTCCTTGAAAGTATTGTCAGTGATGTATCAATTGATTCAAGTAAGGCTAAGACATTTCTTTCTAACTATAATAATATGAAGACAACAATTCAGAACCAGAGATTATCGGTTATGGGTGTTGATACTGATGAAGAAGCTATGGATCTTATGAAGTTCCAGCAGGCTTACAATCTTAACTCTAAGATGATGTCGGTTATGAACGAGATATACGACAAGCTTATTAACCAGACGGGCTTATAATTAGTTCACATAGCATATCTGTAAATGAATGGAGGAATAGTATGAGAATAACTAATCAGATGATGATAAACAGCTCTATAGCTAATATACAGACTAATAAAAGTCAGATTAATACAATGGATACACAGTTATCTACACAGAAGAAGATTAACAAGCCTTCTGATGACCCAATTATTGCAATCAGAGCATTAAGACTTCGTTCAAGTCTTGATCAGGTTACACAGTATATTAATAAGAATATACCAGATGCTTCATCATGGCTTTCGGTAACACACGATGCTCTTGACCAGAGTTACAATATAGTATCACAGCTTTACAGCTATTGTAATCAGGGTGCAACAGATTCTTATTCTCCTTCGGAACGTAATACAATTGTTGAGACACTTAATAAGCTAAAGGATTCATTCTATACACAGGGAGATGTAGATTATGCTGGAAGATATGTATTCACAGGTTATGCAACAGACAAGCCTCTGACATATCAGTCAGATGCAGATGCTAAGGATGTGGACTATACAATAACACAGAACTTTACAAGAGATGCACTTAGCAGTAAGACTGTATATACTAATGCCTATTCTAATGATGATATTATGAATCTGTCAGTTAAAAAAGATGCTAATGGCAAGATTATTACACCAAATGTGCAGACAGTACACAGATTACAGCTTGCTTATTCAGAGGTTGATGCTAATGGAACATTTAAGATTACAGACAGTCAGGGCAATACGGCTTCAATAACTAAGAACACAGACGGAACAATATCAGTAACAGATGCAGATGGTAATGCAGTTACAGGTGTTACAACTAATACAGATGCCAATGGTAATATAACAGGCGTTACAGGTAACTTCTTTAGTGATGGAAGTGGCAATGCAGTTACAGTATCATTTACATCAGATACTAATTATATACCAGGTGATGATGAGATAGTTATTAATTCACAGGTTGGTGAAGTTCTTCTTGGAGAAAATGTATATAAGGACGTATATACAAGCAATTCATTCTCAGTGCAGTATGATAAATCTAATTTTAAAAAGGGTGATGTTAATCCAACAATGTATTTTGACTGTGTTGATAATGTTACAGGCGTTACTTATGTTAAGAAGGATGAAGATATAGAGTATAATATTAATTTTACACAGAAGTTAAAGGTTAATACTCAGGCAGATGAAGCGTTTAATATATATTTTGGAAGAAATATAGATGACCTCACATCAGCAGTACAGAATGTTCTTGATATAGAGAGCCAGATGTCAAAGGTTGAAAGTATGATGAAAGAGGAAAGATATTCATCAGATGCAGACCAGAAGAGTTTAAGTGATATTCTTGAAGGACTTACTAAGCAGCAGGAATTAGCAAAAAGCCAGATGACTAAAGCTTTTGAGAGTGGTATCGGGCAGATGCAGGGATATCAGGAACAGATTTCTAATGCCAAGGCTGATGTGGGTAACAGAATTACAAGACTTGACCTTACTAAGTCAAGACTCACAGAACAGAAGACTAATTTTACAAGTCTTAAGTCTGAGAATGAAGATATTGACCTTGAGGAGGTTGTTATATCTTATACTTCTGCCCAGCTTGTATATAATGCGGCACTGTCAGCAGCAAGCAAGGTAGTACAGCAGACATTACTTGATTTTATTGGATAGAAAATGATAATCAAAGCGTTTTAATGGAGGGTATTAAGGTGAAGGTAGATACTAGATGGTTTGGAACGATTGATATTGATGATGAGAAGATTATAACATTTGACCTTGGGGTTATTGGCTTTGAGGACTGTAAAAAGTTTACACTTATATACGATGTGGATAAGGGAGACGAGGCATCAATAATGTGGTTACAGTCATTAGATGAGCCAGAACTTGCTCTTCCAATGTTAAAGCCGGAGCTTATTAAAGAAGACTATGATCCGATAGTTGAAGATGAGATGTTAAAGGCTCTTGGAAGTGATATTAAAGAAGCTGATCTTATAGTGTTTTGTGTACTTACTGTTCCGGCAGATATTACTAAGATGACAATTAATTTCAAAGCTCCAATCATTGTCAATGCTGATACATTAAAGGGTGTACAGCTTATAGCCGACAACAATGATTATGAAGTCAGATATCCTATTTATTCAATTCTTGAAGAAAGGAAAGGTGAGTAGAATGCTGGCATTATCAAGGAAAAAAGATGAAGCTATAATAATTAACGATGACGTAGAAGTCACAGTTATCGAGATTAAAGGAGATCAGGTTAAGCTTGGAATAACAGCACCTAAGTCTGTTCCAATCTACAGAAAAGAAGTATATGTACAGATAAAGGATGCTAATAAGGAAGCTACACAACAGGCAATTGATGTTAAGGCACTTAACCAACTCTTTAAGAAATGATAGTTACATTTGTTATAACAATTGTAATGATTTATAATGAATATAATTAATATATAATATTATATTATGGCATTAGAATGCCGATATAGGGTTTAGAAACTGAGTAAAGTGCAATAAATACGGGAAAAGGATTTCTTTACTGCACTAGGATATATATTGCAGAATTGTAATATTGGTTAATATCGGTTTGAGAACATTTTTTATAACCACACGGAGGTGAAGGATAATGGGAATTGATAAAATGAGCATAGCTGCCAATTACCATAATCAGGCAGTTCAGGCAACACAGATTAATAAGGTTAATGTTCAGACTTCTTCTGATACAGCAGCAAAGGAGATGACAGCAGATAGTAAAGTCAGTACAGCATCGACAGTGCAGATAACCAATACACAGAAGAGTGGTACTGACAATGGCGAATCTAATCTTGCACAGCAGAATGAGAAGAAAGAAGCAAGTATCAAGGAACTCAAAGATATACAGAAAGTAATTAATAGAAATACAATAGCAGAATTTGGTTATAATGAGCCAACTAACCGTATTACTATTAAGATTAAAGATAAGGACACTGATGAAGTCATCAAGGAGATACCATCAGAGAAGGCTCTTGAAATGCTTGCAAAAGCCTGGGAGCTTGCTGGTATCCTTGTTGATGAGAAGAGATAGGAGGTAATATTATGCCAATAAGATTATCAGGTATGGTTTCAGGTATGGATACAGAGTCGCTTGTAACAGCACTTGTATCAGGATATCAGTTAAAGAAAGACAATCTTGTAAAGGCTCAGACTAAGCTTTCCTGGAAACAGGAAAAGTGGAAGACTATGAATACAAGCATATATAGCTTTTATAGTGGAAAGCTTTCAGCAGCGAGATTTAGTAAGGCATACAGCCTTAAGAAGTCAACTGTATCTAATTCAAGTGTAGCTACAGTTACAGCAAGTTCAAGTGCGGTAGCTGGAGACCAGACATTAAAGGTTAAAGAACTTGCATCATCGGGTTATCTTACAGGTGGTGAAGTTACTAATAAATCAGACAGCACATCAAAGATAACAGGTTCAAGCAAGTTATCAGCTATAACAAATAAGACGTCTGGACAGGGAAGTGTTACACTTTCTGTTGATGGTAAGTCAACTAATATAGAACTTACAGATGATATGACAGTTAATCAGTTCTTAGTAAAGCTTAAGGATGCTGGTGTACAGGCAAGCTTTGATGAGGCGAACCAGAGATTCTTTATAAGTTCCAAGACTTCTGGTAAAGATGGCGATTTCTCATTAGTAGCTAATGATACAGCTGGCAGAGACTCTTTGTATGAATTGGGACTTTATACAGATGATAAGACATCTACAGCAGAGTATACAAAATGGGCTGGCTATTATAATGCTGCGGATGGTACATATACATCAGCACTTGATGATATTATTAATAGTGCTTATGAGAGTAATAAGATAAGCTTTGATACAGTAGCACAGGAAAAGCTTGCAGCATATAGTAAAGCTTCTGCTACAGTTGATAGCTTTAATACTAAATATATGTCAGATACAGGTGTCAAAGCTGAAGATAATGCTAAAGCACAGCTTACATCAAAACAGGCACAGCTTGATGCACTTATTTTAAAAGGCAAAGGCGGAGATAATGATAGTGATTTTGATGAAAGTAAACTTACAGACGAAGAAAAAGAACAATATAAAACTCTTACAAGTTCTGTAGCAACGCTTAAATCAGACATAGCTAACTACGATACAGCTAAGAAATCAATGGAAGACCTTAAAGATTATGTTAATATTGAGGTGAAAGATGGCAAGACAACTGTATCAGCTCTGAAAGAGACAGATTCAGCTGCTGGAGTTGCCAATATAGCTGCTGAGACTGCTGACAGGAATGCTAAGATTAAGGCAGACCTTACAACACAGTATCAGAACAAAGCAAAGAGTAGCTATGATATGATTAACGCAACACATGAGTTTTCTAAGGGCGCATCAAGAAAAGTAGGACAGGATTCAGAAATTGAACTTAATGGTGCTACATTTACAAGTAATAGCAATAACTATTCGATTAATGGCATTACAATACAGGTAACCGCTAAGACTAAGGATGATGAGCAGGTTACAATAACAACAGATACCGATGTAGATGCAATCTATAAGTCTATTAAGGATATGTTTACAGAATATAATAAGCTCATCAAGTCAATGGACGAAGCTTACAATGCAGATAGCTCTAAGGGTTATGAACCACTTACAGATGACGAGAAGTCAGCGATGACAGATGATGAGGTTGAAAAGTGGGAGACTAAGATTAAGGATTCGCTTCTTAGAAAAGATGATACATTAAGTAGTATTATTAATACGATGAAGAATGATATGGCATCATCAATAACTATTAATGGCAAGTCATATGCCTTATCAAGCTTTGGTATTGCAACACAGGGATATTTTGCATCTGGTGAGAATGAAAAGGGTGTATATCATATAGATGGAGATTCAGATGATTCTGTAACATCTGGTAATGATGATAAGTTAAGAGCTGCAATAGCAGGTGACCCTGAGACAGTAGTTTCATTCTTTTCACAGTTATTTTCAAAGGTATATACTGACTTAGGTAATAAGATGGCAACATCTTCTGTAAGTAGTGCGTATACAGTATATAATGATAAGCAGATGAATAAGCAGTATTCAGAATATACAACGAAGATAAGTGATGCTGAGAGCAAGATAACTACATGGGAAGACTATTATTATAGTAAGTTCTCAGCTATGGAATCTGCTTTATCTAAGCTTAATTCACAGACATCATCAATGTCTGGCTTATTTGGAAATTGATAATTGGGTATTGATTTAATTCTATATTAAGGATAATATGGTAATAGGAATATAAGGTGTTTATGACATCAGGAGAGAGGACAAGTTATGATATATAATCAGAATATGGCACAGCAGTATAACCGCAATAAGATATTAACAGCGACACCGGCTGAGCTTACGTTATTATTATATGAAGGTGCAATTAAGTTTTGTAATATTGCTCAGGTTGCAATAGAAAAGAATGATACAGAAAAGGCACATACTAATATAGTAAAGGCAGAGATGATTATAGAAGAGCTTCAGTCAACACTTAATCGTAAATACCCGGTGGCATAGGATTTTGATAATGTGTACAAGTATATCTACAGCCTTTTAGTTGATGCTAATATGAAGAAAGATACACAAGTTCTTGATCAGGCATTAGTTGAATTAAGAGGAATGAGAGATACTTGGAAAGAAGTTATGGCAAAAGCCGGTAATTAATAATATAAAGGTATAGTCAAATAGTGATTTAACTATACCTTTATGATATCAAGATGGTGGTAATAGTATATGATTACAGAGAATTATCTTCAGATAATGATAGACAGTCTTCTTAAGAAGATAGATATATTAAAAAAAGTATCTGAGCTTAATGAGCAGCAGAGTGCTTTACTTGATGATGAAGAATTTGATGGAGATAAGCTTCAGAGTAATATGGAGAGTAAAGCTGCATATATAGATGAACTTAATTCACTTGATGAGGGTTTTCAGGCTGTATTTGACAGAGTGAAAGAAGATGTAGAAGAGTATAAGGCTAATTATAAGGAATTAATAATTAGATTACAGGAGCTTATAAGAGAAGCTACATCCTTAAGTGCTACTATACAGGCGCAGGAATCAAGGAATAAAGTAAGAGTGGATATGAAGTTCAGACAGTTAAAGTCAGAAGCTAAGACAGCTAAGCGCAGTGTTAGTATGGCTAACAGATATTACCAGAATATGAGTAAGATAAGTTCTGAGCCACAGTTTATGGATCAGAAGAAATGATTGTATATAAGAATGTATATATTATTGCCGGATAATATAAGTGTT
>ENA-OOWN01002625-OOWN01002625.1-human-gut-metagenome-genome-assembly--contig:-NODE-2625-length-10720-cov-2.367182_pt1 | contig 10720 bp, 8 predicted proteins | sample MGYA00241406_ERZ501319 | MGnify/ENA primary metagenome ERZ501319 (study PRJEB25962, sample SAMEA2042734) | human gut metagenome | biome: human gut; feature: human-associated habitat; material: faeces... | reverse complement strand
ATGCTCCTCCAGTTCCCGGATGGCAACGCTCAAAGACGGCTGCGCCAGATGCAGCTCCTGCGCCGCGCGCGTCACACTGCCGCAGCGGTAGACCGTTGTGAAGATTTTCATGTGCCGCAGCGTCAAGATTTTCCCGCCCTCTCTTATAAGATTTTTCATATGATACGCATATCGTAATAGTATTTTACTTATATGTCAAGACGAAGTATACTGTGCTGGGAGGACGAAAAAATGAACCGAAAACATGTTTTGTGGAAGCTGTTTGTCTCCACGCTCTATCTCAGCGCCTTTACCTTCGGCGGCGGATACGGAATGGTTTCCCTTGTAAGAGAAACAGTCATTTCAAACGGCTGGCTAACGGAAAGCGAATTCTTAAATTTCATTGCCGTTTCGGAATCGACACCCGGTCCGCTTGCTCCGGATCCTAAATCCATTTTGGTCTTTGCCATTCTGTGGCTGACACATTTCGGATATAAAAGAATCAAAAAAACTGCATCGTCGCCGATTATAATGATACTCTTTTCTGCCGCACTCGGCATGTTGCTTTTGGGAGTATAAAACACAGCCTGTGCCAATTTGCCGTCCGAAACCGGGCGGCTTTGCTGTTTTTACGGAAATATACTGCTCACTATTCCAGACTGACGGACGCCGCCATTGTAGAATAAATCACTTTGCAGTAACTGTTACGCCCGCAACCTTAATCAAAGATCAAAATTTTTTCTAATCATTTTCCTGTTAGCTATAAAGATGATACAAAATGATAAATGTAAGTGTGTCTTACGGTCACATATAAATGGGAGGCGCGTAAAATGTGGATATTATTTGCTGTTGGTTCTTCGTTCTTTGCGGGAATCACGGCGATACTTGCAAAATGCGGTATAAGAAAGACGGATTCTGATGTGGCGATGGCCATAAGGACAGTTGTGGTTCTGCTGTTTGCTTGGCTGATGGTTCTTGTCACAGGAGCCTGGACTGCAGACACATATATCAGCGGCAAGACTTTGCTTTTTCTGGTCCTCTCCGGCCTTGCAACCGGCGCATCCTGGCTGTGTTATTTCAGGGCGCTGCAGAAAGGGGATATCAACAAGGTCGTTCCCATAGACAAATCAAGCACCGTGCTCACGATTCTGCTTGCCCTTATATTCCTACATGAGGGGATCACCTGGGTTAAGGGGATCTCAATAGTTATGATAGGTGTGGGCACCATGCTTATGATCACCAAAAAGAAAACTGCAGATGATCAGGAACTGTCAGGAAAAGATGGCAAACATATGTCAACAGACGGTGGCAGTGTGGCACAGAAACAGCGGGGAATGGGACTTTTGCATGGCAGCTGGCTGTTGTACGCCGTGCTCTCAGCTGTTTTTGCCAGTCTGACAGCGATACTCGGCAAGGTAGGGATATCGGATATCAACTCAAATCTGGGCACGGCGATCAGGACAACGGTGGTTCTTGTCATGGCTTGGCTTATGGTGTTTGTGTCAGGAAAACAGCATGAGATAAAGGGCATAGAGAAGAAGGAGCTGCTGTTTATTGCGCTCTCCGGAATAGCCACGGGAGCATCCTGGCTGTGTTATTACAGGGCACTTCAGGACGGACCGGCAAGCGTGGTCGTCCCGATAGACAAGCTGAGCATGCTCATCACCATTGCATTTTCAGGAATCGTGTTCCACGAAAAGCTGACCAAGAAAGCGGCTGTTGGCGTGGTATGCATCACTGCTGGAACTCTCTTACTTGCCATGAATTTCTGAATATTTTACGGTCTATTTAGAAAGTATTTATAGTTTCTTCCTGTGGATTTTATATCTATCGTTTACACTATATACAACGAAAAAGATATAGAGGATACATTTGTACATGAGAAGCTTATCAAGCTGTGCTTGATGGCAGAACAGGCAGGAGGCGTTAAATATGAGAACAGCAGACCACATGAATCTGAGCAGATATATTATGGATCATATGGATGCCGGCGCATCTAAGCTGAAGAAGGCGGCGTTCATATTTGGCAGCATAGAGCCGGATATCAATATGTTGACTTATTTCAGGGGCAGCATCCATGGCGAGGAGAAGCTTAGAGGACACAACTATGAAAATGTCCAAAAGTATATGGAAAAACTTACAAATAAACTCACAAAGAAACTTGAAAAAGGCGGAATGGGAACTATAAGACAGAGCTTTCTTCTCGGAAAGCTTGTTCACTACGTGGCAGATTCATTCACATATCCGCACAACAGTATATTTCCTGGGAATCTTAGAGAACACTGCCAGTACGAGACAGAGCTGCATGACTATGTGAATAAGACGATATCTTCAGTAGGTGTCAATATGGAAAGCATAGATGATGGGCGAGACATAGTGGAATATCTCAGAGAAATGCATGACAGGTATGTCAGTGAGGCTCTGGGATGCGAGAATGATTACAGACATATCACACATGCAATATCCGTGGTTACAGAGCGGTTCTGGCAGACAGAGAGTGTGTCAGTGCCATCCATGCGGGATGTTGTAATTGCATATAAGGAACATATCCCGGTTACGGCAAATGCAAGTATGGCAGCAGCTGGCAAGACTGGAATGGAGTCTACAGGGGTGGCGTAGAAATAGCAGCCGTAAAAAATCTGATATGTCTAAATTGAGTGCACGATAAAGATTTAGTTAAGAAACTTCACAAAAACAACATAATAGCTTGCGAAAAACAATTTAAAATTACCCCTTGCATTATTTTCTGAAGTCTGCTATTATAAATCACGACAAAGGCGTCAAATGAATCGAAAAGATTCGTTTGGCGCCTTTTCGTGTATGTAGTACCGGGAGAATGAGATATCGCATCCTTCGGGTGAATAAAGGTTAAGGAGGAAGAAACTATGAATACGGGAGATACTGGTTTTATTATGATCTGTGCGGCTCTGGTGTTCTTCATGACACCCGGACTTGCATTCTTCTACGGAGGCCTCGTCAGGAGGAAAAATGTTGTAAATACCATCATGGCATGTACGGCCATCATGGGACTTTCAGTTGTCATGTGGGTGCTGTTCGGTTACTCACTCTCATTTGGCACGAACCACGGAGGTGTTATAGGAGATCTCAAGTGGTTTGCACTTAACGGGATAAAGATGGATGAGGCTGGTCCTTATGCGGACAATATACCTCACCTTGTATACGTTGCATTTCAGATGATGTTCGCCATGATCACACCGGCGCTTATCACCGGCTCATTGGTCGGACGTGTGAAGTTCAAGGCATTGTTCTTCTTCATCATGCTCTGGTCGATCATCGTTTATTACCCAATGGCTCACATGGTATGGGGCCAGGGTGGTTTCCTCGGAGAGATCGGATCAGTTGATTTTGCGGGAGGAAATGTAGTACATATAAGCTCAGGTGTGAGCGCCCTTGTATTCTCTATCATCCTTGGAAGAAGAAAGGGATACGAGAACACAGCATACAGAGTTCACAACATTCCATTTGTCGCACTCGGTGCATTCATTCTTTGGTTTGGATGGTTCGGTTTCAATGCCGGAAGTGCCCTCGGTGCAAATGGCCTTGCAGCACATGCATTTATGACAACAGCGATTGCCAGTGCCAGCGCAATGCTCTCATGGATGATAATAGATGTTATAAAGGACGGAAAGCCTACTCTGGTCGGTGCATCAACAGGTCTTGTAGTTGGTCTTGTGGCTATAACACCTGGTGCAGGATTTGTACCGATCTGGTCATCATTCATCATCGGTGCACTTGTCAGCCCGATCTGCTGCTTTACAATCTCATTCCTGAAGGGTAAGCTGAAGATAGACGATGCACTTGATGCATTTGGATGTCATGGTATCGGAGGTATCTGGGGAGGTATCGCAACAGGTTTATTTGCAAAGAGCTCGATCAACAGTGTAGCTCGTTGGGATGGTCTGGTATTCGGAGATGTACATTTGTTCCTGATGCAGCTTGTTGGCATTGTGGTTACGATCGTAGTTGCCGTAGTCGGAACACTTATCTGTCTTGGAATTGTGAGACTTTTCACACCGCTCCGTGTAACAGACAGAGAAGAAAAGGTAGGTCTGGATATCTCAGAGCACGGCGAGAGTGCATATCCAACATTCAATGGACTTGATTCGTAGGAGGATGCAATTGCGAACTGGATATGTATAGAGTGTTGAACTGATTTAGAATACCAATCAGGGAGCGCTTCCGCTTAACTCAGGCTGCAGCGGTACTAAGGCGCTGCCTGGGGGCACCACCTAAGGACCGGCGCCCTCGTATATCCCTGAGTTGGTAGTTCTAAATCAGCTCAACAAAATAAGAATACTATGTTCGCAATTGCCTGCATATTCTGGAAATTTGGCAAAGTGAAAGGAGAATATCATTATGATGATAAAGGTTGAGGCTATCGTGCGCGAGGAGGTCTTTGAGGACGTCAAGGAAGCGTTGAATGCCATAGATGTAAATGGAATCACAGTGTCTCAGGTTATGGGATGCGGGGCACAGAGAGGATATAAGAAACTTGTCCGTGGTACGGAGGTAGATGTGGTGATGCAGCCAAAGATCAAGTTTGAGATAGTTGTGTCATCTGAGGAATGGGAGAAGAAGACCATCGAGGCTATCCAGAAGGCGGCATATACAGGCGAGGTTGGAGACGGCAAGATATTCAGCTACGAGATCCGCACTGCAACTAAGATCCGTACAAAGGAGAGCGGATATGATGCGCTGAATTAAAAGTTTATAAATTCTTTACCAAATACTAGCCGGGAATCCTTTGACAATCAAAGGGTTCCCGTGTTATTATGTCGGAAATATCAGGGAGTAGTTCACATCGGTTATAAGATGTTGTGCGATCTCGTCATCACGTTTTCTGGCTGGGACATACCTGTGCAGGGAACCGGGACGCACGCTTTCGGAGTATATATAGTAGTGTATATAGAACTTGGAAGGAACGAGACTTTTATTGTGTGTTTATCATGCAATGAAGGTCTCGTTCCTTTTTCTTTGCATGACACACACAACCTGTTTACAGAGATTAAGAAGAAAAGGAGTCTGGTGTGTATGACAGAGAAAAATTTTTGGAACTGTTCCGGTGATGAATTACTGAAAGAATTCAAGACAGACAGCCGCGGACTGTCGACGGAGCGGGCAGAGGAGATCCGCAGTGAAAAGGGAGAAAATGTTCTCCAGGAAGGCAAGAGAAAGAGCACATTACAGGTGTTCCTCAGCCAGTTTTGTGACCTGCTGGTGATCATACTGATCATAGCAGCGGTCATTTCTATGTTTTCTGACAATATCGAGAGTACCATAGTAATCTTGGCGGTACTCGTCATGAACGCTGTGCTTGGAACGGTGCAGCATGTGAAAGCTGAGCGTTCGCTTGACAGTTTGAAACAGCTTTCATCCCCAAATGCAAAAGTTATGAGAGATGGTGTGAAGCAGGAGCTTCCGTCCCGCGAGATAGTTCCGGGTGATATCGTGCTGCTCGAGGCGGGCGATATGATAGTTGCCGATGGAAGGATACTCAGGAACTTCTCACTCCAGGTAAATGAGAGTTCACTCACCGGAGAATCTACAAATGTGGAAAAGAATGATGCAATAATAGAAGGTTCCGTGCCTCTTGCAGACAGGACAAATATGGTGTATTCAGGAAGTCTTGTTACATACGGACGAGCAGAGGTGCTTGTGACCGGAACAGGAATGGATACGGAGCTCGGCAAGATTGCAGGACTTATGAATGCGGCAAAGGAGAGAAAGACTCCGCTTCAGGAGAGCCTTGACAAGTTCAGTGCAAGGCTTGCGGCATTCATCATGATCGTGTGCGCGCTGGTATTTGTCCTCTGTATATACAGAAAGATGGCGGTGCTTGATTCCATGATGTTCGCAGTCGCTCTTGCAGTTGCAGCAATACCTGAGGCTCTTGGTTCGATAGTTACCATCGTGCAGGCATTTGGCACCCAGAAGATGGCGAAGGAGAATGCGATCATCAAGAACCTCAAGGCGGTTGAAAGCCTTGGATGCGTGTCAGTCATCTGCTCAGACAAGACCGGAACACTTACACAGAACAAGATGACCGTGCAGGAGATATATCTGGATGGAAAACTTTACAAGCCGGAGGAGCTTGATTCCCATAACCAGCTCCACAGATATCTGCTATATGATGCGGTTCTCACCAATGATTCCAGCATAGTGGATGGAAAAGGAATAGGAGATCCGACGGAATATGCATTGCTTGAGATGTTCCGCCAGGTCCACATGATGCCAGGCATGGAGACGGAGGGTAAAGGTACCTCTGTTCCTGCGGAGGCTGTAAAATGGAGTCTGAAGGAGGATGTACTCAGGGACTGCATGGACAGAATGGAGGAGGTTCCGTTCGACTCGGACAGAAAGCTTATGAGTACAAAGTATCTGCTTCATGGGGTTCCGACCATACTCACCAAGGGTGCTGTTGATGTGCTGCTTGACAGATGCGTAAGCGTGAGATACAGCGATGGCGTAAAGCCTATGACAGATGAAGAAAAAGCGAAGATCAAGGCTCAGAACAAGGCATTCTCAGAGAATGGCCTCCGTGTACTGTCATTTGCATATAAGGAAAGTGATGAGGTACTGGGAGTTGATACTGAGTATGGATTTACATTCCTTGGACTTGTGTCCATGGTGGATCCGCCACGCCCGGAGTCTATGGCAGCGGTTGCCGATGCAAGGCGTGCGGGCATAAAGCCGGTCATGATAACCGGAGACCACAAGATCACAGCGGTTGCCATAGCGAAGCAGATCGGAATATACGAAGATGGGGACATGGCACTCACGGGAGAGGAGCTTGACGCTCTGTCTGATGAGGAGCTTGCACGTGACATAACAAAGATATCTGTATATGCCAGGGTGTCACCGGAGAATAAGATAAGGATAGTCGATGCATGGCAGAAGAACGGCAATATAGTAGCCATGACAGGCGATGGTGTCAATGATGCCCCTGCACTCAAGAAGGCAGACATAGGTGTTGCCATGGGAATAACCGGCACGGAGGTGTCCAAGGACGCGGCGGCCATGATCCTCTCAGATGACAACTTTGCAACCATCATCAAGGCTGTGTCAAATGGACGAAATGTATACAGGAACATAAAGAATGCGATACTGTTCCTGCTGTCAGGAAACACAGCTGGAATACTGGCGGTGCTTTACACCTCGATAGCCGCCCTGCCTGTTCCGTTTGCACCGGTACATCTGTTGTTCATCAACCTACTCACAGATTCTCTTCCTGCGCTCGCGATAGGAATGGAGCCGGCTGACCCATCGCTGCTATCAGAAAAACCGAGGGATCCTAAGAAGGGAATACTGACATCTGACTTTATGGCAAAGATGCTCTCGGAGGGCCTTCTCATCGCTATAGCGACCATGACAGCATTCCATCTTGGCCTGTCGGTGAGTCCGGCAAAAGCCACTACCATGGCATTTGCAACACTGACACTTGCCAGACTGTTCCACGGTTTTAACTGCAGAAGTGAGGAGTCGATGTTTAAGCTTGGATTTAGATCAAATAAATACAGCGTATATGCATTTTTAGCCGGAGTGGCATTTCTGGCTGCGGTCCTGTTCATACCGGGACTTCACAGTCTGTTCAGCGTGGTAAGTCTTGGAGCAGCGGATGTGCTGAAGATAGCGGGACTTGCATTTGCACCAACTGCGATAATACAGATCATTAAGGCCATACAGGATAATAGGAGATAGACATGCTGGAGAATATTACATTTTCATATTTTGCAGAGCAGGTTGTGAGCCATCCGGCGCTTTTGATCGCCGTCCTGCTGACACTTGGAGTAATTCTGGTAAATGGATGGACGGATGCACCAAATGCCATAGCGACGTGTGTGTCTACCAGATGTATAGATGTGGATAAGGCGATAATTATGGCGGCTGCCTGCAATTTCCTTGGGGTGCTTATCATGTCGCTTGTCAATTCAAAGGTAGCCATGACTATCAAGAACATGGTGAATTTCGGCGGTGACACAGACTCAGCTATGATCGCTCTGTGTGCGGCAATGACGGCGATCGTAATATGGGCAATCGGTGCATGGGCATTTGGCATACCAACAAGTGAGAGCCATGCACTGATAGCCGGACTTACGGGCGCAGCCATAGCACTTCAGGGAGGACTGGACGGTGTAAATCCTTCAGAGTGGATAAAAGTAATATATGGTCTTGTGCTGTCAACCGTTCTCGGATTCGCAGTCGGATTTGTGGTGTGCAAGCTGCTCGCGGTTATCTGTTACCGCTTTGACAGAAGAAAGACAAATGCTTTCTTCTCAAAAGCACAGGTGGCCGGCTCGGCGGCGGTGGCATTCATGCACGGAGCCCAGGACGGTCAGAAGTTCCTGGGAGTTCTCCTGCTTGGGCTGTTTCTCGTAAATGGACAGAGCAGTGCAGAAAATGTAATGATACCAATATGGATGATGATACTTTGCTCGGTTGTCATGGGACTTGGAACATCAATTGGAGGAAAGAAGATCATCAAGTCTGTTGGAATGGATATGGTAAAGCTTGAGAAATACCAGGGATTTGCGGCTGATCTGTCGGCGGCACTCTGTATCCTGCTCTCGACGGTATGTGGAATCCCGGTCAGCACCACCCATGTGAAGACGACAGCCATCATGGGCGTGGGTGCTGAGAAGAGGGCATCTGCGATTAACCTCAAGGTGGTGCGTGATATGGTGCTCGCCTGGGTGCTCACATTCCCTGGCTGCGGTGTCATAGGATATGGCATGGCAAAGCTGCTGATCGTGTGGCTGGGGTAGTTTGTAGGTGGTTGAAAATGCAGGCTGAGAAGTGCAAGTGATATTTTGACATACCAATCAGGGGTCGTTCCCACTTAACTTAGCCTGCAGCGGTACTAAGGTGCCGCTTGAGGCTCCACCTAAGGACCGGCGGCTGCGTATTCCCCTGATTTGGTAATGCAAAAATCACTTACACGATTGCAGCGTATGAGTTTTTCAACCACCTACAAACACAGAGTTTTTATTATAAGGAGAAAAACTATGAAGAAGAAAAAGGACGAGTTTTATTTTAAAAATCTGAATACATGTGTGGAGATCTCGTATCAGGCTGCGGAGTTTCTGAAGAACGTAGTTGTGGATTTTTCGGTGGACACCATCAAGGAAAATCTTGATCGTATGCATGAGCTTGAGCAGAAGGCCGATGGCAAGAAACATAAGATGATGACTGTGCTCAGTCAGGCGTTCATAACACCGATTGAACGGGAGGATCTGGTTGCCCTGTCTAACTATCTGGATGATATTACCGATGCTGTTGAGGATGTGTTCCTACAGATTTATATGTGCAATGTGGATACTATCAGAGAGGATGTACCCCAGATGGTAGAACTGCTCCTCGAGTGCATCAAGGCACTGCAGGATGTGATCGGAGAATTGAAGAGATTCAAAAGTTCAAAGACCATTGGGCAGAGCATAATCAGGGTAAATGATCTTGAGGAGCAGGGAGACAGATTGTATGTGGAGAATATGCACAGACTGTACGGTGAGAGTGACCTTAGGACTGTGGTCGTGTGGAAAAACATATATGCCTGCATAGAGAACTGTATGGATGTGTGCGAGCATGCGGCGGATATTGTGAACACAGTGATCATGAAAAATTCATAGGATGAGATTCCTGCAAAAAATAATAGTCAATAGAAATATTTACGAAATATTTTCAGATTGAATTAAAAAATTTGTTATATTTATCAAAAATTAGAAAAAGCAGAATATTCTATTGAATAAAATTAGAGTGAGAATATAATAATCAAAGGGTTAAAGGGTGGTTTGAATATACAGAGTAATTATATCTGTGTATCGAACCTCCTTTTTTGTGAAAAAGGCCCGACATGCGGAGGCTGTATACAGGCATGTATACCAAAGTTATGAATCGTTGCTCCATATGTGCATGATAAATATATAGAAGGAAGACAAAAAAGATGAAATATTTGAAGCAGTTTCTTATAATCCTCGCCATATCCTTTATCGGTGAGATACTTAAGTACATAGTTCCACTACCGATTCCGGCGAGTATATATGGTATGGTTATCATGTTTATCTGCCTACAGACCAAGATCCTCAAGCTGGACGATGTGAAGAGTGTGGGCAAGTTTCTCATAGAGATCATGCCGGTCATGTTCATACCAGCTGGTGTGGGTCTTATGTCGTCGTGGGGAACGCTTAAGCCTGTGCTTGTGCCAGTCAGCGTCATAACGGTGGTCGTCATCATCACGGTCATGCTTGCTTCAGGCTGGGTATCACAGCTTATAATAAGGAGAGACAAGAAGAAGGAGACTGAAAATGAGTGATCTGTTTGAATCGTCCATATTTGCAGGGGTGACTATAAGCCTTCTGGCATATATGTTTGGAAGTGTACTTAAAAAGAAACTTAAGATAGCTATACTTAACCCACTGCTGGTGTCCATCATAGTGACTATAGTGGTGCTGGTTGTGGCTGATGTGGATTACGATGTGTACAATGAAGGCGCAAAGTATCTGAGCTGGTTCCTCACACCGGCTACAGTGTGTCTTGCAATCCCACTCTATGAGCAGTGGGAGCTTTTAAAGCACAATTATAAGGCTGTGCTCGGCGGTATAGTTGCCGGAGTTATAACGAGTCTGACTACAGTCCTTGTGTTGTGCAAGGTCATGGGACTTTCCCATAAAGATTATGTGACACTTCTTCCGAAGTCCATAACCACAGCTATCGGAATGGGTGTTTC
>ENA-OOWN01002622-OOWN01002622.1-human-gut-metagenome-genome-assembly--contig:-NODE-2622-length-10724-cov-7.406036_pt1 | contig 10724 bp, 9 predicted proteins | sample MGYA00241406_ERZ501319 | MGnify/ENA primary metagenome ERZ501319 (study PRJEB25962, sample SAMEA2042734) | human gut metagenome | biome: human gut; feature: human-associated habitat; material: faeces... | reverse complement strand
GAAAACCTTTAATCATACGGCGGGAAAGGTTTGGGGATACAGGTAAAATCTTTTAGTGATGAATCCGGTGTATGTACAGGGTTATACATATATTATATTCATTCTTATATGTATGTATATGAACTTCCATACGTTCAGAATGAAAATCCACATCAGGGCAGGGGTGTTTTTTATCTCTGCCGATGGATCGTAAGCCGTCATTCCTTGGAGGTACAAATCTTTTATGGTGCTTTTTCATTGAAAAAGACTTGGAATGCTCTACTTTGTGTCAAGCTGGAATAGTTTATAAAAAAGAGAGTATATGATTGATAAACAGTATGCTATGTGAAATTTTCCTTGAAAATGTAGTGAGGGCATGAGGGTATGAGTGAGAGCAAGTATTTTTACCATTGGCGCATAAATGGTTTATAGTTAGCTTGTTATGTTTGCAGTGAGGGTATGAGGGCATAAATGCTTCGAACTTTCTAGTGGGAGCTGAAGGGAAAGGCTGATACGCCAAGAATATTTTGGAAAACTGATCCGGAAAATCCATTCTTGGTTTAACTCTCGGTTTAACTGAACCATGTAAACCGGCGCGTTTAAGGCATAAAAAAAGAGAGTTACTTTGGTGTAACTCTCTGATTCTTTGGTGATCCGCTTGGGGCTCGAACCCAAGACCCCAACATTAAAAGTGTTGTGCTCTACCTGCTGAGCTAGCGAATCAATCCTTTGTTATTGCTATTCTTCCGAATTGCGAGTGCAAAGGTAGACGTTTTAGATGAAATATGCAAATATATTACTTGATTTTTTTGAATTATTTTTCGTTAGAATTCTCTTTGTGCTGAAAATCAGTGTGTTCTATCCCTCCGGAAAATTCTTTTTCTTTTATTCGTATGTATCTTTGATAGTAAGAAAGCATCAAGCTGGTACAAGGCAAAGCGATAATCATACCTACAATTCCCATTAATGCCCCCCAGACGGAGAGGGATAATAAAATGATAGCAGGATTCAATCCTGTGATTTTTCCCATAACTTTCGGTACAATCAGACCGTCTTGTATAATTTGTACGATGCAGAACACAAGGAAGGCGCAAAATAATATCCACCAGAAATTCTCTCCTGTATCCGCAGCCTTCAGTAAGGCTAATAAGACTGTGGGAATAAAAGCGATAAGCTGAAGGTAGGGAACCATATTGAGAAGCCCGATAAACAATCCGAAACCGATGGCTAACGGGAAATCAATAATAAGAAACCCTATGCTGAACAGAATCCCTACACAAAAAGCGACAAACGCCTGCCCGCGGAAATATTTGTTCATGCCGTCCTGTACATCCGTGACAATATGTACTGTCATTTCACGGTGTCTGGCAGGGATCAGTTTTATCCATCCCCGTGCAATGGCTTCATAATCTAATAGAATGAAGAAAGTGTACAGCAGGATGATGAATGAGGTGAATACACTGAATACAATATTGACAGATTGGGTCAGCAATGCCCATACTTGGGGAAGAACATTACGCATGGTATTCGCAAAATTGCTTTCGTTCAGCGCTTCGTGTATTTTCAACATATCTATGTGCTCTTTTATGAAATTGGCCACTGTGCCGGGAATGGCTGCTTGCTTGGATCCTTCGATAAAATAGGCGGTGAGCAATTCTTTCAGTTTGCCGAATTCTTCAATGATTGGTGGTACAAGTCCTACAAATGCTAAAGTGATAATGGACAGCAATACCAGCAAAACAACCAATATGGAGATTACCCGGTTCCTCAGACGCAATTTGTTCTGAAAGAAAATGACCATCGGATAGATAAGATAGGCTATCAGCCATGCTATGAAGAAAGGAAGCAGCACTCCGCTGAGTCGGTTGACCAGATATAGAATGCCGATAATGACCATCGCTGTCAATATTCCGCGGATAAAACTATCGAATGTTATTTTTTTCTGTATCATAAAGTGTGTGTTATTTATTTTCAGTTTCCTCTTTCAAAGCTTCCATATAGCAGGTCCGGCAAAGAGGCTCATAGTCTGCCTTTTCCCCTAATAGGACCCGTTTTTCGCTTTTGGTGATTCGGTGGGTGGCATAGGCCAAGTTCCCACATTTCACACAAATGGCATGAACTTTGGTTACTTCGTCTGCAATAGCCAGCAAGGCAGGTATAGGTCCGAAAGGAACTCTCCTGAAATCCATGTCCAATCCGGCGACGATGACTCTTATCCCGTTGTCAGCCAGCTTGTTGCAGACATCAACCAAACCTTCGTCAAAAAATTGCGCTTCGTCTATACCCACTACATCCTTGTCTGAGGAGAAAAGCAAGATGCTGGCAGAAGAATCAATAGGGGTGGAGGCAATAGAGTTGCTGTCATGTGATACAACTTCTTCTTCCGAATAGCGTGTATCTATGGCCGGTTTGAATATTTCAACCCGTTGACGGGCAAACTTCGCTCTTTTCAAACGGCGGATTAGTTCCTCGGTTTTACCTGAGAACATTGAGCCGCATATTACTTCTATTCTTCCTCTTCTACGTGTTTCCTGGATGTGGTCTTCTGAAAAAACTACCATAATTTAGTTATAACAATTAGATTAATTCTGAGTGCAAATGTACGACTTGTACCCCGAAAAAGGATTATTTTCACTTGGAAATTTATTAATAAAAGATATAATGTTAAACAAAAGTGCAACATCTGTTAAATAATTGGGACAATTAACTTTATGCATTTAAATTCTTTCTACATTTGTTCCAGTATAACAGAATGCAATTGTTTTATGGGAAAACTGTATGTCGTACCTACTCCAGTAGGAAATTTAGAGGATATGACTTTCCGTGCCATCCGTGTGTTGAAAGAGGCTGATTTGATATTGGCGGAAGACACGCGTACTTCGGGCATTCTTTTGAAACATTTTGAAATTAAGAACGCCATGCAGTCTCATCATAAGTTTAATGAGCATAAAACAGTGGAAGGTATTGTGAATCGTATCAAAGCAGGCGAAACTGTTGCTTTAATATCTGATGCTGGAACTCCTGGTATTTCTGATCCCGGATTTTTGATAGTGCGTGAGTGTGTGAAGAATGACATCGAAGTGCAATGTTTGCCTGGAGCTACTGCTTTTGTACCTGCGCTGGTGTCGTCGGGATTGCCTGATGAACGTTTCTGTTTTGAAGGATTCTTGCCACAAAAAAAAGGAAGAGTGACCCGTTTGACTTCTTTACAAGAAGAAAAACGGACGATGATATTTTATGAATCACCTTACCGTTTGGTGAAAACCTTAACTCAATTTGCCGAGTTTTTCGGTGCCGAAAGGCCTGTTTCCGTATGTCGTGAGATTTCAAAAATTCACGAAGAAAGTGTTCGGGGCACATTAACTGAAGTTATAGCGCATTTCACTCAAAACGAGCCGCGAGGTGAAATTGTAATTGTACTCAGTGGGAAAGAGGACTAAAAATGAATAAACTTAAAATGTAAAGCAAATGAAAAAACTAGTATTTTTATCGTTGTTATCTGTAGCTTTATTGACTTCATGTGGTAATGGAGCTCAGAAAGATGCCTTGAAGGCTCAAAATGATTCTTTGATGGTGGAACTGTCAAACAGAAATGCTGAATTGGACGATATCATGGGTGCTTTCAATGAAGTACAGGAAGGTTTTCGTCAGATAAATGAGGCTGAAAATCGTGTAGACTTACAGAGTGGTTCTATTCGTGAGAATAGTGCTGATAAGATAAAAGAAGATATTCGCTTCATCAGTGAAAAATTGCAGTCAAACCGTGAGCAGATTGCGAAACTGGAGAAGCAATTGAAGAATAGTCAGTATAATTCCGCTCAGTTGAAGAAAGCTGTAGCCAACCTGACGAAGGAGTTGGAAGCTAAACAGCAGCAGATTGAGACTCTGCAGGCTGAATTAGCTTCAAAAAATATTCGTATCGCTGAGCTGGATGATGCTGTAGCTGGTTTAAGCCAGAATGTAAGTGAACTGACCGCTGAAAATGAAGCGAAGGCTGCAACTGTAGCCAGCCAGGATAAAGCTTTGAATGCTGCCTGGTTTGTTTTTGGAACAAAATCTGAATTGAAAGACCAGAAAATTCTTGAAAAAGGTGATGTCCTGAAAAGTGCGGACTTTAATAAGGATTATTTTACTCAGATTGATATTCGTACTGATAAGGAAATCAAGTTGTATTCTAAACGTGCTGAATTGCTGACTACACATCCGGTAGGTTCATATGAACTAGTGAAAGATGCAAAAGGGCAACTGGCCTTGAAAATTACAAATCCTACTGAATTTTGGAGCGTATCACGTTATCTTGTTATTCAGGTGAAATAAGAGAATTTAAATTATTGTTTTGTGAAAGGGTTGTGCCGTGAGTGACGCAACCCTTTTTTAATCTGCTTTATGTTGTATGTATAGAAGTATATTTATTGATTTGGATGATACAGTATGGGCTTTTACTGAAAACGCTCGTGATACATTCCAAGATATGTATGATAAATATCATTTTGATCGTTATTTTCGTTCTTTTTCTCATTTTTATACCTTGTACAGCGGGAAGAATGAGGAGTTGTGGAATGAATATGGTGCTGGTAGGATTACAAAAGATGAGTTGAATGAGCAAAGATTTTCCTATCCGTTGTTGCAGGTAGGAGTTACAGATAAAGCGTTGGTAAAAGCCTATTCGGATAATTTTTTTGATGATATAATTTACAAGAAGAAACTAATGCCTCATGTAAGAGAAGCTTTGGAATATTTGGCATCCAGTTATAATCTGTATATTTTGTCCAATGGATTCAGGGAATTGCAGGAACAGAAGATGCGTTCTGCCGGTGTGGAAGGGTATTTTAAGAAAATTGTTTTGTCAGAGGACATAGGAGTACATAAACCGTTTCCGGAGATTTTTTATTTTGCCATGTCGGCTACACAGTCCGAGCTACATACTTCTTTAATGATTGGAGATAACTGGAAGAATGATGTTGAAGGTGCGAAAAACGTAGGGATGGGAAATGTTTATTATAATATAAAAGGTGAGAGGGGCTTGCCTTTTAAACCTGGTTTTGATATGAGGGATTGGCAGGATATCGCTTCTTTCTTATGAAATTGAATGGAAGATGTTGATGGATAATTCTGTTGGCACAAACAATGTATTTGTATAAGGAGTGTCAGGTATTTGTTTCAAAGGGATGCTCCTGTGTATTGGAACATCCCTTGATAAGCATTTTTTTCTTTCAACTCCTTCCTTTAAAGATTATTTGAGAATTAGCGGAGTTGAATTTTTATTTAGTAACCTGGATTTTGTTGAGCTTTTAAAATAGGGTTAGCATTGGTTTCACTGACAGGTATTGGTAAAATCGCTCTAAAATAAGAACGGTCGAATACTTGTGATTCTTTATTTATAGAATAATGCCAACCTTTCTCATCTTCATTGGTATAACGTGTTATTGTTTCATTATTACGCATGGCGTCAAAGAAACGTTGTCCTTCACCTACTAATTCTTTACGACGTTCCAATAAGACTCTTTCTAGAGTAGCGGTAGACTCTGTAACTAATTGTTTTGTATCATCTGTACGGTTTTTAATAATTTCATTCAGATATTTAACTGTAGAAGCTTTGTCATTCAACTTAGCTGCAGCTTCTGCTGCATTTAAATACACTTCTGACAAACGAAGAATAGGTAAATTGTTTAATCGCATATCCCCTAAACTTCCCATTGGGAATTTATTGATAAAGATACGATTGTCTCCATAGGTCTTATACATATCGGTCGGTTTTCCACTGTCATCTGTTTTCAATTGTACCGGCAGAATCACATCCAAGCGAACATCACTTGGATCTTGAGCTAACATATCAACAAATGATTTTGTGCAAATAGCATCGGCATATCCATCTTCATGATATAAATATGCAATACCTTCACGGTCTGCCCAGTCGTCAGAGCCGCTATTGACAAGTTCAAAAATCATTTCATTGATATGATTGGCGTTGTTTTTATCCCAAGCGTTTGCATATTGAGCCTTTGTCCATAGGCTATAAGGAGAATTTTCGATAATGTTTTTTGCTATATCTAAAGCCTCCTGGTTTTTACCCATGTATATATACACGCGTGTAAGTAGAGCTTTGGCAGCCCATTCGTCAATAAATCCTTGATTGTCTCCAGCTGATTTAGAAACATTTAAGGCTTTGGAGTCAATGGCTTCGGTTAAATCTTTTACAATTTGGGCATATACTTCGGCCACTGTATTACGTCCGGGAATAGCACTGGCATTCAAAGGATCTATCGGGGTGGTCACAATGGGTACTCCCATTGAAGCTCCATAATCAAAAGAATAAGGCATACCATATACTTTTACCAAATCAAAATGTACCAAGGCGCGAACAGATTTTGCCTGTGCATAGATGTTGTTCACATTTGCCTGATTCTTTTCGGCATCTGTTATTTTGTTATTTTCTACGGCTTCTATCAAACGGTTGGCACGGCGTAATACATTGTATTGTACATTCCACATGTTGGGAGCATCGTCAATGGTGTATTTCATTTCGTAACAACTGGAAGAGCGCATTCCTTGTGTACGTGCCTGCATGTCATCTCCCCGGACGTCACCATAGTAAAACATACGTGCGGCATAATACTGTGTATAGGTAGAGTTTCCCTGCAGACCATCATACATACCATACAAAGCGGTTTTTGCATCATTGTAATTTGTGATGGCAGAATTACTGGGAATACTATCTGATGGTGTCAGATCTAGCCAATCGTTTACACACGAAGTCAATGCAATGGTTGCCATCGTGAAAACTAGAGATTTATATATTTTTTTCATTTTGTTCTCTTTATTTTTTAGATTATATGTTGAATAAGATTTCTGGATAATGGAATTTTAATATCCTGTTTCTTATTCTGTATAAACTTTATAATTAATAAATTAGAATCCAACTTCTAAGCCAAATGTAATGGTTCTTAAAGCCGGTGTTTCAAATGTACATAGTCCATCAACGGGTGTTTCCGGATCAACATATAAACCATCTGATTTCCATGTCAACAGATTGTTTGCAGAAACGAAAGCCCTTAATTTGTTGATTCCCCACTTTTGAGATACTTTGGAAGGCATAGTGAAACCTAATGTGATATTTTTGATGCGCAAATGATCTGTAGACATCAACCAACGAGATGATGCGATATTAGTATTTCCATATGCAAACTGAGGTAATTTAGCATTATCGCCCGGTTTTTTCCAAGTGTCTTCTATTTTGTAATAAGCAGGTACGTTACCCAAATAATTATATGTACCTCCGTTAGATTGCAACCAAGTCGCATAGTCATAAGCATGGCCTCCTAATGAGTAGGTTAATGTCATATTGAAATCAATAAACTTCCAGCTTACAAAGTTTGTGAGACCACCCTGTACGGTAGGTTCAACTGATCCTATGATTGTTTTATTTGCTTGTGCGGAGTTGGTAGTTGTCTCTCTGCTTCCATCTTCTCCGTTTATATAATATAATTCTTTACCTGTTGCAGGATCAACTCCTGCATATTCATAAGCATAAATAGAATAGTATGGTTCCCCAATACGATGAATGGATACACCGCTAATCATTTCGTTCTGTTCACCATCCAACTTTGTTAATTTGTTTTTATTGTGGCTGATGTTGAATGTGGTAGTCCATGTCAAATTGTTGTTTTGAATATTCGTTGATTTGATTTCAAACTCAAATCCCCGGTTTCTCATTGAGCCTACATTCATCAATGTATTAGCAATACCACTCCCGTCAATAATGCCGGGTACAGCAGATATAGCTCTATCCATCAACAAGTCTTTAGTTTCACGATTGTACCATTCGAATGTTAAAGCCAGACGATTCCACAAAGTTAAGTCCAGACCTATATTTGTTGCATAGTTCTTTTCCCATTTCATATTAGGATTCTCGATACGATTTTCTGCAGAACCAGCTCCTTTATTATAATTGTATCCAAATCCGAAAACACCCAAATAACCATAATAATCAGATGGCTGTGTACCATTTACACCGTAAGAAGCACGTAACTTGGCATCAGTAATTACTTCTTTTATATTTTCCATGAAAGATTCACTGGTAATTCTCCACGAACCGGATACAGACCAAAAATCACCCCATCTGCTTTCTCTAGATAAACGTGAACTTCCGTCACGACGGAAACTGGCACTGAAATAATATTTATTTTCATAATCATAGTTCAAACGTCCTAGAAATGATGTCATACGATATCTTTGTACACTGCTGGATGCACGGGTATTACCTGCATTTTCTATTTCCGGCAGATAAGATGGATAGGTGTTTCCGTTAGCATATACATAATCATATTTGTAATCTTCTGTTTCAAAGCCAATTAAAGCGTCTAAAGTGTGCTTTTCTGCAATTACTTTGTTATATGTCAATTGAGTTTGGGTATTCAATTTCGCACGGTTTCCCATAACACGCTGGTAAACTCCATTAGAAGAACGTCCGTCATTTGAGCGGGGATCCCACCAAACACGTTCATTGTTTTGATTGAAATCATAACTGACTACCTCTTTTATGTTTAAGTTGTCCCAAATGTTCCATGTTGCAGAAAGAGAACCTAAAAAACGGTTTATTGTACTTCTGTTATAATTATAGGCTTCTGTTTGTATAGGATTGGCACCATTTAATGCCGGGAAGTTTGTGCTGAAAGAACCATCTTCATTATACGGATATGTAGAAGGAGAGGCAGTCATTGCATAGCACATGATGGGGCTGGCAAAACTGGTCCCTTCGTTGTTTACGTTTTGAGTGGAGTTGGTAAACATTGTGTTTGCCTCCAGTGTCAAACGATTGGCTTGATGAGTTACATTGGCACGTCCGGTAAAGCGTTCATAGCCGGAAACGTTTGTAATACCTTCCTGTTTAGTATAAGCAAAGGAAGTATAAAAACGTGTTTTTTCGCTTCCTCCTTGTGCGCTTACTTCATAATTTTGGTGACTTCCGTTGCGGAATAAGACGTCTTTCCAGTCTGTATAACCCGACCATGGTCTTGCGGCGAAGTCTTCAATATTCTTATCTGCGAAGGCTTTTGCAGCTGCTTCGTCATTACCATTGTTTAATGCATAGTTTGCAAGTCCCAGATGTAGTATTTCACGTCTGTCTTCTCCATTTAAGATCGGACGGTAGTTAATGGCCATGTTGGAAAGTCCCCAATCTGCTCTTAAATTGATTTTTGTCTTGCCGGATGCCCCTTTTTTAGTTGTGATAACAATTACACCGTTGGCAGCACGAGAACCGTAAAGTGATGCAGCGGCGGCATCTTTTATCACGGTCATAGATTCGATATCGTTGCTGTTTAATGTAGCCATAAGGCTGTTACCTGAATCTGCGTATGAGAATTCACTAACATTGCCATTCAGCATAGGGACTCCGTCAATAACGTACAATGGCTCATTGCTGGCATTGATAGAACCCATACCACGAATACGTACAGAAGCGACAGCTCCGGGTTGTCCTGAAGTTGATGTAATTTGTACACCAGATACAGAACCCGCTAAACGATCCTGAACACTAACTGTAGGGATATCTTGTAATTTCTCTGTTGATACATTAGAGGGATATGTCATCGACAATAACGCACAATTCAAAGAAATGGGATTGTCATTGCCTCAAGCAATCAATTTGATGGCTCAATTCGATGCAAACGGTGTTGATTCCACTCAAGCAATGGCGGGTCTGAAAAAAGCATTACAGAACGCCACATCAGAGGGAAAATCAATGGACGAGGCGTTGTCAGATACTATCGGCAGCATCAAGAACGCAAAGACAGAGACCGAGGCGATGCAGATTGCAACGGAATTGTTCGGGAAAAAAGGTGCTGCGGAAATGACAAAGAACCCGCTTGCTCTTGCCAGCGCCTTACGTAAAATATCTGCAGACCCGGATATAGAGGCTGTGAAACGGGAAGATGTGGCACAGCTCTTCATCGAGCATCCCGGTAAACAAGCTAAAAGTGGATTCAACGGACTTAGCGGATTATTTGCAACCCACCCTCCTATTCAAAAAAGGATTGAGGTATTGGAACAGTTTTAAATTCCGATATAACTAATATTCAGAAGTTATAAGAATATGATGTATGCTTATGCTATAAAAGTTACTCCTGCCAAACATAGTAGCATAAGGACTACTTTCAATATTCCTTTCTTAATTTTTATTTCTTTGAGCTTTTGTAATTACTATGCCTAAAAAAAGACAAAATGTACCAAATATCCACATACTCCCCCATATAAACCCCTCTTCAAAAGGTATTACAACCTCCTCTGTACGGTCAGGATAATACCATAATGAAATTTCACTTCCCTGGAATATAAAAGGATTGTACAATTGCATCCTTACATGACTGCTGTAACGTTTTGTTTTATATTCGATGCGGGCAGTATGCTTGTATCTTACTTTTCGGTTACGATATATTCTCTCCGTTTTCAAATCCGTTACAACTCCTACGGTATGCTCCATTCTGTTTGATTTATCATACAGTCTATAAAGGCTGTATGAACCTGCAATAAATGAAATACTGCCTATAAAAAGCAACAGAAATATAATAACCTTTGATTTCATATACATCACCATTCTTGAAGAGTGTAAAATTACAAAAAAGCCGTGATAATTCATTCAACTTAGGCTTGATCCTTTTTTGACGTAGAATATTTCTTTATCATACATATGAATCAGCAGTTGCTAAGTTAGTTTTGTAACTAACTAATAAACAACAGTATAGTAT
>ENA-OOWN01002621-OOWN01002621.1-human-gut-metagenome-genome-assembly--contig:-NODE-2621-length-10727-cov-3.888400_pt1 | contig 10727 bp, 7 predicted proteins | sample MGYA00241406_ERZ501319 | MGnify/ENA primary metagenome ERZ501319 (study PRJEB25962, sample SAMEA2042734) | human gut metagenome | biome: human gut; feature: human-associated habitat; material: faeces... | reverse complement strand
AGTCGGGTTCGGGTCCCTTGAGGTCGTTGTTGTAGATGTCAAGGAGCTTGCCGATGCCCTCGTCCTTATACTTAGCCATGCCGTCTTTAAGGGTCTTTGCACCGCTTTCAAGTTTCTTAACACCAGATGAAAGCTGTGAGCTGCCGTCTTTGAGCTGACCGATACCGCTGAACAGCTCTGCACTGCCGCTTGAAAGTGTTGTTGTACCCTGTGCAAGCTCTACAAGTGATGAATAGAGTGTTGCAGTACCGTCTTTTAGCTGCTTGCTGCCGTTGTCAAGCTGACCAAGACCGCTGTCAAGAGTTTTTGCACCGTTTGAAAGCTTTGATACGCCTGAGTTCAGGCTGTCAACGCCCTTATCAAGCTTGCTTGCGCCTGCCTGTGCTGAGTTAACTCCTGCGGAGAGGTTCTTTGTGCCTGCGGAGAGTGTAGCTGCACCATTGTTAAGATCCTTGCTGGACTTAGCAAGTGTGCCGATACCGGTTTTAAGTGCAGAAGCACCCTCGTTTACTGTTTTAAGTCCTGTATTCAAATTATCAACGCCTGCGACAAGACCTTTCTTCTTATCGTTAAGACCATTGTATATCTGAGTTACGCCGTCAACAAGCTGTTTGCCCTCGGTAGCCATTGTGCCGACACCTGTTGAAACATCGCCAAGGCCGCTCTGTGCGCCCTGCTGATACTGGATAGAGCCATTTACGGCTGCTATCATATTGCTTATGCTCGTATACTCTGCTGAGCCTTCTTCGTAATTGCCGAGAAGCTGCTCAAGTCCTGCGAGTACCTGCTGGTCATATGCGATAGACTGTGTAAGTGCGTTATCTACCTTTGTTATGCCATTTGAAAGAAGTTCAACGCTTGCAGGAAGTGACTGCACCTTTTCATAGAGTGTGGAAACGCCTGCATTAAGTGTTGCAACGCCTTTTTTCAGTGCAGTTGAACCGTCATAGGTCTGCTTTGTGCCTGCGGCAAGGTTTTTAGAGCCTGTCTGGAGGTCGCCTACACCTGTAACAAGCTTATTTGTGCCTGCGGCAAGGCTTGCAGCACCGTTATTTACCTGCTGTGCGCCTGAGGATACCTGTGAAAGTCCGCTTGAAAGTGATGATGAGCCATTCTTCAAGGTTGACATACCACTGTTTACCTGATCAAAACCACCGAGGAGGGCTGTTGAACCACTATGAGCTGTGGAGATACCTCTCATAAGCTCACCTGTTGAAGAATCAAGGGTCTTTGCTCCGTCACGAAGCTTTGTTGCACCGCTGTTAAGTGTCTTTGCACCATCGTCAAGTGACTTAGAGCCTGAATAAAGCTTGTCGATACCTGTGATAAGTGTTCCTGAGGAATCGGACAGCTTCTTGATGCCTGCGTAAAGCTCTGCTGTACCGTCTACAAGCTCGTCTGTAGCATCAGAAAGCTCATCAAGCTTATCCTGAAGATCGTCAGCATCACCAATATCGCTAAGGTCAAGCTTTGAGAAGATGTCAGATGTTGCGACTGTGAGAGCAGTTGTTGACTCGAAGTTCTTTACGTCTGCTGTGAACTCAACGTACTCCGGTATCTCGATATCTTCGTTATCCTGAAGATCAAGGCTCTTTGTAAGGCCAGGCATTGCAACGCCTATAAGTATCTGTCTGCTTCCGTCTGAAATGAGCTTGCCATTTGTTACTTCAACGTTTGAATAAACGTTAGTATCAAGGATAGCTGTTGTTGCCATAAGGTATGGAACATAGATATCTGTTTTCTTGCCGTTTATCTTGACAGTTTTCTTATCGTTGTTCGTATAGTCATATCTTACTGTAAGCTTACCGCTCTTGCCTGCGAGGTCCTCAGGCTTTATCTCCTTGCCGTCAAGGGTATATGTTACCTTTACATCAACCGGGAGTGCCTTATCGGTATAGCCCTTATAGTAGATATCTCCGCCCTCGGTATCCCATGTGAGCTTATCACCATTGGCTGTAAAGCCCTCGTCTGTTTTAACATTCTCGATATCTGTCAGGTTGGAAACATCCTCCAACTTCTTTACGCCCTGTGGGTTTTTCAGCCAGTTGGAAACGACTGTTTTTGTCTTGTTGCCGGAAGCGTCAGTGATAACATAAACTGTTTCTTCCTTAGCCTGCTTTTCTGTATCACTGTCAGACTTATCAGCTTTCTTTGTATCTTTTGTATCTTTTTTATCTGATTCGTTCTTTGTTGTTGAGGCAGTGCTGTCGGCAGCGGAAGAGCTGTCTGACTGAGCTGCTGCATAAAGACCTGTGCAGCCTGCGGAAAGAAGTACGGCAAGTATGCCTGCAAGACCAAGCTGATCCCCCTGATGGAGGTTGCCAACACCGAGAAGAAGCTGCCCCGCAGCTGGATCAACGAAGAAGGCAACGGCGTAAACCACCAATTTGTGGAATACGCGCTGCCCCTGATCCAGGGTGAACCGGACCTGCCCAAGGTGGACTCCCTGCCTCGCTTCGCCCATCTGAAGAAGATTCTGGCAAAATAAAAATACGCTGAAAAATCCGTCTCCGGCTTGTGGCCGGAGGCGGATCTTTTCGTTTCAGTATGTAAAGTGGTTTTGCATTACAGCTTTGTCAAATGCGCACCTGCGGCCTTCAGCATGAGCTTTTTGGTGCCCACCCGGTCGAAGGCCACCTCCACCAGAGCATCTCCGCCCATGGGGCGCACGCTGAGTACCATCCCCTGGCCAAAGGCGCTATGCCGGACTCCGTCGCCGGGCTGCAATTGCAGCAGCGGAGCGGAGGACACCGTCGGACGCACCGGGTACTCCGGCTTAGGCATAGTCCGGGTCTCCGGCTGCGGCGTATAGCTGGGCGTATCGCCGAAGTCGTCGTCCCACCGGGATGCGGGACGCGGCTCGGGCTTCCCCAGCCACTCCATATTCTCCTCCGGGATCTCCTTCAGGAATCGGGAGGGCATACAGGGGGTAGTGCGGCCAAACAGCATCCGCTGGCGGGCATTGGTCAGAGTCAGCTTCTCCTTGGCCCGGGTCATGGCCACATAGCACAGCCGGCGCTCCTCCTCCATCTCGTCGCCATCGCCCATGGCGCGATTTCCGGGAAAAAGCCCCTCCTCCATGCCCACCACAAATACCTGGGGGAATTCCAGGCCCTTGGCGGCGTGCATGGTCATCATGGTCACGCAGTTGTCGCCGTCCACCCGGCTGTCCAGGTCGGTGTACAGCGCGATCTCATCCAGGAAGCCGGAGAGACTCGTCTCCGCGCCCTCGGCGTTTTCCAGGTAGGCCAGGATGCTGGAGCGCAGCTCCTGCACGTTCTCCAGCCGGCCCCGGCTCTCCATATCGTCCTTCTCCCGCAGGGCGGGCGCGTAGCCGCTTCGCTCGCAGACGTAATCGTAGAACTCCGGCAGCTCACTCTCCGGCAGGCGGCGGCGCATTTCCTCGATCATATCTGTAAAGGCTTTCAGCTTGCCAGCTGCATTTTTCAGCTCGGGGAATTCCTCCGCACGGCGGAATACGTCGTAGAGCGTCAGGCCGTGCTGTGTGGCAATAATCTGGGCCTTGTCCACGGTGGTCTGGCCGATCTTGCGGGCGGGAACGTTGACGATGCGCCGCAGGCGCAGATCGTCCGTGGGGTTGTTGATGACGCACAGATAGGCAAGCATATCCTTGACCTCGGCCCGGTCAAAAAACTTCAGACCACCGTAGATCTTATAGGGGACGCCGCTGCGCTTGCAGGCGTATTCCAGCGCGTTGGACTGGGCGTTGGTACGGTACAGCACCGCACAGTCACCCCAGCTGCCGCCCCGGCGGTAGTACATCATGATCTGCCCCAGGACAAAGTTGGCCTCGTCGCTCTCGTTGAAGGTGGTCTTTACCGTCACCAACTCACCGCAGCCGTTCTCCGTCCACAGGGTCTTGCCCTTGCGGCCCTGGTTGTTGCGGATGACTGCGTTTGCCGCGTCCAGAATGTTCTGCGTGGAGCGATAATTCTGTTCCAGCCGAATGACCCGCGCGCCCTTGAACTGCCGTTCAAAGCTGAGGATATTGGTGATATCCGCGCCCCGGAAGCGGTAAATGCTCTGGTCGTCGTCACCTACCACGCAGATGTTCCGAGCGGGGCCCGTCAGCAGCTTGGCCAGCTCGTATTGCAGCGCGTTGGTGTCCTGATACTCGTCAATGAGGACATAGCGGAACTTCCGCTGGTAGTACTCCCGCACATCCGGCGCCGTCTGCAGCAGGCGCACCGTGTGCCACAGCAGGTCATCAAAGTCCAGCGCATTGGCCTCACGGAGCTTTTTGTTGTAAAGTGCATATACTTTACCTATTCTTATTTTCCGCCAATCGTTGATTGATTGCCACTGCTCCAGAAATTCCTCCGGCGACTGCATATCGTTCTTGGCACGGGAGATGGCCGACTGCACCTCGCGGGGCGGAAACGACTTTTCCTCCAGCCCCAGCTCCTTGAGAATGTCCTTGACCACACGCTTGCTGTCATCCGTGTCATAGATGGTAAAGCTGCGGTCGAAACCGATGCGGTCGATATCACGCCGCAGGATACGCACACAGGCAGAGTGGAACGTGGACGCCCAGACATCGGCGGCAGCCTCCTCCCCCAGCATCCGCCCCAGGCGATCCTTCAGCTCGTTGGCGGCCTTGTTGGTAAAGGTGATAGCCAGCACCTCCCAGGGACGGGCCGGTTCCACCGCGCAAAGATACTCCACGAGAGCGTGCTGCGCCGAGTCCGGCACCTTGGCATACTGCTCCAGAAACGATACCTCGTCCTCGCTGATGGGAATCGGTATCTCCTCGGTATCACTGCCACGACCATACCGCAGCAGATTGGCAACCCGGTGAATCAGCACGGTCGTCTTACCGGAGCCTGCGCCCGCCAACAGAAGCAGCGGCCCCTCCGTGGCCAGCACGCCCTGGCGCTGGCAGTCGTTCAAATTCTGATAATCCACCGCGATCGCATCGCGCCGGGCCTTGATAAAGCGTTTTTCCAGATCCGTCATAGAGGGGCCTCGTCTTTCTCGTTCGTTGCTCTCATTTTAATACAACTTCCGCGCCCGGTCAACCGCAAATGAAATTTATAGAATTTTTGTTCGATTTCGCTTGACAAGAACGCTTGTTCGATTTATACTATTACCAGAACAACAGTTCGAGCAAGGAGGACACAACTATGACAACTTTTGGTCTCATTATCACGCTGCTTGGCGCGGGTTCCATCGCCGCCAATGTACTGCGGCTCATCGACTGTATTGATAGACCGGCGCCCCGGCGCCGCCGCACGGCATAAAAGCATGGAGCTGCTGGACAAGCTGGCGATATTGTCGGATGCGGCCAAATACGACGCAGCGTGTACGTCCAGCGGCGTGCGCCGCGGATTCCGGCCGGGTATGATCGGCAACACCTCCTCTTCCATCGCCGGCTGCTGTCACAGCTTTTCGGCCGATGGGCGGTGCATCACGCTGCTGAAGGTGCTGTTGAGCAATGCCTGCGTGTACGACTGCAAGTACTGCGTTAACCGACGCAGCAATGATACGCGCCGCGCCGCCTTCACGCCCCGTGAACTGGCGGAACTGACCATCGGCTTCTTTCGGCGGAATTACATAGAAGGTCTGTTCCTCTCCAGCGGCGTACTGCGCGATCCGGACTACACCATGGAACAGATGATCCGGGCCCTGCGTATCCTGCGGGAGGAATATCGTTTCAACGGTTACATCCACGCCAAAGCTATCCCCGGTGCGGCGCCGGAGCTGGTGCATCAGCTGGGACTGCTGGCCGACCGGCTCAGTGTGAACATCGAGTTGCCCAGTCAGCAGGGTTTGCAGGCGCTGGCCCCGGACAAGACCCGGGAGGCGATCCTGCGCCCGATGGGACTGATCCGCGACGGCGCGGCACAGAGTAAGGCAGAGCTGGCGAAGTACCGGCACGCACCGGTGTTTGCCCCGGCGGGACAGAGCACACAGCTGATCGTGGGCGCCACCGACGACAGCGACCGGCACATTCTGCACCTGACGGAGTCACTATATCGCAAGTACAGGCTGAAGCGCGTGTTCTACTCCGCGTATGTACCGGTGGTGGAAAATAGCCTGCTGCCATCCCTGGACACCAAACCGCCGCTGCTGCGGGAGCATCGCCTGTACCAGGCGGACTGGCTCCTGCGGTTTTACGGCTTTCAGGCCGCCGAGCTGCTGGATGATGCCCACCCGGACTTTGACCCACGGCTGGACCCCAAGTGCAACTGGGCGCTGCGGCATCTGGACCAGTTCCCTGTCGAGGTCATGCGGGCGGATCTGGAGACGCTGCTGCGCGTTCCCGGAATCGGCCCCACCAGTGCGCGGCGCATCGTATCGGCACGGCGCTGCGGCACCCTGCAGTTTGAGGACCTGAAAAAGCTGGGTGTCGTGTTGAAACGGGCACAGTACTTTATTACCTGCGGCGGGCGAATACCGGAGGGACTGCACTTCTCCCCTGCTACGCTGCCCTTGCAGCTGGAACGACTGGAGCGCGGTACGCTGCCTTCGGACCAGGCTGCACAGTTGTCTCTCTTTGATCCGGTAGGAGAAGCCGTATGAATGACGTGATTTATCAATATGATGGCAGCCTGGATGGTTTTCTGTGCTGCGTATATGAGAGCTATGTGTACAAGGAGGCCCCCGCCGCCTTCTGCTGCGACGAAGACCCCCTCTCCCTCTATGAGGTTCGCACCGTGATCACCCAACCGGCGTACAGTCAGCGGGTCAGCCGCGGTATCGCCGCCCGGTCCGGCAAAGCGCTGGCCGTGGTGCGCCGCGGCTTTTTAACGTGTCTGTCGGACAAGGAGCTGCATCTGTATGCCTTCATCAGGAAGCTGCTGGCGGAAGGGCCCGGCTTTATGCGCGATCTATCCGACCCGGCCTGCTATCCGCTGTATCGCGCCATCCGCCATATGAACGGCGAGCTGGAAAAACTGCACGGTTTTGTGCGGTTTTCGGACTACGGCGGTACACTGGGCGCGGAGATCGAGCCCAAAAACCGTGTGCTGCCGCTGCTGCGCGGCCATTTTTGCCAGCGTTACGCCAACGAGCAGTTTTTTATCTACGACCGCACCCATCGGGAACTGCTGTTGTACGCCAACGGTAGATCCCGCATTACGCAGATCGAGAACTTCCAGCCTGTCCTGCCAGGGGAGGACGAATTGTACTTTCGCTCGCTGTGGAAGCAGTTTTTCCAAAGCGTCGCCATTCGGGAGCGCGAAAATCCCCGGTGCCAGAACACGTTTATGCCGAAACGGTATCGGGGGACCATGACGGAGTTTTTGCCTTTGGAATACGAAAAAGAGCAGGGCGCCTCGCCGAAGCTGCCGGGTGCCTCCGGAACGGACGGCTAAGAGACATCTGCCGGAAACGCGTTTCACCTTTCCGTTACAAGGGAACGCCCATCCCGCCGATAACGGGATGAGCGTTCCACAATAGAGCCCCCTCTGTCCTGATCCATTTTACATTCGAAATCGCGCTGCTGTCGAGACGCCTCCCTTTTTACGCCGTCTCTGCCCGAAGTCACTCCTCTGCCAGCAGGTCCCGCAGCTTTTGCAGGCTGCGGCGCTCCAGCCGCGAGACCTGGACCTGCGATACCTGTAAGATGCGGGCGGTCTGCTCCTGCGTCAACCCCTTGAAAAAACGCAGGAGAATGGTCTTCCGTTCTTTCTCCGGCAGTGCGTCGATGGCGTCCCGCAGGGCGATACGCTCCACCAGAGAGACGCTGGGCTCCTCGGCACATAGTGTGGACTCCAGCGTCAGGCCCTCCGCGGTCTCCTGCTGCAGAGAGTCCGGTGCGATCAGCGCCAGATCCACGGCGGCGATCTCCTCCGGTGTCATGCCGGTCTCCGCTGCCAGCTGTGACAGCTTTGGCTCACAGCCCAGACGCCCTTGCAGCCGTTCCCGTGCCGCCCAAAGTGTCTGCCCCTTTTCCCGCATGGTGCGGCCCACTTTTACCGGACCGTCATCCCGGAGGAACCGACGTATCTCGCCGGCGATTTTCGGCACGGCATAGGTGGAAAACTGCGTCCCGTATGTGAGGTCAAACCCCTTTACAGCCTTTACAAAGCCGATGCACCCCAACTGATACAGGTCGTCCGTCTCTACACCGCAGCCATTGTAACGACGGACGATGGACCAGATCAATCCCGCGTTCTCCGTCAGCAGCTGCGCCTCCGCCCGGTCATCGCCCTGCTGGGCCCGTTCCAGCAGTGCCAGCCGGTCGCTCATCGTACCGCCAGCCGCGGCGCGATCCGTTTACGCATCTGCACTGTGGTCCCCTTTCCCGGAACAGACCGCACTACCAACCGATCCGTGAAGCTCTCCATAATCGTAAAGCCCATGCCGCTGCGCTCGCTGCCGCCGATGGTATACATGGGACGGCGGGCCTGCTCCACATTTTCGATACCGCGCCCCCAGTCGCGGATCGTGATCTCCAGCATCCCCCCTTTCAATATCTTCAGCTTCATCACCACCTTACCCAACTGATCCGGATAGGCGTGGACGATGGCGTTGGTCACCGCCTCGCTGACGGCGGTCTTGATGTCCCCCAGCTCATCCAGTGTGGGGTCCAGTTGGGCGGCAAAGCCTGCCGCCGCCACCCGCGCAAACCCCTCGTTGCTGCTGCGGCTCAGGAATTCCAGTGTCACGTAGTTTTCAGCTCGTGTCATATTATGTACTCCCTCCTCAAACGATCGTCACCATGCGTCCGACGCCTGACGCTTCGAACACCTTTCTTGGCTGCTGCGCCACATGATACAGCGTTACGGCGCCGCCCAGCTCCCGCATCCGCTGCCAACCCCGCAGCGCCACGGCGATGCCGGAGCTGTCCATAAATGTGACGCCGGAAAAATCCAGCACCAGCGACAGTGGCAGCGTCCGCTCGATCTCGCGCTCCAGATTTTCCAGCAGTCCTTTTGCCCCATGGTGGTCCAACTCGCCGACCAGAAAGAATGTCAGCGTTTGGCCTTCGTGTTTTGCCGATACTTCCATTTGAACGCTCCTTTTTCTTTGGTGTGTGCCGCAGGCCGTGCCTGCCAGAAAAAACTCCGCGGTTCGATGTTCTGCGTTGATTATAGACTATCCGACGCACGAAATTTGTCGAAACCCGTCAGAAGGGCGAAAAATTTTGGAAAGCACCATGTTTTTCGGCGCCGGAACGGCGGTCGATCCAGCACAGCGAGCGGGCCGTGTATATAGCGCATATTCCCGTTTGCGGACAAACAAAAAAGACGCCGAAAGGCGTCTTTTTTGTTTGTCCGGTCCTGCACACGGCGGGCTGGACTTTGCTTTCGTTTTTACATCAGAATAACTGTGAAGCACTATGGCTTTACAGCTTCATCGCCGCAGCGGAGTCATCCAGCTTGGCGATAAGCGCCCGGGCCTTTTCAGCCTTTTCTCGCTCCGCGTTGACCACGTTCTCCGGGGCACGAGAGGTGAAGGACTCGTTGGCCAGCTTGGCCTCGATGCGCTGGAGGTTCTCCTCCGCCTTTTTGCGCTCGGCGGCGATGCGCTCCAGCTCCTTGGCGATGTCCACCAGCTCCGCCATGGGCATATACACCGTGGCGTCGTGAGTGGCGACGGTCACCATGCCGGTCAGGTCGGCAGGCGCGGCGGTCAGCACCGTCAGCTCGCTGGCGTAGGCCATGCGGGTGATGAAGTGTGCGCCCAGCTGATAGTTCTCCGGCTGCGCCGTGACAAGGATGACCTGAGCCTTGCGGCTGGGCGGCACGTTCATCTCGGCGCGGCGGGCGCGGATGGCGGAGATGGCGTCCTTGACGGCCTCCATAGCGGCCTCGGCCTCCGGGAAGTGCAGCGCATCCTGATACTCCGGCCACTTGGCGGAGATGAGGTACCGGCCCTCGTGGGGCAGCGCCTGCCAGATCTCCTCGGTGATGAAGGGCATGAACGGGTGCAGCAGCTCCAGGATACGCAGCAGCACATAGCACAGCACATTCTCGGCGGCCTGCTTTGCCTGCGCATCCTCGCCGTTCAGGCGGGTCTTGGTCAGCTCGATATACCAGTCGCAGTAGGTGTCCCAGATGAAGTCGTAGATCTTGGCGGATGCCACGCCCAGCTCGTAGGCCTCCAGATTGTCGGTGACCTCGCGGATCAGGGTATTCAGCTTGCTGAGGATCCATTTGTCCTCCAGCTCCAGCTTCTCGGGCAGCTCGACCTTGTCGATGGACAAGTTCATCATGACGAAGCGGCTGGCATTCCAGATTTTATTGGCAAAGTTACGCATGGCTTCGCACTTCTCCACGAAGAAGCGCATATCATTGCCGGGGCTGTTGCCAGTGATCAGGTTGAAGCGCAGAGCGTCGGCGCCGAACTTGTCTGCCATCTCCAGGGGGTCGATGCCGTTGCCCAGAGACTTGGACATTTTGCGGCCCTTGTCGTCCCGAACCAGGCCGTGGATCAGCACGGTCTTAAATGGTTCCTTCTTCATCTGCTCCATGCCGGAAAAGATCATGCGGGCCACCCAGAAGAAGATGATATCATAGCCGGTGACCAGCACAGAGGTGGGATACCAGTATTGCAGGTCTTTGGCGTCTTTGTCGGGCCAGCCCAGGGTGGAGAAGGGCCACAGAGCGGAGCTGAACCAGGTGTCCAGCACATCCTCCTCCCGGGTCAGATGCGTGCTGCCGCACTTTTCACACTGGGTGGGGTCCTGACGGCTGACGTTGATATGGCCGCAGTCATCGCAGGTCCAGGCGGGGATCTGGTGGCCCCACCACAGCTGG
>ENA-OOWN01002618-OOWN01002618.1-human-gut-metagenome-genome-assembly--contig:-NODE-2618-length-10733-cov-2.953830_pt1 | contig 10733 bp, 7 predicted proteins | sample MGYA00241406_ERZ501319 | MGnify/ENA primary metagenome ERZ501319 (study PRJEB25962, sample SAMEA2042734) | human gut metagenome | biome: human gut; feature: human-associated habitat; material: faeces... | reverse complement strand
CCGTCGTGGCTGCTGGGAGCAAGAAATCATATGATTTTTGCATTTACCCAGTTTTTGCTGGTGCTGCCGGTTTTGATTGCAGGCGGACATTATTTTAAAAACGGATTGAAAAATCTGTGGCATCGCTCTCCGAATATGGATTCGCTGATCGCATTGGGCTCCGGCGCGGCGTTTGTGTATGGCATCTATGCGATTTACAAAATCGCCTGGGGCTTTTCCATCGAAGATATGGATATGGTCGAGACCTTTGGCATGAATTTGTATTTTGAATCCTCGGCGATGATCCTGACACTGATCACTCTGGGAAAATTCATGGAGGCCCGGGCAAAATCCAAGACGTCCGAGGCGATCACGAAGCTGATGGATCTGGCACCGAAGACCGCGAAGGTATTAAGGAATGGACAGGAAGAAGAAATTTCTGTAGACGATGTACAGAATGGAGATATTCTGGTTGTCCGGGATGGTGATACGGTTCCGGTGGATGGAAAAATTACAGAAGGCTTTGCTTCTGTGGATGAATCTGCGATCACCGGCGAAAGCCTTCCGGTGGACAAGCAGACCGGAGATCCTGTGACCGGAGGTACGATCAACCGAACCGGATATTTTCAGATGGAAGCAACTGCGGTTGGAGAACATACGACACTGTCAAAGATCATTCAGCTGGTAGATGATGCGACATCCTCCAAAGCGCCGATTGCAAAGCTGGCGGACAGGGTCAGCAGTGTGTTTGTGCCGGTTGTCATTACAATAGCGCTGTTGGCGGCAATCCTCTGGCTGCTTGCCGGTCAGAGCTTTGAGTTTGCACTTTCTGTTGCGATTTCTGTGCTGGTAATTTCCTGTCCGTGTGCCCTCGGACTGGCAACGCCTACGGCGATCATGGTGGGAACCGGACGGGGTGCGGCGAAGGGTATTTTGATCAAATCTGCGGAAGCGTTGGAGATTACACATAGCATCGATACGGTTGTTCTGGATAAAACCGGCACGGTGACCCAGGGCAAGCCGGTTGTGACGGACGTGATCGCGCTGGAAGCAGACGGAAAAACAGCAGGTGAAAACACGCAGGCGTATACAGAGCTTTTGCAGCTGGCCTTTTCTCTGGAAAAAATGTCCAGCCATCCTCTTGCAGAGGCGATTGTCAAAAAAGCGGAAGCATGCTCAGCAGCGTTCCAGGAGGTTTCGGATTATGAGATGATCCCGGGACAGGGCATTGCGGGAACGATCGACAAGGTACGATGCCTTGCGGGAAACCGAAAACTGATGGAAACCAACCGGATCGACATTTCCGTAGCGGCAGGATTGCAGGAAAAACTGGCGGATGAAGGCAAGACACCGTTGTATTTTGCACAGGGAGGAAAGTTCCTCGGCGTGATTGCTGCTGCGGACGTTGTAAAACCCACCAGCAGGGAGGCAATCGCCAGACTGCAGGAGATGGGAATGGACGTCATTATGCTGACCGGCGACAATGCAAGAACGGCAGAGGCAATCAAAAAACAGGTTGGCATCAAGACGGTTATTGCGGACGTGCTTCCGCAGGATAAAGAGGAAAAAGTTCGTCGGCTGCAGGAGCAGGGGCACAAGGTTGCAATGGTGGGAGACGGTATCAACGACGCGCCGGCACTGGCGAGGGCGGATGTCGGAATTGCGATCGGCGCAGGAACAGATGTGGCGATCGAATCAGCGGATATCGTACTGATGAAGAGCGATCTGATGGACGCAGCATCTGCGGTAAGCTTAAGCCGTGCGGTGATGCGCAACATCAAGCAGAACCTGTTCTGGGCATTTTTCTACAATGCGATCGGCATTCCGGTGGCAGCAGGCGTGCTGTATCCGGCATTCCATATTTTATTAAACCCGATGATCGGTGCGGCGGCGATGAGCTTCTCTTCTGTATCCGTCGTATCGAATGCGCTCCGCCTCCGGTTCTTTACGCCGAAGTGGAAGCAGGAGAGCGGTACTGCAGATTTGCAGACAACCGGAAATGGCGGTATGATGGAGCAAAGCACGGCAGCCGCGGAAATTGCGGATAGAATAGCCCAAAATGATGAATCAAAAGGAGAGACTACCATGAAAAAAACAATCAAGATCGAAGGCATGATGTGCCAGCACTGCGTAAAGGCAGCAACAAAGGCGCTGGAGGGCGTAGCGGGCGTGACCGCTGTAACCGTAAGCCTGGAGGATAAGCAGGCAGTTGTAGAAGGCACAGCAACCGACGAAGCGTTGACCGCAGCAATCGTAGACGCCGGCTACGAAGTGAAGGGGATTGAATAAAATCTTGACAGCTCCTTTCCTGATTCTGTATAATGGATGAAGTAAACATGTCAAAAGCGGATTGCCTGAAATAAAGCAGAGAGAACAGCTTTGTATAAAGATCGCTTCGCACAGGATTTATTTCAGACAGGGAAGGAACCGAATTTCATGGATAACGCGGACCCTGACGGGGAAACGAATTTTCTGAATTCCAATCACAATACAAAATGGACAGAGCCTGTGCTCTGTTGGAGAAAGCTATAGGAGGCATAGCCTGTTGGGAGTTCCCAATGGGTTATGTCTCTTTGTCGTAGAAAAAGGAGAGATTTTAAATTCATGGTAAAACTACTTTTGTTACTGATCATTCTGATCCTGGTCAATGCTTTTTTGGCGGCGTCCGAGGTTTCCGTTGTATCGCTGAATAAAAACAGGCTGCGGGAGCTGGCAGAGGACGGCGATCGGAAAGCACAGCGGCTGCTGAAGTTTGCAGAGGAGCCGAATATTTTTTTATCTACGATTCAGGTCGGGATTACACTGGCAGGATTTCTGGCCAGTGCAGCTGCAGCGGACGGATTTGCAGGCAAATTGATGGCATGGTTGTATGAACGGTTGGGAACAAGCGGCATAAGCCTTTCTGTTTGTCATGTGCTGGCAGTTGTGCTGGTGACAGTTGTGCTTTCGTACTTTGCATTGCTGTTTGGCGAGCTGGTGCCGCGTCGGATCGCGATGCAGCGGCCTGAAGCTGCAGAAAGAATGACATGTAGTGTAGTCGGTGTGCTGACGGTGGTACTGCATCCGGCAGTATGGCTGTTGTCGAGGTCTGCAAAGCTGATCTTAAAGCTGCTTCACTTTAAAACGGAATCCGTAGAACGCAGCGTTACGGAGGAAGAGATCCGGCGGCTGGTTGACCTTGGCGGGGAAAAAGGAACGATAGACCACGATGAGCAGGAGTGGATTCAAAACGTGTTCCGGTTTGACGACATTTCGGTGCGGGATGCGATGACGAGAGAAGCAGATATGGTCTGTTTTTCGCTGGATGAGGCGGACGAGGACATCATTTCGACGATCCGGGAAAGCGGTTTATCCAGATATCCGGTTTACGATGAAGATATTAACGATATTATAGGTATTCTGAATGCCAGGGATTATCTCCTGGATCGTAAAAATGACAGCCCGTCAGGGTTAAAGGAGCTTTTGCGAGAGCCTTATTTTGTACCGGATACGATTCATGCAGATGACCTGTTCCGGGATATGCAAAAAGGAAAAATCCATATGGCCATCGTTATCGACGAATACGGACAGACGGCGGGGGTTATTACAATGGAGGATCTTCTGGAGGAGATCGTCGGAAATATTTACGATGAGTTCGATTCCGAGGAGCCGCCGGAAATCGTTCAGCTGGAGGACAATTTGTGGAGGATCTCAGGCGGCGCATATGTTGAGGACATTGCGGAAGCACTGGATCTGGATCTGCCGGAGGATATCGATTATGACACGCTGGGCGGCATGATCTTCAGCTGCTTGCGGATCATTCCTGCGGACGGCAGCCAGTTTGATGTGCAGGTCAACGGACTGAATATTCATGTGGAAAAAATGGAGGATCAGAGAGTGGAATCTGCACTGGTCAGCAAGATCCTGCCGGAGAAAGAAGAGGAAGAGTAAGTAAAAGCTACGAGTGAGCTGTAACGAACATAAAAAGCCGGTCGGCACAGAAGAATTTTCTTCCATGCCGACCGGCTTTTTCAGATAAGCTATTGTCAGCTTCAGTTCTGATATCCCATCGCTTTGTGTGTTCCGTTTCCTTTTTCAGGAGCGGCCTGTGTGTTGTCAGTAGACTGGCTTTCTTCAGAGCTCTGTGCGGAGGAAAGGGTGATGGTCAGCTCTTTTTCTGTATAAATGCCGCCCTCGCCGGGAGACTGTACCGTAATAGAAACCGCTTCTCCGGCTGCGTAGTACTGCAGCTTTTCTTTCAGCTCCTGAATGGTGCTGACGGTCTTACCATCGAATTTTGTGATGACGTCACCCTTGCGGATGCCGGCCGCTTCTGCACCGCTGCCCGGAGTAACGCTTGCTACATAAACACCTGCGGGGATGCCATAGGCTGCGTTGATGTTGGAATCCACGGTGATGCCTGCGATACCGATGCTGGATTTCTGGCTGTCAGCAACCTTGGTTCTGGTCGTCTCATTCATCAGCTCTTCGATGATGCTGGATACTCTGGTGATGGGGATTGCATAGCCCATGCCTTCCACCTCTGTGCTGGCAAGCTTTGCAGAGTTGATACCAATAACCTCACCCTTCATATTGACCAGTGCGCCGCCGCTGTTGCCGGGGTTGATGGCCGCATCTGTCTGGATGTAGGTAGGTGTCTCTTTTGTGGTAACAGTGCTGGAAATGAGGGCATTGCTGTCATCGGAATCCGAAGAGGAAAGGGTACGGTCTGTGGCGCTGACAATGCCGGTTGTAACGGACTGACCATAGCCGAGTGCGTTGCCGATGGCAACAACCTGTTCACCGACCTTTAAGGAATCGGAATCGCCCACTGCAGCCACTGCGATCTGGGACATTGTATCATCGGAAATGCTGGAAAGCGGAACGGCGATGACTGCCAGGTCGTTGTCGGAATCTGTACCCTTGATAGTTGCTTCATAAACGGAGTTGTCAATGAAGCTTGCAGAAAGGGTATCCGCGCCTTCCACAACGTGATTATTGGTGACAATCAGCAGCTCCGTATCGTTTTTCCCAATGATAATACCGGAACCAACGCTGGTGCTCTCTACCTCCTGAGCCTGACCGCCGTAGCCGAACATGCTGAAATAGTTCTGTACCTCCTGTACAGATTTATTTGTGATGGATACGATAGAAGGCATAACGGATTCCGCAACGCTGGAGACGTCCAGACTTCCGGAGGATGCTGCGCTGCCTGTGCTGACCGGTGTGGTAGCCTTTAACAGGCTGCTGGAAGAGCTTGCTGTCTGGGAAGAAGCGGAAGCACTTTCCGAGGATGCAGCTGTTGAAGCATTGTTCCGATAGCCTGCCGCGTAATTGACACCCAGAAAGGTACCGGATGCAACGCCGCCAAACAAAACAGCGCTCAGTGCAATTGCACCGGCTTTTTTAGCAATGCGTGCTGCATTCGTATTTTTTTTGCGGGGACGAGTCGGTGCCTGCTGTTCCGGGGTATTGGTATAATGATAATCCTGCTCTCTGTTGTCGAAGCTCTGGTTTTCATTTTCGTACATAACTGTCACTCCTTTTCTTATTCTGCCGGCGAGCTGCCTGATCGGTATCAGTCTGCCGGGAAAAACGGTTCAGCGCAAAGATTTATGCTGAACCATTGGCCTTTCTCTTTATCTGAGAAACAGTATAAAAAGGATTTGTGAGGAATGTGTTGGAAAAGTGTGAGGATTATGAGGAAAAATTGCGAAGGAATTGTGAAAATAGCTGTTGACAGCCGGATGGAGCTTCAAAATACTTTTGTATTCTGAATGGTTCCGGTTTCCCGGAAAATTTCCCATTCGCAGATATTGACCGCATGATCTCCGATGCGTTCGAGGTATTTGGCCAGCATCAGGGCATCGAGGCTCTCTATCGCATCGGAACGATCTTCTTTTATGTGGATAACGATATCATTCTTTACCTTATCAAAAAGCTTGTCGATGATATCATCGGAAGCGATGACATCATTCGCTTTTTTCTGATCCCGGGCGACAAAGGCGCTGACTGCCTCGTGTACCATCTCCCGGGAAGCTGCGATCATTGGCTGCAGATGTCCGGAATAGCGTTCCAGCTGCTTGTGATCCATCTGCTGAATCAGCTCTGCGATATCAGAGGCGTGGTCTCCAATGCGTTCGATATCCGTAACGACCTTCAGAATAGAAGAAACCGTGCGCAGATCCTGTGCGATGGGCTGCTGGGTTGTAATGAGCATCAGGCACTGAGCTTCGATGCTGCGCTCCAGGTTGTTGACATTGCGGTCATCGGCCACGATCCGCTCTGCCAGCTGCATATCTTTGTTTTCGATGGAAAAAAATAAATTTTTCAGGGAAGCTTCAACGAGGTTTCCCATTTCCTCCAGGCTTTCGGAAAGCTGTACCAGCTCTTCACTGTATAATTTTCTTGTTGTCATAGATACCTCCATTTAAAATGAAAAATCGCAATGTAATGCCTGTTTACTATGCTGGGAAAGAGAAAAACGGGTAGGGTCTGTCAGGATCAGCCGAACCGTCCGCTGATATAATCCTCTGTGCGCTTATCCTGCGGATGGGAAAAGATCTGCTTCGTATCGCCGAATTCCACCATTTCTCCCACAAGGAAAAAAGCGAGATCGTCAGAAATACGGGCAGCCTGCTGCATATTGTGAGTGACAATGACAACCGTGTATTTTTCCCGCAGGTCTGCCATCAGATCCTCGATTTTCATTGTAGAGATCGGATCAAGGGCGGAGGTGGGTTCATCCATCAACAGGATTTCCGGTGAAACAGCAAGGGCACGGGCAATGCAGAGACGCTGCTGCTGACCGCCGGAAAGACCGAGGGCAGATTTTTTCAGGCGATCCTTGACTTCATCGAAGATCGCAGCGTTTTTCAGACTGGTTTCAACGATTTCGTCCAGCTGAGCCTTGTTTTTGATACCGTGGATCCTGGGACCGTAAGCGATATTGTCGTAAATGCTCATGGGAAAAGGATTGGGCTGCTGGAATACCATACCGGCTTTTTTACGCAGCAGAGTGACATCTACGTGGGGATCGTAGATGTCCTCGCCGTCAATTTTGACCTCACCGGTGATCTTTACATTGTCCACGAGGTCATTCATACGATTTAAGGTTTTTAAAAAGGTGGATTTACCGCAGCCGGAGGGACCGATAAAGGCGGTGATCGCTCCGGCCTTGATATTCATATTGATGTTTTTAAGGGCGTGATTTTCACCGTAATACAGATCGAGGTTCTTCGTGCTGATTTTGATATTGCTCATGAATTCTCCATTCTGCAGGCGCTGCTGCGTCTGCGTTATCCTCCGGTTAATCGAGTTTGGAAACATCGAATTTCTTTGCGAGTATTTTGGTCAGAAGGTTGATAAAAAGGACGATGATCAGCAGGACAGCGGCAATTCCGAAGGCTGCGTCATATTGTGCCTTGGACATGCTCAAGTACAGCTGGATCGTAAGGGTTCCGCCGGATTCGAAGATTTTTTTGAAAAATCCTGCAAAGGTCTTGGGCAGAAGATAGCCGCTTCCGGCGGTGAATAAAAGGGCGGCGGATTCTCCGACGATACGTCCGATCGCAAGAATGATACCGGTGATAATGCCGGGCATTGCGGAGGGGAGCAGGATCGTGCGGATCATGTACCATTTGGTTGCGCCGATGCCGAGTGCGCCGCTGCGGTAGGTCGCAGGAACTGTTTTTAAGGCTTCCTGTGTGTTTCGCGTGATCAGGGGAAGAACCATCAGGGTCAGGGTCAGGGCGCCGGTCAGGATGGAATAGCCAAGTCCCAGGGTGGTTCCGAAAAATACCATACCAAACAGACCGAAAATGATAGAAGGAATACCGGAAAGGGTTTCTGTCGTAAATTCGATCAGCCGGACGATTTTTCCGGGCTTTGCGTATTCGTTTAAGTAGATTGCGCTGCCGACACCGATGGGAGTTGCGATCAGCAGGGTAAGGATAATGATGTAAAGCGTATTGACGATATTTCCGGCGATACCAAAGGTTCCCTTGATGGTGCTGGGAACAGAGGTCAGGAAGGAAAGGCTGATCTGGGGCAGGCCTCTGAAAAAGACATAGCCCATAATCGCGATCAGTAAAAGGATGGAAAATGCCGCAGCCAGATCGATCAGAACGGTGAGAATGAGATCGGAATACCGGATTTTTTTATTCATGACAATAGAATGCTCGCAGAGCATTCTATTGTTTAAAATACTGGAGGAACCGGGGACCGTAAGCTCTGTGCTCATTACTCTTTTTCTCCTTTCAGAATTTTGTTCAGGGTCATGTTAATGATCATAATGAATACGAAGAGGACAAGGCCGATGGTGAATAGTACCTGACGGTGTAAATCTGCTGCATAGCCCATTTCAGCAACGATGGCGGTTGTCAGGAAGCGGACAGAGTGAAAGGGCAGAGGGGCGTTGACACTGCTTCCGGATACAAGGCTGATTGCCATTGCTTCACCGATCGCACGGCCGACACCGAGGACGATGGCGGTTGCGATACCGGATTTGGCTGCCGGGATCGTTACACGAAAAATCGTCTGGATCCTGGAAGCACCCAGACCCAGGGAGGCTGCCTTTAAACTGGCAGGAACGCTGCGGAGGGCGGATTCGCTGATGTTGATAACAGTAGGCAAGATCATGATCGCAAGGACAAGCACGGCGGAAATAAGGTTTGCACCGCCGGTAAACTGATGGGTCGCAGAGCCTGCAAAGATTTTCTGCTCGAGTTTATACATTGCAGGACACAGCAACAGGATACCGAGCAGACCGTAGATAACGGAAGGGATACCGGCGAGCAGCTCAATTGCGGGGCGGACGATTTTAGAGAGGGGCTTGGGCGCTGTTTCTGCAAGAAAAACAGCAGTCAGGACGCCGATGGGAACGCCCAGCAGGATCGCAAGGGTTGTGCCGACGATGGAGGTCAAAATGACGTATAAAATGCCGTAACTGGGATCTGCAGCGGTTGGCTTCCATACTGTGCTGAACAGGATCTCTGTAAGTCCCACCTTTGTAAGGGCGGGAGTACCATTTAAAAACATATAAACTGTAATGGAAATGACTGCAAGAACAGCGAAAAACGCGCAGATGGTAAAAATGATCTCAGCAGTTTGCTCTACCACGGATCTTGCTTTTTTATTGCCGATAATAGAATTCATAAAAATCCTCGTTTCCAGGCAGCCTGCAGAAGGCTGCCTTTAATCAAAGGTTATCCCCTATGCGGTTGTGCACAGAATACTGGAAAATGCAGGTCCGACATTGCCGGGCCTGCATCCAGCAGGGAGTGTTTTGGAAAAGAAATGTTGTCAGTCAACTGTGATCAGGCCAACGGATTTGATCAGAGCCTTGCCCTCATCGGAGGTAAGGTAATCAAACAGTGCCTGTACTTCGGTCTTCTGCTCGGAGATTTCACCTTTGGTTGCCATTACGAAAGGTCTGGACAGTGCGTAGTTGCCGGCTTTAATATTTTCTTCCGTTGCGTCTACGCCATCGAGCTTCAAAGCTTTTACGGAATCATCTACAACATCGAGAGAAACATAACCGATCGCACCGGGGGTGGAAGCAACCTTTGCCATAACGGCACCGGTGGAATCCAGTTCGTTTGCGTAAACGCAGGCATCTGCGATGTCCAGCAGCTCTTCAAACGCACCTCTTGTACCGGAGCCTGCCTCACGACCAACAACAACGATCGCCTGATCGTCTCCGCCAACCTCACTCCAGTTCTTTGTTTCACCGGTGTAGATGGAAACCAGCTGATCCTTTGTGAGGTCTTCTGCCTTGTTTGCAGGATCTGCAACTACTGCGATACCGTCAATTGCAACGATGTTTTCTGCGGCGCCTGCGCTCTTTTCATCGTCCTTTAAGTTTCTGGAAGAGTTACCGATGTCAACGCTGCCTGCCAGGACACTTTCGATACCTGCGGAAGAACCGGTAAACTCAGCAGTTACGGTTACGTTGGGATATTTTTCCATGAAGCTTTCTGCAACTGCATTTGCCAGCTTTTCCATGGAAGTGGAACCGGACATGCTGACGGAACCGGAAAGATCTGCATATTTGTCTGCACTGTCTGCGGCTGTGTCAGCAGCTTCAGTAGCCTCAGCAGCTGCTGTGCTGACAGCCTCGACGGGGGTTTCTGCAACTGTGTCAGCTGCACTTGCTGCAGTATCTGTTGCAGCAGTATTGCCGCAGCCTGCCAGAGTGCCAACTGCCAGTGCGCTCATTGTAAGAAGTGCGATCAGTTTGTTTTTCATAATGTTTCTCCTCCTTGATGCCGGAAGTATCCTGTTCCGGGCTGATGAATGAAATATAGTGAATGCCTGAAGCCATATGCCGTCTGCCTCATTGCGAGACTTATGATAAGTCATTTGAGCAATGCAAGATATCACGATCCGGTTAGGAATGGGTAAAGGTTGTGTAAAATGATGTCGGAGTCAAAAGCCCTGACCCGGATGCCTGTGGAGCGTTTCGAGGTGTAATACACATAAATATACATATAGAATGTATATCGGCGAATAATATACATACAGGTGAATATTTATACAAGAAAGAGGTAAAAAGTGAATATTTTGTGAAAATTTATACTTGATTTTTAAAGGAAGTGTGATAGTATAGATGTCATGAAACGGAATTACAACGGAAAAGGAAATCCCGTTTAAAGATGTCTTTAAAAATAAATCTAAAGATAAAAGAATAAGGAGACATCAGAGGAGAAGATTGAAAAATAAGATTTTTCAATCGCGAGATTTGTGTCTGCGCGCACTTGACACAAACTCGGCAT
>ENA-OOWN01002616-OOWN01002616.1-human-gut-metagenome-genome-assembly--contig:-NODE-2616-length-10736-cov-4.073120_pt1 | contig 10736 bp, 10 predicted proteins | sample MGYA00241406_ERZ501319 | MGnify/ENA primary metagenome ERZ501319 (study PRJEB25962, sample SAMEA2042734) | human gut metagenome | biome: human gut; feature: human-associated habitat; material: faeces... | reverse complement strand
CGGCGACTGTGTGGCTGCCTGCCAGTTCGATGCTATCCACATGAATCCGGAGACCGGACTTCCCGAAGTGGATGAGGAAAAGTGTACGGCTTGTGGAGCTTGTGCCAAGGCTTGTCCGAAATCTATTATTGAAATCCGTCCTCAAGGCAAGAAATCACGTCGTATTTACGTACAGTGTGTAAACAAGGACAAGGGGGCCGTAGCACGCAAGGCTTGTACCGTGGCATGTATCGGTTGCGGCAAGTGTGTGAAGGTTTGTCCGTTCGAGGCTATCACGCTGGAAAACAATCTGGCTTACATTGACCCCAATAAGTGTAAATCCTGCCGCAAGTGCGAGGAGGCTTGTCCGCAAAACACAATCATTGCCCTCAACTTCCCGCCGCGCAAACCGAAGGCTGACGATGCAGCTCCCCAAGTAAAGGTTGCAGCTCCTAAAGCTGAGGTTGAGACTCCCAAAGCAGAGGTTTAGACTTCCCAAGTTGAGGTATGAATTAATAAAGTAAATAAACGACTAAAAATACAGAATTGTATGTTGAAGACATTTTCAATTGGTGGAGTCCATCCACACGAAAATAAACTTTCAGCACATCAGCCTATCATCAAGGCAGAGATTCCGGCCAAGGCCGCTATCTTGCTGGGACAGCACATCGGTGCTCCTGCCAAGCCTATCGTTGCCAAAGGTGATGTTGTGAAAGTGGGTACAAAGATTGCCGAGCCCGGCGGTTTTGTATCAGCAGCCATTCATTCGTCTGTCAGCGGGAAAGTCGCTAAGATTGACACGATTGTCGATGCCAGCGGTTACGCCAAGCCTGCTATATTCATTGACGTAGAAGGGGATGAATGGGAAGAATCCATTGACCGTTCCGAAACGTTGGTGAAGGAATGCAGTCTGACCTCCGAGGAAATCGTGAAGAAAATCGCTGATGCAGGTATCGTAGGTCTGGGCGGTGCATGCTTTCCTACGCAGGTCAAGTTGTGTCCTCCTCCTGCATTCAAGGCAGAGTGTGTCATCATCAACGCCGTAGAGTGCGAACCGTATCTGACTGCCGACCATCAGCTGATGCTGGAACATGCGGAAGAAATTATGGTAGGTGTATCCATTCTGATGAAGGCGGTAAAGGTGAACAAGGCATTCATCGGCATTGAGAACAATAAGCCCGATGCCATCCAGCTGATGACGAAGGTTGCTTCCAGCTATGCAGGTATCGAGGTGGTACCCTTGAAGGTACAATATCCGCAGGGTGGTGAAAAGCAGTTGATTGATGCTGTCATCAGTCGCCAGGTTGCAGCCGGTGCGCTGCCTATCTCCACGGGAGCTGTGGTGCAGAATGTGGGTACCGCATTTGCCGTTTACCAGGCCGTACAGAAGAACAAACCTCTGTTTGAGCGTGTCATTACCGTGACTGGTAAGTCGTTGGCAAAGCCGTCCAATTTCCTGGCACGTATCGGTACGCCGATGAAGCAGCTGATTGAAGCTTGCGGCGGTCTGCCCGAAGATACGGGCAAGATTATCGGCGGTGGCCCGATGATGGGTAAAGCTCTGGTAAATACGGATGTACCGACAGCCAAAGGAAGCTCCGGTATTCTGATTATGAACGAGAAGGAAGCCAAGCGCGGCGAGGTACAGCCTTGTATCCGTTGTGCCAAGTGCGTGGGAGCCTGCCCGATGGGGTTGGAGCCGTATCTGCTGGCTACCGTTTCGGCCCACGGAGATTTTGAAAGAGTAGAGAAAGAAGACATTATGTCGTGTATAGAATGCGGTTCATGCCAGTTCACTTGTCCTTCCAACCGTCCGATGCTGGATTATATCCGCTTGGGTAAGGGTAAGGTAGGAGCGATGATCCGTGCACGTCAAGCTAAAAAATAACGAAGTATGAATAAATTAATCGTATCCCTTTCGCCCCACGTTCACGGCGGTGACAGCGTGAAGAAGAATATGTACGGTGTGCTTATCGCATTGATTCCGGCATTCCTCGTTTCGCTTTACTTTTTCGGACTGGGTGCGCTGATTGTTACGGCCACTTCCGTAGCAGCCTGCTTGTTCTTTGAATGGGCCATCGGCAAATTCCTCATGAAAAAAGAGACCACAACCATTACCGACGGTTCTGCCATCATTACCGGTGTGTTGCTGGCCTTTAACCTGCCTTCCAACCTGCCCATCTGGATTATCATCCTTGGTGCCTTGTTTGCCATCGGGGTAGGCAAGATGTCCTTCGGAGGTTTGGGTTGCAATCCCTTTAACCCTGCACTGGCAGGACGTGTGTTCCTGTTGCTTTCATTCCCCGTGCAGATGACGACATGGCCGGCTGTAGGCCAGTTGACAGCCTATACGGATGCCACGACAGCTGCTACGCCGCTGGCTATTATGAAAGGTGTCATCAATGGTGCTCCGGGCATGTCCCTGAGCGACCTTCCGGGAGCTTTCGACCTTCTGATAGGTAATAATGGAGGATGTCTCGGTGAGGTGAGTGCCTTGGCGCTGCTGCTTGGTTTGTTCTACATGTTGTGGAAGAAAATCATCACCTGGCACATTCCGGTATCTATTCTGGTGACGGTATTCGTGTTCTCCGGTATCATGTATCTGGTCAATCCGGAACTTTATGTATCCCCGGTCGTACAGTTGTTGTCCGGTGGTCTGATGCTGGGTGCTGTCTTTATGGCTACGGACTACGTGACTTCTCCGATGAGCCACAAAGGTATGCTGATTTATGGTGTTTGCATCGGCCTACTGACTGTCATCATCCGTCTGTTCGGTGCATATCCGGAGGGTATGTCGTTTGCCATTCTGATTATGAATGCGTTCACTCCGCTCATCAACACCTATGTTAAACCTAAACGCTTTGGGGAGGTAGCGAAGAAGAAATGAAAAAGTTAGAATCATCCTTGAAGAATATGTTGCTGGTACTTACGGGCGTTACCGCAATCTCCGTAGCGTTGCTGGCTTATGTAAACGAATTGACGAAGGAGCCCATTGCGCAGGCCAATGCAAAGACCTTGAGCGATGCCGTAAGTGCGGTGGTTCCGGGCTTCGACAATGACCCCATCGCCGAGAAGAAGATGCAGGAAGTAAACGGAGTACAGTATTCTGTATATCCTGCCACCAAAGGCGGAGAATATATCGGAGCTGCTGTGGAAGCTGTTGCCATGGGTTTTGGCGGTGAGCTGAAAGTGTTGGTCGGTTTCGATGCTGAAGGCAAAATCATCGACTACTCCTTGTTGTCGCATGTGGAAACTCCGGGGTTGGGTTCCAAGGCTGCCGACTGGTTCAAGAAAGGCAATAAAGGTGACATCACCGGCATGAATCCGGGTGAAGCTGCATTGACAGTGAGCAAGGACGGTGGTAAAGTAGATGCCATTACAGCGTCTACCATCACCTCACGTGCTTTTTTGAATGCAGTGAATGCGGCTTATGCTGCCTACGCCGGTCAGGAAACTGCCGACGGCACTACCGGCGCTACTCAAAAGAATGTTGAACAACCTGCTGATTCCGCAGCTCCCGAAGCTGTGGATACACTCAGCGCTAAATGAGAAAGGAGTAGAAGATATGAATAATTTTAAAGTTATGATGAACGGGATTATCAAAGAGAATCCTACGTTTGTACTCCTGCTGGGTATGTGTCCTACACTGGGTACCACTTCCTCTGCCATTAACGGTATGGGTATGGGACTGGCTACAATGTTCGTGCTGATATGTTCCAATGTGGTGATTTCTGCCATCAAGAATCTGATTCCCGATATGGTGCGTATCCCTTCATTCATTGTAGTCATAGCATCATTTGTGACACTGTTGCAGATGATAATGCAAGCCTACGTTCCTGCATTGTACGCCACGCTGGGCTTGTTCATTCCGCTGATTGTTGTAAACTGTATCGTATTGGGACGTGCCGAGGCATTTGCTGCCAAAAACAATCCGGTGGCTTCCTTGTTCGACGGTCTGGGCATGGGCTTGGGCTTTACCATTGCACTGACATTGCTGGGTGCCGTGCGTGAGTTCCTGGGAACCGGCAAGATATTCAACCTAAGTATCCTTCCCGAAGAATACGGCATGTTGGTATTTGTCCTTGCTCCGGGTGCATTCATCGCATTGGGCTATCTCATTGCTTTAATCAACAGTATGAAGAAGAATTAATAATGAAAAATTAAAAATGAAAAAATTGAGAACGTATCGGCGGTAGGCTGCCGGGCTTTTAATTTTTAGTTTTTAATTCTTAATTTAATGATTATGGAATATATATTGATATTTATCTCGGCAATCTTTGTAAACAACATCGTATTGTCGCAATTCTTGGGAATTTGCCCGTTCTTGGGAGTTTCCAAGAAAGTGGAGACTGCATTGGGCATGTCGGCAGCGGTGGCATTCGTGCTCACCATCGCCACTATCGTGACATTCCTTATTCAGAAGTATGTGCTCGACGCTTTTGATTTGGGCTATTTGCAGACTATTACCTTTATCCTGGTGATTGCCGCATTGGTGCAGATGGTAGAGATTATCCTGAAGAAAGTTTCTCCTTCTCTGTATCAGGCCTTGGGCGTGTTCCTGCCGTTGATTACTACCAACTGCTGTATTCTCGGTGTGGCTATCCTTGTTATCCAAAAAGATTATGATTTGCTGACGGGAGTGGTTTATGCATTCTCCACGGCACTTGGTTTCGGCTTGGCACTGACACTGTTTGCAGGCCTGCGCGAGCAAATGAGCCTGGTTAGTGTACCGAAAGGTATGCAGGGTACTCCGATAGCTTTGATTACTGCCGGACTGCTGGCAATGGCATTCATGGGCTTTTCGGGGGTTGTGAAGATTTAAAGAAGAAAAAACGGAAATAAAGTGGAAGGGGGATAAACTAAAATTTATCCCCCTTTTTCTGTTTTTATTAATTTATTTCCTTACATTTGTGGCGTATTGATAACCTAAAAGCTAAATTATCTATATTTAATATGAAAGGGAAAATCTTAGTTACGGGTGGAACCGGTTATATTGGTTCTCACACGGTGGTGGAACTTCAAAACGCAGGTTATGAAGTTGTTATTATTGATAATTTGTCAAACTCCAGCGCAGATGTTGTAGATAACATAGAGAAGGTATCGGGCATCCGCCCTGCATTCGAGGAATTGGATTGCTTGGATTATGCCGGTCTTGACGCTGTGTTTACCAAATATAAAGGCATTAAAGCCATCATTCACTTTGCGGCCAGCAAGGCTGTGGGTGAATCTGTCCAGAAACCATTGCTTTACTATCGTAATAACCTGGTTTCACTGATAAACCTGCTGGAATTGATGCCGAAGCATGGAGTGGAAGGTATCGTATTCTCTTCTTCCTGCACAGTTTACGGCCAGCCGGACGAACTTCCGGTAACGGAAAAGGCACCTATTAAGAAAGCTGAGTCTCCGTATGGAAACACGAAGCAAATCAATGAAGAGATTGTACGTGATACGGTTGCTTCCGGTGCTCCGATAAACGCCATCTTGTTGCGTTACTTCAACCCGATAGGTGCACACCCCACAGCATTGCTGGGAGAGTTGCCTAACGGTGTACCGCAGAACTTGATTCCTTATCTTACCCAGACCGCTATCGGCATCCGTGAGAAACTGAGCGTGTTTGGTGACGATTATGATACTCCCGACGGTTCTTGTATCCGCGACTTCATCAATGTAGTCGATTTGGCCAAAGCACACGTAGTGGCTATCCGCCGTATCTTGGAGAACAAGCAGAAGGAAAAAGTGGAAGTATTCAATATCGGTACAGGTCGTGGACTTTCCGTATTGGAACTGATTAATGCTTTCGAAAAGGCTACCGGTGTAAAACTGAACTATCAGATAGTAGGGCGGCGTGCCGGTGATATTGAGAAGGTATGGGCAAACCCGGAATTGGCAAACAATGAACTGGGTTGGAAGGCAGAAACAAGTATTGAAGATACTTTACTTTCTGCATGGAAATGGCAGTTGAAGCTTCGTGAAAGAGGTATTCAATGACAAACTTTGAATTTGTGTTTTTTAACAAATAGGCAATAAACAAATGCCTCCCCGCATTTGTTTATAATGTGCAAATCAGCCTGAAGCTGTTTATGTATATGTGAATATCCGTAACTAGTACGTATGCCTCCCCGGCATAGACAGGTAAGATTGCATAGTAGTTTTGTCGTGTTTTATTTTGTGTTTGTGTTGTGAATAAGCCTTGTCGAGAGACAAGGCTTATTTTTTGTATATTATATACAGAACCTCTGTTGTCAATTCAGTGTTTTTTTCATAAGATGGGTGGGCAATTCCTTTTTCTTGCTAATTGTTAACTGATGTTATCATGTCTGTAACAATTTGTTCCAATTGTAGTATTAATCGTTCAAAATAGTCTTTTTTGTTCAAAAAATGCTATACACGGTAACAACTACATGCAAATTGTTTATACATTTGCGTTGTTGTTTATGTAACTATTGGGATGAACAAACCATAGCTGACAAACGTTAATAGGTACGAGTACATAGCTGATGAAAGACGCGACTTGGCTGACTTGTTAATGAGGATACACGCGACTTACAACTTAGTATTGGGAAAAATAATTAAGGAAATATAGAATAAAAAGATTGCTTATGTCACAGATTGTCGGACATATCTCACAGGTAATCGGGCCTGTAGTAGACGTCTATTTCGAAGGAACGGAGGCAGAAATGATGTTGCCGAGTATTCACGACGCACTGGAAATAAAAAGGTCGAACGGCAAAAGACTGATTGTAGAGGTACAGCAGCACATTGGTGAAAACACGGTGCGTACTGTTGCTATGGACAGTACGGACGGCCTGCAGAGAGGAATGACAGTGCATCCGCTGGGAGGCCCCATCACCATGCCGATAGGTACACAAATCAAAGGCCGCCTGATGAACGTAGTGGGCGACTCTATCGACGGCATGAAGGAGTTGGACCGTACAGGTGCTTATCCCATCCATCGCGACCCCCCTAAGTTTGAAGATTTGACTACCGTACAAGAGGTGCTTTATACAGGCATCAAGGTTATCGACTTGCTGGAACCCTATAGCAAGGGCGGTAAAATCGGTCTGTTTGGTGGCGCCGGTGTAGGCAAGACAGTGCTTATCCAGGAGCTCATCAATAATATTGCGAAGAAGCAGCACGGCTTCTCTGTGTTTGCCGGTGTAGGAGAACGTACACGTGAAGGCAACGACCTGCTGAGAGAAATGATTGAATCCGGTGTTATCCGTTACGGAGAAGAATTCAAGAAGAGCATGGAGGAAGGCCATTGGGATTTGTCCAAAGTAGATTATGACGAAGTGGCCAAATCACAAGTGTCTTTGATATTCGGTCAGATGAACGAACCTCCCGGTGCGCGTCAGTCCGTGGCATTGTCTGGGTTGACGGTGGCCGAGTCCTTCCGTGACATGGGAGCGGAGACGGACGGTCCGCGTGACATTCTGTTCTTCATTGATAATATCTTCCGTTTCACCCAAGCCGGTTCCGAGGTTTCGGCCTTGCTGGGCCGTATGCCTTCTGCCGTAGGCTATCAGCCGACACTGGCAACGGAAATGGGTGCCATGCAGGAGCGTATTACCTCTACAAGAAACGGCTCCATCACTTCCGTGCAGGCTGTATATGTGCCTGCCGATGACTTGACGGACCCGGCACCTGCCACAACGTTTACCCACCTCGATGCCACCACGGTGTTGAGTCGTAAGATTACCGAACTTGGTATTTATCCTGCTGTGGACCCGTTGGAATCCACTTCACGCATTCTCGACCCACACATCGTGGGGGTAGAACACTACGAAGTGGCACAACGTGTAAAACAAATATTGCAGCGCAACAAGGAATTGCAAGACATTATCTCCATCCTTGGTATGGAGGAACTCTCTGATGCCGACCGTACGTTGGTGAACCGTGCGCGTCGTGTGCAGCGTTTTCTTTCACAGCCGTTTGCCGTTGCCGAGCAGTTTACGGGTGTCCCAGGTACAATGGTTTCCATTGAGGACACTATCAAAGGCTTCAAGATGATTCTTGACGGAGAGGTGGACTACCTGCCCGAACCTGCTTTCTTGAATGTGGGAACCATTGAAGAAGCCATTGAGAAGGGTAAGAAACTACTGGAGCAGGCAGGGGGAAAAACGATTAAAAATTAAAAGTCTGGGAGCTTTGATGATGAAAAAGTTGCATTTGAATATTGTTTCACCGGAGAAGGAACTCTTCAACGGGGAAGTGGAAAGTGTTACATTGCCGGGCACTATGGGCTCTTTTTCTATCCTGCCGCAGCATGCACCGATTGTATCATCGTTGGGAACGGGGAAATTGATTTACGCAACGGACGGTGAGGAACATGAGTTGGATATTCAAAGCGGATTCGTGGAGATGAGTAACGGAAGGGTTGCCGTCTGTATAGAACAGCAATAGGCTATTAAAAAATTAAAAATTAAAAAATAGAGGTTGTTGGCGTGACTATTACTAAGAGAAACTACTTATTGCATACAGCGCTCTTGACGGTATTGATAGGAATTGTAGGCGGTTGGGCGTATTTTTCGATAAATCCGCATCACTATTTCGGCGGTTATCCGCTGATTCCGCTTTTCTTCTTTGTTTTCGGAGTATTCATGATTAATATGACCGAAAGCTGCCGTCACCGGATGCCAGGACGAATGTTGCAGATTTATCTGCTGATGCGTGTGATGAGAATGCTGGTCTCCATGATTGTGATGCTGGTTTATTGCGTTGCAGTACGTGAGGAAGCCAGGGCGTTTTTGTTGACGTTTATAGCCAACTATCTGATATATTTGATTTATGATTCCTGGTTCTTCTTCACTTTTGAGGCGAACCGGAAACTGAAAAAGAAAAGTAACAATGAAAAGATTGCGTAACATACTGACTGTAGTTCTGCTGGCACTGGGCATGTTGCTACCCGCCACGGTGCGGGCCGAGAATACGGTGGACGTGAAGGAGATTGTCTTCGGGCATATCGGCGATTCTTACGAATGGCACATCACGACGTGGGGCGAAACTCACGTTACGATTCCCTTGCCGGTAATTGTGCATAGCTCTACCACCGGATGGCATGCCTTTCTATCCTCACGTCTAGAGGAGAACGGTGGAAGTTATGAAGGCTTTTCCATCGCTCCCGCAGGAAGCAAGTACGAAGGCAAGCTGGTGGAGCATGATGCTACTGGAAACGAAATACGCCCGTTGGACATCTCCATCACGAAGGTGACACTGGCTTTGCTCATCAACAGTGCATTGCTGCTTGTCATTATTCTGAGTGTAGCGCACTGGTATCGCAAGCATCCGCAGGGCAGTGCCGCTCCCGGTGGTTTTATCGGGTTTATGGAGATGTTCATCATGATGGTGAACGATGATATTATAAAGAGCTGTGTCGGTCCGAAGTACCGCAAATTTGCGCCTTACTTGCTGACAGCCTTCTTCTTTATCTTCATCAACAACATCATGGGGCTGATTCCCTTCTTTCCCGGAGGGGCCAACGTGACGGGAAATATAGCCGTTACGATGGTACTGGCCATCTGTACTTTCTTGGCCGTGAATATCTTTGGGACCAAGACTTATTGGAAAGATATCTTTTGGCCGGATGTGCCCTGGTGGCTGAAGGTACCGGTCCCCATGATGCCGTTTATCGAGTTCTTCGGTATTTTCACCAAACCGTTTGCTTTGATGATACGTCTTTTTGCCAATATGCTGGCAGGGCACATGGCAATGCTGGTGCTTACCTGCTTGATATTCATCTCGGCCAGTATGGGACCTGCTTTGAACGGAACGCTGACCGTGGCATCGGTGTTGTTCAATATCTTTATGAATGCACTTGAGTTGTTGGTTGCCTTTATCCAGGCATATGTATTCACCATGCTGTCAGCCGTGTTCATCGGTCTGGCGCAGGAAGAGCATAAGGAGAAGGCGGTGAAGTGATACGATTATTGGGAATATAAATATTAATAAAAATAACCATTTAAAAACTGAAAGTTATGTTACTATCTGTATTATTGCAAGCTGCTGCGGCAGGTGTGGGAGTTAGTAAACTGGGTGCAGCCATTGGTGCTGGTTTGGCTGTTATTGGTGCTGGTGTAGGTATCGGTAAAATCGGCGGTGACGCCATGTCGGCTATTGCACGGCAACCTGAAGAGACGAACAATATCCGATTAAACATGATCATTATTGCCGCTCTTGTTGAAGGTGTTGCACTGTTCGCAGTTATTATTTGTCTATTAGCTTTGTTCCAATAACAACAATTTAATATGCCGTCCTTACTCACACCCGATCCAGGGTTACTTTTCTGGATGCTATTAGCATTCGTCATAGTTTTCATAATTCTGGCGAAGTTCGGTTTTCCTGTTATAACAAAAATGGTTGAAGACAGGAAAAACTACATTGATGAATCGCTCAAAAAAGCACGCGAGGCTAACGAAAAATTAGCGAACATACAAAGCGAGAGCGAACTCATCATGCGACAAGCACGCGAAAAGCAGGCAGAAATATTAAAAGAAGCGATGGCTACACGCGATAACATAATCAAAGAGGCTCGCGACAAAGCAGATATCGAAAGCAAAAAAATTATCGAATCAGCCAAAGAGCAAATTAAAGTTGAAAAGGATTTAGCTATACGTGATATTCGCAGCCAAATCATAAACTTGTCAACACAAGTCTCTGAGAAAGTGTTGCGCAGGGAGCTTGATGACAATAACAAGCAGCTTAGCTACATTGACAGCCTGCTCGATGAAATCGAAGCCGTAAAGTGAGAATGATTTAAC
>ENA-OOWN01002611-OOWN01002611.1-human-gut-metagenome-genome-assembly--contig:-NODE-2611-length-10741-cov-2.372263_pt1 | contig 10741 bp, 7 predicted proteins | sample MGYA00241406_ERZ501319 | MGnify/ENA primary metagenome ERZ501319 (study PRJEB25962, sample SAMEA2042734) | human gut metagenome | biome: human gut; feature: human-associated habitat; material: faeces... | reverse complement strand
GCACGGAACAATCCGTAGGCATCAAAGTCGGGGGCTTTTGACCCCGACATCATATGGATAAAAATTATAAAAATATAGAAGGAATAGCAGCACAAAAATGAAAACACAGATTTACGAATGGAGACAGGCACTGAAAAATATTACCTTAAAAAATTGTGCCATAACTTTGTTGGGAAGTTTTATTCTGGCATTTGGATTATATAACGTGCACTCCATCTCCGGAGTAACGGAGGGTGGTGTGCTGGGAGCCACGTTGCTGTTGGAGCATTGGACAGGAATCTCTCCGGCGTTTACCGGAGGGATTATGAATATTTTATGTTATATCCTGGGATGGAAGCTGTTAGGCAAGGAATTTATCGCCTATTCGGCTCTGGCTACCGCAGGATTCTCAGGAACCTATAAAATCTGCGAGCAATTTCCTCATCTGTGGCCGGAACTGGCAAATATGCCCCTTCTGGCAGCACTGGTGGGAGCATTGTTCGTCGGTGTCGGTGCCGGACTGTGCGTGCGCATCGGCGGAGCCCCCAGCGGAGATGATGCCCTGGCCATGAGTATTTCCCATGCTACCGGCTGGAAGATCCAGTGGGTGTATCTGATGTCGGATCTGATCGTACTGGTAATGTCCTTAAGCTACATTCCGGTGAGACGTATCGGATATTCGTTGTTTACCGTGCTTATGTCCGGACAGCTGATCGGCCTGATCCAGAACTTCGGAAGTGCATCCCACAGTGATGCGGAGGGTCTTGCGACTTCCAAGTGTGAAATTATGGATTGATCTGGTAAATCTGAATTTCTCCGTTGTCAAAGATACAGGGCCAGGCGGAGCGGAAGTAGTTTTCATCGACAGCGTAACTTGCCCGTTCCCAGGAAGAGACTTCAATATAATCGATGTCGTAAGTACGGATCAGATCAGCAGAAACAGCGGGAGTCTCATAAATTGTCCGGAAATCTTCGTGATATTCTGTGTGATAGAGACCGTGCATTGCCAAAAAGGTTCCCGCCCCGTTTAACACATTGCGCCCTGCAAGGGCGGCAATTTCATTTACATGCCTGTTGTTGGTAAGAAAACGGGATGTGGGAGAGGTATTTTGCTCGACGAATGCTGCAGCTTCCACCTGTGCGGAAGAATAAGCGGTATAATCGGATATTACCTCTCTGCACAGGGTCAGAACGGCAGAAAAGGTGCAAAGAAATACCATGCCGATCATGCAGAGGTATCGTGAAGAGGCTTTTTTCAGAGAACGCAGGAAATCAATTCCGTAATCGGCACTGAGGCAGCAGACAAATATATAAGTTATATATAATAGTTTATTATTGTCATATGTGTTAGGGGTGAAGGAAATGATTTCCACAACAAACCACAGGAGAAATGCCCCGGACATCACATCAAAATCTTCTTTTTTACAATGAATCATGGCAGGGACGAACCATAGCAGGATCGCACCCCAGTTTTTCAGATAAAACCACAAATAAGTATCGCCCTGATTTCCCCAGTTAAAATGCCCCAGCAAAAAGCCGGATTGCGTTGTCTGGCCAAAAGTCCATTCCAATAACTGCGGAAGTGCAAGAAGCAGAAGCACACCAAAGAAAACTCCCCAGGTGGTCAAAAACTTCTGCAGTGTATCATTGTTTGTACTTTTACCGGAAAAGCACCGGTACAGTAAGGACAGACCGTATAGCACGAGGGATGCCGCAACAAGGATGCCAAAACGAAAGAGCAGTACAGGTGCAACGGCAGCAGAACTTTCGTTCAGAATTTCCAGAAGAATCATACAGGTCACGAAACATCCGAGCAGAACGGCTCCCGGATGCGCTACCGGGGAAGTATTATGCGGCACGGACCGGTAAAGGCACAGCAACATCCAACAGGCACTTAAGATCAGGATGGCAACGAAGGAATGGGTATGGATCATAGGTAATGCCCCTGCCAGGATGCCGGCAGGGAGAAAACATTCTTTTTCCCCGTTCCGGATGGCCCGAAGCAGCAGCCAGATGGCACAGAACAGGACCGCATAGCCAAAGAGTGTTGCACGCTGTGGCAGGAGCATATCTGCGATGATATTGACCCAGCGGATATTCCGGTCGACCAGATTGGTGGGGGTAGTGTAATAGCCGGTAAAAATATCACTGAATTTATAACCGCCTTCTCTGCTCCAGTCAATGAAATATACGAAGCCAAGACCGCCGTTATAGAAAAATAAGACCCAGGCAGCCAGAGATTTGGCGCGATCATGGAACAGAACATCGGCAATGGCATAAAATCCCGTTATGACCTGGAAAAAGGCAAAATACATAGGGAGCATATAAGCATAGCGCAGGGATGCACCAAACAGGTAAATACTGGAAGAAATACTGTCGCACAGGAAAGGATAGCAGAGCTTATCCCAGGGAGAGATGGAGTAGTAAGGAGGGAAGGTCTGTTGATTGGCAATACTTGTAATGATTCCCAGGTGCATCTGCAGATCCCCATAAGTACACTGCCCCACATGAAGCCCGTCGTCTTTCGGCAGGATGGTGTGGGTGGATAACAAAATACAAAACAGAACAAAGGTACCGCCTGCTAGCAGAAGAAAGGCATAATTTCTGCGCAACAGCTGCCGGTAGTCTTTGTCGGGAGCAGTCGAAGATACTGCCGTGGCAGGATGGTAAAAGACATATAGCAGGACCAGACAAATGACTACGAAAAGCAGAGCCATAATATGAGCTGTCATGGAAAAACCGAAGAAGAAGGCAAACAGAGCAGGAATCCACTGCAACAGAACAGAGCCGGATACACTGCCGGTCAGCAGATGGAACAGAAGTCCCTTTTTAGGAAAAATACGTTTTATGTACAGAAACCCCACACATTGAAATAGAAGAAAATAAAGTGTGCCAAGGATATTTCCGAATGCAGATCCATAGAAACCGTTCATGAGAATTCCCCCTTAAATAAAAATCAGTAATATTATACCATTGCTTCGGAAAAAGCAAAAGATGCAACTAAATTTAAGGGTGGTACATTCTGAGAAAAAAGAGTAAAATAAAATACAGTATGTGAAAAAGATTCCTGAGAGAAAGGCGGATACCTCTATGGAAAAGGATAAGAATAAGATGGAAAACAAGAAATTAACAGAGCTTCTGGAGCACTTGGAATATGAGCTAGTACAGGGAACACTGGACAGAGAGATCCCTGCGGTGGTCTATGATTCCCGCAAGGTCGTTCCGGGATGCTTATTTCTCTGCATCGGCGGAGCAAATTTTGACGGTCATGATTTTGCTGCACAGGTGGCAGAGCAGGGAGCCGGAGTACTAGTGGTGCAAAAAGACGTGGAACTGCCGGAGAATGTGGATGTGACGGTGATCAAAGTAGCGGATACCAGATATGCCATGGCATTTATTTCTGCGGCCTGGTTCGGCCATCCGGCAGAAAAGCTGAAAGTCATCGGTATCACGGGTACCAAAGGTAAGACAACGACCACCTATCTGGTAAAGTCCATTCTGGAAAATGCCGGCTATAAAGTGGGACTGGTGGGAACCATCGAAGTGATCATCGGAGACGAACATATCCATGCCAACAATACCACCCCGGAATCCTATCTGCTGCAGGAGTATTTTGCCCGTATGGTGGAGGCAGGACTGGATACGGTTGTGATGGAAGTATCCTCTCAGGCGCTGATGCTGCACCGTACGCAGGGCTTTGTGTTCGATTACGGTATTTTCACGAATCTGGAACCGGATCATATCGGTCCCAACGAGCATGCCAGCTTCGAGGAATATCTGCACTGCAAGGGATTATTGTTCAAACAGTGCAAGGTAGGTATTGTGAATGGTGACGATGAGCACTGGCAGGCAGTGACGGAAGGACATACCTGCACACTGGAGAGCTTCGGAATGGGAGAGCACTGTATGCTCCGGGCGGAAGAACGGAAACTGGTGCATAAGCCCGGAGAACTGGGCGTGTCTTTCCACGTAGCCGGACTGATGGATTTTGATGTGGAAGTGCCCATGCCCGGCAAATTCAGCGTGTACAATGCGCTGGCGGCTATTGCCATCTGCCGTCATTTCAAGGTAGATGAGGAAAACATTAAAAAGGCGCTGTTGCAGGCAAAGGTAAAAGGCCGTATCGAGATGATCAAGGTATCCGATCAGTTCACCCTGCTGATCGATTATGCCCACAATGCCGTGAGCCTGGAAAATGTACTGACCACCCTCAGACAGTACAGGCCGAAGAGGCTTATATGTCTGTTCGGATGCGGCGGCAACAGATCAGCCGGGCGCAGAAAAGGCATGGGATTTGTGTCGGGCAGGCTGGCGGATATGACGGTCATAACAAGTGATAACCCGAGGTTTGAATCCCCGGAGGCGATAATGACGGATATTGAGACCGGGGTTCTCGAGGGCGGAGGAGAATATGTAAAGATATGCAGCCGTCTGGATGCTATAAGATACGCTCTGGAGATTTCGGACAGGGATGATATAGTCCTTCTGGCCGGCAAAGGCCATGAGACATATCAGGATATAGAGGGACGCAGGACACAAATGGACGAGAGAGAAATGATACGGCAGATATTGGAGGAGAAAAATGCGGGGATTGTACGCAGATGTGATAATTGATATATCCCATGAGGCGATAGACAGAACATTTCAATATGCTATTCCTGACGATATTGCCGGCAGGATACAGATAGGAAGTCAGGTCAACATTCCATTTGGCAAGGGAAATAATCTGAGAAAAGGCTATGTCATAGGGATATCGGATTCCACGGAATATGATGAGAGCAGGATAAAGTCTATAGATTCTCTGTGCGAGGACGGCGTGGCAGCTCCGGGAAGGCTCCTTGCCCTTGCGGCGTGGATAAAGGAGAACTACGGCTCCACCATGATAAATGCCATCCAGACGGTGATGCCGGTGAAAAAAACGGTTAAGTCCGTGGTGGTCAGATATATTGTCCTTTCATGCGAGGATGTGGACACATGGGAATACAGATATATGAAGAAGAATGCCAGGGCAAAGCTCAGGCTCCTCCGCGAGCTTATGGTGAGACATGAGCTCACAATGACGGAGGCCACCGGGACTTTGAATGTGTCATATCAGGCGGTTAAGGCCATGGAGGACGAAGGTGTCGTTCGTATCGTTGAGGACAGCAGATACCGGGATGTGGTGTCTGACGCGGTGAGGCAGCAGGCATTTGAGGCTCCTGATATAGAGCTTAACAGTGACCAGCAGAGGATAGTCGATGATTTCGTAAGTGATGCAGATCAGGGTATACACAGGACATATCTTCTTCATGGCGTGACGGGAAGCGGCAAGACTGAGGTGTATGTGAGGTGTATCCGTGAAGTCGTCCGCGCGGGCAGACAGGCGATCGTGCTGATACCTGAGATAGCACTCACGTATCAGACACTGACATATTTCTCCAGATACTTTGGTGACCGTGTGACCATGGTCAACTCAAAGCTCAGCAGCGGGGAGAAGTATGATCAGTTTGAGCGCGCAAGGAAGGGCGATGTGGATGTGGTGATAGGCCCGAGGTCTGCGCTGTTTACCCCATTTGAGAAGCTGGGACTTATAATAATAGATGAGGAGCATGAGAGCAGCTATAAGAGTGACAGCCCGCCAAAATATCACGCAAGGGAGACTGCCATAGAACGTGCAAGGCTTGAGGGGGCGAGTGTCATACTCGGTTCCGCAACTCCTTCTGTGGAGAGCTACAAGCGTGCACTGGCGGGTGAGTACAGGCTGTGGACCATGGACAGCCGTGTTGAGGGCAGAGCCATGGCAGAGACAAGCATAGTAGATCTCAGGGATGAACTCCACCGGGGCAACAGATCCATAATAAGCGACGAGCTTGCAAATGATATAGCGGACAGGCTCAGCAAGCGGGAACAGATCATGCTGTTCATCAACAAGCGGGGATATAACAGCTTTGTATCCTGCAGGAGCTGCGGAGAGGCAGTGAAATGCCCGCACTGTGACGTGTCCATGGCACTGCACTCTGGAAATAATACACAGAAGGGCGTGCTTGTGTGCCACTACTGCGGATTCAGAATGCCGGAGCCGGACAAATGTCCGGCGTGCGGTTCAAAGCTCATAGGAGGCTATGGAGTCGGAACCGAGAAGGTCGAGCAGGAGGTACACAGGTTGTTCCCGGAGGCCAGGACCTTAAGGATGGACAGGGATACGACCTCGAAGAAGAATTCTCATGAGCAGATACTTGAGAGCTTCGGAAGAGGCGATGCGGACATACTCATAGGAACCCAGATGATAGTCAAGGGACATGACTTTTCCAGAGTGACACTTGTGGGTGTGCTGCTGGCGGATCTCACACTGTTCAGCGGAGACTACAGAGCCGGTGAGAGGACATTTGACCTGCTGACCCAGGCTGCGGGAAGAGCCGGAAGAGGTGATGTGCCCGGAAAGGTTGTGATACAGACCTACAAGCCGGACAACTACGTCATAACTGCGGCAGCGTCCCAGGATTACAGGGCATTCTACGATATCGAGGAGGCGTACAGATCACTCATGAGGTATCCGCCGGAGTGGAATATGATGGTCATAATGGGCACGGGCATGGACGAAGAACAGCTTGCCAATATAATGGATAGGATGTATTCTCTTATAAGGGGAAAATATATAAATGCAGGACATCTGTCTGTGATCGGTCCTTCGGAACCGGCCATATCAAAGATAAAGGATGTGTACAGGCGGGTGTTGTATATAAAACACCGGGATTACAGGATGCTGGTGGATGTCAAGGATTATGTCGAGGAATGGCTTAAGGAGAACGGAGAGAACGATGTGAGTGTATTCTTTGACCTGAATCCGGTAAATATGTATTAGTGAAAAGGAGATTTGTGGACATGGCGATAAGAAATATAAGATATGACGGAGATGACATACTCAGAAAGGTGTGCAGACCGGTTGAGAAGATGGATGACAGAACACTTACACTCATAGATGACATGTTTGATACCATGTATGAGGCAAATGGAGTTGGACTTGCCGCACCTCAGGTTGGAATCCTCAAGAGGATAGTTGTTATCGATGTCGGCGATGACAATCCACTCTGTCTTATAAATCCTGTGATAACAGAATCAGACGGAGAGCAGACAGGTGAGGAGGGATGCCTCAGCCTTCCTGGAAAATTTGGAACAGTTACAAGACCTATGCATGTAATATGCAAGGCATTTGACGAGAATATGGAGGAGTTTACAGTCGAGGGAGAGGGACTTCTGGCGAGAGCTATCTGCCACGAGCTTGATCATCTTGACGGAAAGCTCTACAAGGATCTTGTCGAGGATGGCCTTCACGAGGTAGAGCAGAATTAAGAGATACTTAACCTATAACAAGGAGGACATGCAGATGAGAGTTATATATATGGGAACCCCTGATTTTGCCGTGCACGCACTTGTATCCATAGTGGAAGCGGGACATGACGTTGTGGCATGCTTTACGCAGCCGGACAAGGCAAAGGGAAGGAGCAAAAAGCTTCAACCGACACCGGTGAAGGTACAGGCAATGGAATATGATATTCCGGTATATCAGCCGGTGAAGCTCCGTGAGCAGGAGAACGTGGACATCATCAGAGAGTATGCACCTGATGTGATAGTTGTGGCAGCATATGGCCAGATACTTCCTGAGAGCATACTCAATATTCCGAAGTACGGATGTGTCAATATCCATGCATCGCTGCTCCCGAAGTACCGCGGTGCGGCGCCTATCGAGTGGGCGATCATTGACGGCGAGAAGGAGACCGGAGTCACCACCATGTACATGGCAAAGGGACTTGATACCGGAGATATGATAGAACATTCGATTGTGTCTATCGGTGACGATGACACTGGAGAGACATTGACGGACAAGCTTGCGGCAAGCGGTGCGCAGCTTATACTGTCAACCCTTGAAAAGCTTGAGAATGGAACTGCGGTCCGGACACCTCAGGATGACAGCCTGAGCTGTTACGCTTCCATGTTGAACAAGGGTATGGGAGATATAGATTTCAGTGAGCCGGCAGAGAAGATAGAGAGACTTGTGAGAGGCCTTCAGCCATGGCCTTGTGCATACACAAGGATAGGCGGCAAGAATGTCAAGATATATGGGGCAAAGGTAGTGAGTCGTGAGGATGGCATTGCACCGGGTGAGATAACCATGGTGACCAAGAAGACATTTGCCATAGCGTGTGGACAGGATGCACTCCAGATAACAAGATTGCAGCCTGAGGGCAAGAAGCCTATGGATGCGGCGGCGTTCCTTGCGGGCAATAAACTCACAGCCGGAGAGCACATCTGATCAAATATATCTGATGAAGAATGGACAGAGGTAGAATGGATACAAAGACTCGAGAGGTGGTTCTGACCACATTACTGGACATAGAGAAAAATCATACATTTTCAAATATAGCACTTGGAACGGCACTCCGCGCCAACCAGTTCATGAGCAAACAGGACAGGGCGTACATCACGAGAATGGTCGAGGGAGTCACAGAGCAGAGGATAAAGCTGGACTACATAATAAACCAGTTCTCCAAAACAAAGGTGAACAAGTGCAAGCCGCTCATAAGATGCGTCCTCAGGATGGGAACTTACGAGCTGTTCTTTATGGACTCTGTTCCGGATTCGGCTGCCTGCAACCTGTCGGTGAAGCTGGCGGTGGATCATGGATTTGGAAGCCTCAGAGGCTTTGTCAACGGAGTGCTCAGAAATATCGCAAGAAATAGGGATGGTATAAAATACCCTGATAAGAACACATCACCTTTGGAATACTATTCGGTTGAATATTCAGTTCCTGTGGAGCTTGTGGAGATACTGCTGCAGGACTATGACAGCGAAACGGTGGACAGGATACTCGGAAGCAGCTACGAAATGCGTCCGACATCCATAAGGGTGAATACAGACAGGATAAGCGTTGATGAAGTCGAGAGGAAGCTGGAGACCGCTGGAATAGAGACAGTGCGAGGAAGCCTGAATGACACATCACTTCTTATAAAGGGATATGATTATGTCAGAAGGATCCCAGGATTCATGGATGGAGAATTTGTTGTACAGGATCAGAGTTCGTGTCTGGCTGTAAGGGCAGCAGGTATACAGAATGGAGATCTGGTGGTGGATGTGTGTGCAGCACCGGGCGGCAAAACCATGTATGCCGCAAGTCTTGCGGGACAGACAGGAAGGGTTATCTCAAGGGATCTCACCGAGAACAAGACGGAGCTCATAGAGGAGAACGTGGACAGACTTGGACTGACAAATGTCACTGTCGAGGCATGGGATGCGAGAGACCTTGATGAGAACCTTGTCGGAAAGGCTGATGTGGTAATAGCAGACCTTCCGTGTTCGGGACTTGGCATAATGGGCAGGAAGAACGATATCAAGTACAATGTGACAGGTGACAGCATAGACGAGCTGGCACAGCTTCAAAGGGATATTCTTGACACTGTATCCAGATATGTGAAAACGGGTGGAACACTGGTGTATTCGACATGTACTATAGACAGCAGGGAGAATCAGAACAATGTTAAGTGGTTTGTGGAAAATCATGATTTTGAGACTGTGAGTATAGATGAGATCGTACCGGGGCACGGCGGCGATAAAGGATATGTAACTCTGTTACAGGGGGTAGATGAGTGTGATGGATTTTTCATATCGAAGTTCGTGCGTACAAAATAGATAGAACATGTATAAAAGATTGGACAGAGTATGGAAGTAAAGGATAGAGAAGATAAGGATATTAGACAGCCGGATCTGAAATCAATGAATATGGAAGAACTCAGGAACTGGGTCACCGGTGCTGGTCAGCCGGCATTCAGGGCGAAGCAGATATATCAGTGGTTTCATGTGAAGCTTGCGGACGGAACGGAGGAGATGACCAATCTGCCGAAAAGCCTCAGAGAGAAGATGGATGAATATGGAATATATGGTGTGAGCGTTGTCACCAGACTCATTTCAGAGGATGACGGCACAAATAAATTCCTGTTCAGACTCCATGATGGGAATGTCATAGAGAGCGTGCTCATGAAGTACAAGCATGGCAATTCCGTGTGCATATCATCCCAGGTGGGCTGCCGTATGGGCTGCAGGTTCTGTGCATCGACCATAGGCGGGCTGGTGAGGAATCTCACAGCGTCTGAGATGCTGTCACAGATATACAGCATCCAGAAGATAACAGGTGAGCGTGTGTCAAATGTGGTCGTGATGGGAACAGGAGAGCCGCTGGATAACTTTGACAATCTTGTCAGGTTCATAGAGATGCTGACGGACGAGAATGGACTGAACATAAGCCAGAGAAATGTCACAGTGTCGAGCTGCGGTTTAGTGCCTGAGATAAAGAGGCTTGCGGATATGGGGCTTTCCATTACATTTGCATTGTCGCTTCACGCGCCAAATGACGAGGACAGAAGGGCACTCATGCCGATAGCCAACAGATACAGCATTGCAGAGGTTCTGGACGCCTGTGATTATTACTTTGACAGGACGGGCAGGAGGATAACATTTGAGTATTCTCTTGTAAAAGGGCAGAATGACAGCCCTGAGAAGGCATGCGAGCTGGCGCGTCTCATAAGGGGAAGAAACTGCCATGTGAACCTCATTCCCGTAAATCCGATCAAGGAGAGGGATTACGAGAGGGCGGATAACAGCGCCATTGAGAATTTCAAAAATATTCTGGAAAGAAACCAGATAACAGCTACGGTGCGAAGAAGCATGGGGCGTGACATAGACGCAGCGTGCGGACAGCTCCGCCGTAAATATGAGGAGGAGAACAAGACGG
>ENA-OOWN01002610-OOWN01002610.1-human-gut-metagenome-genome-assembly--contig:-NODE-2610-length-10743-cov-2.933477_pt1 | contig 10743 bp, 10 predicted proteins | sample MGYA00241406_ERZ501319 | MGnify/ENA primary metagenome ERZ501319 (study PRJEB25962, sample SAMEA2042734) | human gut metagenome | biome: human gut; feature: human-associated habitat; material: faeces... | reverse complement strand
GGTGGTTACGGTTGCTTCCGTATCGCCATGTTCCTCTTGCCAGCTGCTACTCACGGATTCTGGATCAAGGTGTTCCTCGTGCTGACTACTATCTCTATCGTATATGGTGCTTTGTCAGCATGTGTACAGACCGACTTGAAGTACATCAACGCTTACTCATCAGTATCTCACTGTGGTATGGTGCTCTTCGCTCTCTGTATGATGACTGAGACAGCTGCTACTGGTGCAATCCTCCAGATGTTGTCTCACGGTTTGATGACCGCCCTCTTCTTCGCCGTTATCGGTATGATTTACCATCAGGCTGGTACACGTGACGTACGTTATCTGGGTGGTTTGATGAAGATCATTCCATTCCTCTCTGTAGGTTATGCAGTAGCTGGTTTGGCTAACCTCGGTTTGCCTGGTTTCTCAGGTTTCGTAGCCGAGATGACCATCTTCGTAGGTGCCTTCCAGAATGCAGATATGTTCCATCGTGTATGTACCATCATCGCATGTACCTCTATCGTAGTAACAGCGGTTTACATTCTGCGTTGTGTTGGTAAGATCCTTTATCAGAAGGTTCCTAATCCTAAGTTGGAGAAGCTTCACGATGCTACGTGGGACGAGCGTATCGCTGTAGCAGGTCTTATCGCCTGCGTTGCAGGTCTCGGTATGTTTCCACTCTGGGCAGAGGAGATTATCATGGACGCTGTCGGTCCTATCTTTAGTGTAATCATGTAATAAATATCAGAAGAAATGAATTACAGTCAATTTTTAAATATGATTCCAGAAGCTACCCTGATGGTAGTTCTGTTGATCACTTTCATTGCTGACTTCTGCAGTTCCAAGAGCGCAGACCGTAAGTGGTTCAATCCTCTGGTATGTCTCTTGATGGTGGCTCACATTGCCATCAATATCTTCCCAACAGAAGCCACAGAGGCATTTGGCGGCATGTACACAACAGGTCCTGCTGCCGGTGTCTTGAAGACCATCCTGGCGCTGGGTACCCTTATCGTGATGGTACAGGCTAAGGAGTGGTTGATCCGCAAGGACACAGCCTTCAAGGAGGGTGAGTTCTATATGCTGATTATCTCTACCTTGCTCGGTATGAACATGATGGTTAGTGCCAACCACTTCCTCCTGTTCTTCCTCGGTCTTGAAATGGCATCTGTGCCAATGGCTTGCTTGGTAGCATTCGATAAGTACCGTCACAATTCTGCTGAGGCAGGAGCTAAGTTCATTTTGACCGCTACTTTCTCTAGTGGTGTGATGATCTACGGTATCTCTCTGCTCTATGCTGCTTGTGGTACTTTGTACTTCGATGATGTAGCAAAGGTTATCTCTGCATCACCATTGACCATCGCTGGTATGGTATTCTTCTTCAGTGGTCTCGGTTTCAAGATTTCCTTGGTTCCTTTCCACTTCTGGACAGCCGATTCATACCAGGGTGCACCAACTACTGTTACAGGTTACTTGTCAGTAGTATCTAAGGGTGCTGCAGCGTTTACTCTCTGCGCTATCCTCATGAAGGTGTTCCAGCCAATGGTAGAGTACTGGACCGTATTGCTCTACATCGTGATTGTACTTTCTATCACTATCGCCAACCTGTTTGCCATCCGTCAGAGCGACCTGAAGCGTTTCATGGCATTCTCTTCTATCTCTCAGGCAGGTTACATCATGTTGGCAGTGGTAGGTAACTCAGCGATGAGCGTGAGCGCCCTGACTTACTATGTATTGATTTACGTAGTAGCCAACCTGAGCGTCTTCACCATCATCTCATCTATTGAGGAGCACAACAACGGTACAGTTCAGATGGACAGCTACAATGGTTTGTACAAGACCAATCCACGTCTGGCATTCCTGATGACCTTGGCATTGTTCTCATTGGGTGGTATTCCTCCATTTGCCGGTATGTTCTCGAAGTTCTTCGTGTTCATGGCAGCAGTTGGTACACACGACATCCACACCACATTGGGAGCCTGGGCATATGGTGTAGTATTCATCGCGTTGGTAAACACAGTTATCAGCTTGTACTACTATCTGCTCATCGTGAAGGCTATGTTCATCAAGCACAGCGATAATCCGCTTCCTACTTTCCAGAGCGCATGCTCAACCAAGTTGGCGCTTGCAATCTGCACCGTAGGTATCGTAGCATTCGGTATTTGCTCATTCGTCTTCGACTGGATTTCAGTTGCAGTGAATGCGTAAATCATCAATAATTTATAAAAATCCCAGCAATCGGTAAAAGATTGCTGGGATTTTTTTTGGTATTGTCTGAATTTTGCAGTAATTTTGCACCCCGAAAGAGGCATGGTGCCTCAAGTAATCAATAATAAATATTAATTATCAATATAAAAAGGATGGATAAGTTACCAATGAATGATGTTCCGATGCTCGTAAGCGCCATCAACTTCCTGCTTCGTGACCACGAGTTTGAAACACTCGATGAGATTTGTAATCACTTCAATGTGAATCGTGCGGCATTAGAAGCCCAAATGGCTACCCAAGGATTTGAGTGGTCAGAGCAGCAGAAGAAATTCTGGTAAGAGTGCCCTATAAACTATTAATTATTAACTATTAATTAAATATGAATTCTCCTCGACCCTTGTGGAAGTCTGTACAAGACTATGTTTTGATTGCGATAGGTATGATATCCTACGCTATTGGATGGAACGTGTTCCTCTTGCCAACCAATGTAACAGCAAGCGGACTTCCTGGTATCTCCAGTATTATCTATTGGGCAACCGGTTGCCCTGTGCAAATTCCGTATTTTATCGTCAACGCCACCTTATTAATATGTGCATTCAAGATTTTGGGAGCAAAGTTCTGTGTCAAGACTGTTTATGCCGTTATAGTGGTAACCATCCTGACCTCTTTCTTCTCCAGCCGTTTAGGTGATTTTCATCTTTTGGAAAACCAACCTTTATGGGCTGCTTTCCTGGGTGCCGTTTTCTGTGGCTGCGGAATCGGACTCGGTTTCTCGGTTGGTGGAAGTACGGGTGGTACGGATATCATCGCAGCCATCGTCAACAAGTATCGCGACATTTCTCTTGGTAGAGTGATTATGATATGCGACATCTTCATCATCAGTTCCAGCTATCTGGTGGTACACGATTGGGAGAAGGTGTTATATGGTTATGTAGTCCTTTGCGTTCAGGCATTCTGCATCGACCAGGTGGTAAACAGCAGAAGACGAAGCGTACAGTTCTTTATCATTTCACAGAAGTATGAGGAGATAGGCAAGCGCATCAATGTAGATGCTGATAGGGGAGTAACGGTGGTGAATGCCAGCGGTTTTTATTCCGGTCAGGATGTGAAGATGCTTTTCGTGTTAGCCAAGCAGCGTCAGGCTCCTGCTATCTTCCGTCTTATCAGCGAGATTGATCCCCATGCCTTTGTCAGTCAGAGTGCCGTTATCGGTGTGTATGGTGAAGGTTTTGACAAGATTAAATATAAAAGCAAAAAAGAGCACGGAGTTTAATATTCCGTGCTTTTTTGTGTTATAACGAAAAATTCCCCAACCTGCTAGAAATAGTAGGTTAGGGGATATTTGTTATGATATTCTGTTACTGAACTTTCGCATGTGGTTCAAGTACGGGCTGAAGGTCCAGAAACTCCTAGTCTTTTACCTTTGCTTTACCCTTCGGCCAGCGATTTTCAATTCCCTTCGGTCTGTGACCGTTGGCGAGGCTAACATCATTGCCTTAGCTTTCGAAGTTCTTCTATCATGCGTCCCAATTCTGAGAACGTATAATCTCTATTGCCTTCACTTTTTTCCGAAACCGAACGCTTCTCCTAAAATCAGTATTGTATTTCTTTGCTTGCCCATAACTTAGTCCTCCAAATCTATAAATATAGAACCTAATTCAGGCTTTGCTCCTAATCTGCCAATTCGATACGAATTGTAAAGAGAGAGATTCTTGTGCAAGCCATAAGAATCACCACGACTATACTCTGACGAAGCAGTCTCCTTGTTTTTCTCTACGAACCATACCACGCCGCGATTGTCATTAATCATGTCTTGCGACAGCAAGGTGGTCTCTTGGCTTGTAATCAACAGTTGCGACTGGTCCGAATTAAACAGGAAAATATTGAGATAATAGAACAGCAAATCATAATGCAAATCTTCTCCCAACTCATCCAGGTAATAGATGTGGTTGCCACTTATCAAATCGTATAGTGTATCCAAAATACGGATGAACTTAAGTGTACCCTTGGACTGCAATTTGAGAGAAACATCAAAAGTTCCTTTCTCAGAATGATTTTCAAAGACTACCGATTCAACCGTTGGACGCAACAGTTCGTTCTTGACTGATGCCGGAATAGATTCTTGCTGAATATGCTCACGGAAATCCTGAGATAGCGAACGGTCTTCCAACACAGGACGAAAATCTGTGATATTCAAATCAGCCTTTTTCAACATCTGACAGAAAAACTGATGCTTGTTTTTGTCTTCATACGCAGCCTTTAGAATCTCAACGACACCTCTGCTTTCGGTATCACCATCCACATTATGGTAATGAACCATGATGTACGAATGAAGCTTTGCCAATGGCTCTATGTCTTCCTTAAAGGTGTTTTTAAGGCAAACCGACAGCACACTATGATTATTGAGCGTATTCTCACGAATACTGTCTTGGGTTTTTTGTAGCAAGCGAAGACTTGAACCAAACTTGATTTCAGCCTGTAGATTATCTCCCTTGTAGGTACGTTCGTAAAAAAGAGCCTTGGAGCCTTTAGGATAATAATTAAGCTCTTCATGGAGAATCAAGTTGACATCAAACTGCACTTGATAGTCATAACGAATTCCCTCTGCATAAAAGGAAACAAACATTTCTGTAGGTTCACTCTTTGTCAATGCAAAAGGAATGCACCTTGTAATCTTCATATTAGCGTTTCCCTTTGGATAAGCCAAAAGATGGAAAACCTCATCCAATGCCCAGAGCATGTTGGATTTACCAGAAGCATTCGAGCCATATAACACACCTAATTTATAGAGGCATGTACCATCAGGCATCTCCGCTACAAGTTCGGAAGCAGAACCCTTTGCAACAAAGTTCAGCTCCTGTTTGTCGCCAATCGACAAGTAATTCTTTACCCAAAAATTTCTTATCATATTCTGAATATTTTGTCTAATTTCGTATTTTGCCTACAAAAATACGGAAAATATTTCGTAAATCGGATAAAATACCGGAGATTTTTTAGATTAATATGATATTTTGCTTGAAAAGGAGAGAAAACGTTTACATATTTGTTCTTCGATAGAATGTCTTTTCCGAAATAATTGTAGTTCGCTCTATGAATATAGCTAAGGCAGAACCCTCAGATATTTACGAGTCTGCTGTTTTATTATGGTATGTTGACCATCAAGGGAACTCGTGGCGATAAGATGATATTGGGTATTCCAAATTTAGACGTTGGAACAAAAATAAGCATAGTAATAAAAAACTTTTTGTAAAAACTGTTGCAGAAAAAATCCCTTGTCCAAGTATCTATGTTTGGACAAGGGATAACTTAATTTTCAACTAGTTTAGACGGCTATTCCAGACCATCACCAGGATTTGTGGTAGTACTACCACCTGAAGTTGAATCACCACCTGAAGTTGAATCACCGCCTGATGGGATTGTTGTTCCACCCACCACGCTGCTAGCTCTTCTCACGCTAGCTACACTGTTGAGGTTGGCATTGCTCAAGATACCAGTGGCACGAGCACGGAGTTTTACGCTGCCAATGTTGTTGGCCACGCTGAAGTCAGCCTCAGTCTTTGCACCTTCCTTGTTACGGATACCGACCGAAAAGATGGCGAGATTGTCAATCTTCACATTCTTGCCAGCCAAGAGCTGCTCCTTGATACACTTTACCATCGCTGTCATCATGCCCAGGCACATTGCCTCAGAAAAACCCGTGTTATGCTCCTCCATGTGCTTGGCAAGAGCTGCGAGATTCATCGTTTCCTCCACTACAGGGTAAGCGTACCACTTGCCGTAAGCAGGACTTTTCTTGTTCTTGTTTTCTTTTACTACATACTTAATCATAATGATAAAAATTTTGAGTTAACTACTGCCGACTCCGCTCTTCTCTTTACCCACAGCCTCATACTCTTCGCCCATAGGCGTATGAGAAAAGCTTCATCGCATAACCCCTTTGGATTACATTGCAAATATACCACTTTTCTCTTCGCCGACTATACGATGCCATACGTTGCGTGAGATAGCAAACGTTAGAGGGACATTCTTAGTAGGAAAGCCTTTGCTATCCCCCTAGAATGCCCCTCTTTACCTTATGGCTCACCCAGGTATTCAGCGATTACCGCCACCTGCTTGGGTGTGAAAAACTTGTCCGACTTGCGGTAGCCCATCTTCATCAGTCCCTCGCTCAACTCAGGATTGCGATGAATCCACGACATGAGATGATTGACTGCTGTATGGGCAGAACCTGCATCTGGAAAATACAACATGGCAAGCTCTGACTTGCCGTATGCCTTTACCTTGAATTCCATCATATTTTTCTCAGTTTTTACATTGATATACGATATAATGATTACAACCTTGCAGGGCGTAAGTATCATACTTAGGAGCCTTAAGTAGCATAGTTAGCACTCACAAAGATAATACTTACACCCCAAAAACAAGATACTTATTTCTCCTCAACTTTAGCCTTACAATAAAAGCCACGACGAAGAGGAGTGATGATGCGATACACATTGCTCATCTGGCTGAGCATCCTTTGTGCGGTTCGCTTGCAGATTTTCTTCGTCTCAGCGCAGGCTAAGAATTCGGCTGTGCGAAACTCGCCATCAGGAAGCGACTGGTAGACGCTAAGTTCATCAGCGTTTAAGTTCACGCCCGAATTGGCAAAAGGATTTTCATTCTCCTTGGCTAATACAGCATACACACGAGCCGTATGGTTGATGAGGCAACCCATGATGCTCATTGCTGTATGGAAATCACGGTCATCACACACCAAGGCTCGCTCATCAGCAGTGAAAATGTCATCCTTCTTGTTCCAATCCGACAAACGACGCAGGGCAGTCAACACCATCGCATAACGGAAGTTGGCAAGAGCCATACGAAACACAAAGGCATTGAAACCTGCTCCCAACATCTGGAACTGCTCGCAAAGTGTCTCTTCGTAGGTGGAGAGAAATTCCTGCTGCTGTGCCTTGCTCATGACAAACTGGATAGGATTGCCCTTTCTCTCCAACAGAGCGTGATAGAGAGGCAATAAGTCCTCGCCCATCTGCTTATAGGTGTCTTCCAAAGGGGAGTCGCTACGGGCGAATACATCGTGAAACTCCACCTTGTCGTCAGGCAGGTTGTAGAACTGGAATCTACTCCCCAAGCCATTCTCAAACGATGGGAAAAGACGAGGTATCTGGCCAGGGGTGCAGGTGATGAACGCTGAGAGACGTGGATTTTCGATATCGATATGAATTTTATCACTCACACGAGTCATAGAAACCGTCTCGTGATGATACACCTTACGCAAGAAATCAGAATAGTGACCATAGTCTGAATCTAGCATGTTCGACACGGTATCGGCCTCTGTCTCAAACATCATGCCCCATCCACCGTTGGCATCGAGGGCACGATATACCGCAGAAGAAGTGCTATTGCCTGGCATAAATGGGTCGCGAAAGACAGGCTCCTTAGGAGCAGGTCCACGCTCTCCCTTGTTCTTACCCTTGCCCTGAGCCTCATAAGCAGCCATATCCTCATCATACTGAGCCTTCGAAGCCTCAAATTGTTGACGCATCTCCCGTTTCACTGGTCGAGCCAACAGCTTGCAGAAAATCAAATCTCCCTTTTTTGTTGCGGCAGTGCCATCCATGAGGGTAAAAAGCGGTGCAAATACACGACGACCATCATAGATGCCGTAGATACCACTCTGTACTTCGGTCGAACCATTGGCACCACCCATCAAACCCGATGTCACATTCAGAATGCCCAAGAGCATCTTGTCTCTGCTCACAGTATCCGGGTGGATTTTATAGACGTTACGGAGGCAAAAAGGCAAATCTTTCTCATTCACCTTGTCGGAGAAAGTATAACCTGTAGTAATAGTTTGCGCCACTGGTGCCATAGTGCCATGTGCCATTTCCTTATCCAAAATACCAGAATTCTTATATTTTTCTATATTTTCTATATTTTTGGCATTTGGCATATTGGCGCAAGTGGCACGAACTGTCTCCTCTCTTGCGATAGTTTTCAGTTCGACGCCAGCATCCTTAGCCATCTTGAAGAAGGTTTTGATGGTGATGCCTATTCCATTACCCTTCATGCAACTCGTATATTTCTTGTCGCACTCCTCATAATTGTATTCGGCGTTCATGCTGCTCAACTGGTGAAAGAAACCTCTTCCATCCTCACCCAACCCATCGGCTAGGGCGAAACCTAAATTGATCCAACCTTCTTTGTAAGGGGTCGTAATGTCAATATGACGATTTACGAGTGTGAAAACAATGAACTTCACCTCGTCATAAAGATAGGCATCCCCACTTGGAGCATCCTTTTTTCGATGTCCTCCTACGCTTTTTTTGTGCAAAGTCTCTTGCTTTGTCTTGTCTTTCCCTGGTAGGGAGGTTCCATAAATAGTACCTGCATAAACATCCAGGTCGAACTGATTCAAGTTGTCCTTTTTATTTTCTACCTGTTTGTTATTTTCCATATTGTTATCCTTTTTAATTAGTATAAATTTAAAATAATTGAAAGCTAGGGTTAATTACCATATTTGCATCCCAGCAGAGGAAACATGCCGAGGCTACATTTGCTGGTGCCGAGTCAGCCTCCAAACCATAAGTCTGGAGGAGATAGTTGCGCACGGCTCGATACCATTTTTCGTGGGAACCACGAGAGAGATCGATATGCGTAACCCACTTCACTCCATCGCCACGCGGACTGGTAAACATCAGCATGGTTTCGAAGTATCGGTCTTGTTCCAGCAGATGTCTAGCCTTCCAAAGGTTCTCATTTCCACCGAGGTGGTCAAAGTCGAAACATAGTAGCCCCGAATGCTGTAAGAGTCCATTTTGGTTACGGTAGGCGAATGTTCCACTGAAGGTTGCGAATGGCAAAAAGCTAGCCTTGAAGAGCTTTTGCTCCTTCTCGTCTTTAATGCCCCTAAGTTGCTCGGTGAGTTGCATCATCTTCATCGAGTTCATCCAACAATATACATCCTTCAGGGTACCTTGCTTATAAGGTCTCTGGCTAGATGGCTTGTTGATGCCTGCAGCAAAGAGGCTGAAACGAGCTGGTGTTACATCTTTCATGTCATTTCGGCTTTAGGAAGTTCGACACTAGCGATTGCTTCTGCATGAGCATTAGTCTCGCTTACTCTTTCAGCCGCCATTCGCTTGCGATAGGCGACAGCCAATGGTGTGTTGGCGTGGAGAAGCATATCAGCGATTGCTTCTCCGAGCGTTAATACCTTGTTCATTTTTTTAGGGTATTACTTCTTTCCGTAATGAAGCGTTTTGCAGTCAGATAGTCATGTTCTCAAGCTTCTTTGTCAGAATGCTTTTCTGTCTGCAAGGTTATATGGGTACAACGGAGGATACTTGATAACCTTCGAAAATCAGCCTCTTGGCAAATTCGTGTTTACTAATGGGATAAAACGAAAAAGCCAGCAAAAGCTATTAACTTTCGCTGGCAAAATTACAAAAGTTCTTTGTTAGATTCCAAACAATCTAACAAAGACCTAACAAATATTTTAATATCTTTTAAGACTATCTCTTATTTTTCTTTCTTGATTCTAGATTCTCACAATAATCTTCTGCTACATCTAGCATATTATTAAATGGTTGAAGAAAAGTATCCTCTTTGTTTTGAGCCGCTCGATTTAAATGGGATGAGTAGCTAGATGACAACTCATCAGAGTGTAATGCTTCACCTATAGTTTCCATTACATTTTTGATAGAAGCCACCTTTCCATTTTCCTCAAAATATTCTAATTTACACATTGCATAAATTACTTCTGTTACATGAGCGAGATGTCCGTTTGCAATACGAATGTCATGCTTTCCGATAGTTTTTTCTGTCTGCTCAACAGATTCAACCTGGTAATCATGCTCATTGCAACTCTCTACATGAAGAGGGCTATCATATAGTCTCTCATCTATCTCATCTAGAACATCCTTACCTTCCTCTGTAATAACCCAATGACGATTACAACCATAAAGGACTTGTTTCAAATAGCCTTTTTTATGCAAAAAAGAAATCTGTGTATGATTGTTAAAAGTTTCATCTAAGCTCTCAGTTCTTGCATTATTCAATAGCCGAAGCTGCTCGTGATTTAAATCAAACTCTTTTAAAGCGTTTCTTATTATTTTTTTTTCTTTCCGTCTAAAGATTTCCAACGCAGCACTTCCGTTCTTCGTTATTTGAGAAGAACACACTTCACCTCCAGCTAAGAATGAAGCAGACACCATATCCTTAGCTTTAAGCGACTTTAAAGCAGCATAATACAGGGCATCTGACATTCCTGCCGGTGCCTTCTCATGCTGTTCTCCATCTGCGAGATGTTTCAGCACAACTACTTGTAAATTAGTACACATATTGTTTCTTATTTTAATTAATTGCCTCAAAATTACAAAAATATTCCAATAAAAAAGAAGAAAAATCAAAAAAACTACAATTATCTCCATAATTTTTATTACTTTTGCACCTAGGTTATCCTTATTACTAAGGAAAAGCCAAAGACATTGTGGGTAAAAACAAAAGCATTCGCTATTATTTCGCGTTTAGCCAAGAGCGTAGGAAACTCAA
>ENA-OOWN01002598-OOWN01002598.1-human-gut-metagenome-genome-assembly--contig:-NODE-2598-length-10795-cov-5.785289_pt1 | contig 10795 bp, 6 predicted proteins | sample MGYA00241406_ERZ501319 | MGnify/ENA primary metagenome ERZ501319 (study PRJEB25962, sample SAMEA2042734) | human gut metagenome | biome: human gut; feature: human-associated habitat; material: faeces... | reverse complement strand
GAGGGTTTGGCGGTAGGCTATAAACAAAAAGAAAATGAGATGAGGATAACTTCCAATAAGACAGTATGAGAACATTACTGACATAGGGTAGCTGCCGTACAGGAGTGCGACAAGAAAAATTGGCGATACTTGGTTTTCATAACCAGGTATCGCCTTTTTCTATCTTTAACAGAATGTTTGAATCTTATTGGAGGTACATATGATGCAGGAACTGAACTATATTCGTTGCGGCGATTACTATATTCCCGATATTCGCTTACCGAAGGAAACCAGACCTATTGGTCGTTGGGGGCGTATGCACAGAGATTATATCAAGGAGCATAACCCTATCCGCTTCAATGATCTGTGTCTTAGCGGTGAAGTGTGGACTTATCTGGCTGATTTGAACGAGCAGGCACAGAGCCGCCTTGAACTTATCATCGAGCAGATGAAGGCATCTGAGGGCGTGACGGAGGAACTGAAAGAAAAAGCACCGATGCAATGGGTCGGGCTGATGAACAATATCCGCAGTCAAGCGGAGGAAACGATACTGAACGAGCTGATTTACAGCTAAATGTCGCTGATGAACAGCAGGTCACAGTTAATCTCCCCACCGTAGAGGAACAGATTGAAATGTTAGCTGAAGCAGAGGACGAAAAATCCTCTGCTTTTGTTATTTCTCAGGAAGATATTGACTCTGTTCTCCAAAGAGGAAGCGGATTTCAGAATGGTAAATACCGTATCTACCGTCGGTTTCAAAAGAATGAGGACGGCAAAAGCAATATTGATTTTCTCAAAAAAGAGTACGGCACAGGCGGCGGTACGCATTATTTCCCAGACGGTACGCAGGGACACACTTGGCACGACGGGAAAGGCATTGCGATTGAAAAGTACGGCTCATCTGCAAACCCCGACCTTGTTTTTTCTTGGGCAAAGGTCGAAAAACGACTGCGTGAGCTGATAAAGAATGACCGCTACCTGAATGAAAAGGAAAAAGACCACTACGCCGATTATCTCGAAAGTGAGGAAGCTCCGCAGTACGAAATCGACACGCAAAGGAAAATGGCAAGGCAGCGTTTCATCGACGCAAACCGTGACCTTCCCCCTGCCGATAAGAGAGATACCCTTGCTTTGCGGCTGTCCGATTTTATCCGTGATTTAGACCATTATGAGAAAGACCTGCTTGAAAATGTGGAGCGTACCGACCTTGCAGATGTGACCGCCGAACAAATGGAACAGCATTTAGGCGACCCCGCTACTGTTCAGCAGCTCATTGATTTTCTTGCTTTGGTACAGGGAAAGACCGCCGATGTTTACAGCCGCAGCAATGCGTGGCGGTTTTCACAGGAGCTTATGGAGCTGTATCCTCTCCGCTATGTCTATCACGAGGACGATGTTGTATATATCGGGGCAGACAAATATGAGATTGCGGCGTTTGATGAAAACGCTGTTTCTCTGCGTAATCCCGACTTTCCATTGTTCGGCAAGGAACTCAGCCGAGCTGATTTTGAGGAAAAGTTAAAGGAAAACCCTGCTAACGACCATTTGAAAGTGGTCGTTACCGAAAAGCAGAGTGTTCAAACACCGTCCGAAGAAAAGCCAGACAGCATAAAGTTCTCTATCGGATTTTCGGAACACCCCGCCTTTTATGACAGGCAGTTTAATGACCGATATACCGATTTGAGCTTTGCTCTGGGCAACTACCTTCTCGGCGTTCTGGACGAAAAGCAGCACCGTGAGCGTGAGAGCAAGGATAATGTCGGCTGGTATCATAAGACCGATTTTGAGATTACCGCTACTATCGGCGGCGAAGATTTCCATTATGAAGGACGGTTTGATATTGGCGACGGCGAGGGCGACCTTATCTCCCATATCAAAAACTTTTACGAATACTCCCTGTCCCCGAATTGCCCGTTTATTCCCGAATGGAAGAAACAGGGCGAGGATTATTACCGTGAACAAATAGAAAGCCTGCAATGGGGACGAGATATGTTTGTACCTTATCTGGAGCAGCATAAAACGCTCACCCCAGAGGACGAAAAGCTCTATGCGGAGATTATGGCAACAGAAAGCGACTGGTTTGCCCCTGCCGAGGAAGAAAAGCAAACGCCGCACTATACCGTAGAATTGACTTCCGATGCCTTTGCCGACCCGTTTATCATACGGGATAACACCGTACCAGACGGGCAAGACGGGCAGTATTACGATGTGGGCGGCATTTACCAGACCTTTGAAACCGAGGAGGAAGCGCAGGAATACGCCGACACTCTGAATAGTGCTGAAAGCATCGTCAAGCTGTTTGCCCAAAAAGATGCGGAACGAAGCCAGCAGGAACAGCCCGACAAGCAGGATAACGCTGACCTTATCGGCAAGGAAATTCTTATTGATAACCGCCGCTATGTCATTGAAAGCATCAGCGAAATAAGCGGCGATGTGTCAATGCGGGATATTACCTTTGCCGATGCCGTGGGCTTTCCCATCAACCGTGTGGAGAAAATCGGTTATATCCGCAGCCTGCTTAGTAAGGTGCAGGAAGAAAAACAGCCCGATAAGGCGGTATCTCCCGCCCCTGCCCCCTCAGAGCCACGGCACAATTACCGCATTACCGAGGATACTTTGGGTGTCGGCGGCGCAAAAGAAAAGTTCCGCAATAATATGGCGGCTATCAATCTCTTACACGAATTGGAGCTTGAAAACCGACTTGCCACGCCCGAAGAACAGGAAACCCTTTCAAAGTATGTCGGTTGGGGCGGTCTGTCTATGGCGTTTGATGAACACAATACGGCGTGGGCTGATGAGTTCAAAGAGTTGTATGCAAGCCTCTCACCAGAAGAATACCGTGCGGCAATGGAGTCTACCCTGACAGCATTTTACACGCCGCCCGTTGTAATCAAGGGTATGTATGAAGCTCTTGAGCGTTTGGGCTTTTCTGAGGGCAGTATTTTAGAGCCGTCCTGCGGAACGGGAAACTTTTTTGGTCTGCTTCCCGATGAGATGGCAGGCTCGAAGCTCCGCGGTGTGGAAATCGACCCCCTTACGGGAAAAATCGCAAAGCAGCTCTACCAGAAAGCAAATATCTCCGTGCAGGGCTTTGAAGAAACAAAGCTCCCAGACGACCACTTTGATGTGGTTATCGGCAATGTGCCGTTTGGAGATTTCAAGGTCAACGACAGCCGATACAACGCCCAGAAGTTCCTCATTCACGACTACTTTTTCGGTGCGACTCGTTCCTAAGTGAAAAGCTTAGGTGCAAATTGGAAAGCGAGGTGAAACAGTATATTTGCAAACTAACAATTCGATTGGTGGAACGATGGGGTAACGCCCAGAAACGCCATCCTTGATACTCCGACTGGCTCTGCTCAAAAGGCAGATGTTCAGAAGCTCGGTGAAGTCGGCAGAGAGTTACCGTCTTACAGTTGTGAAAACAACTGTAACGAAAGCTGTCCAGAGGTGGATGGTGTAGCCTATATGCCGGAGGTCTACAAAATATCTATGGTGAGAATGACTATAAAAAGTCTGACGAATCCTCGAATGTAAGGGTCTATAAGTAGGCTGTATAGAAATGTGCAGTTATCCAGAGGGATAGTATGTGGGGTAAAGTAAAAATCGAAGATATGAAATACCTTATGCCGTTACAGGCGGTATCAAGCATACAGGTTCAGAGAGGACACCTACGGGTATATGTATAGATAGAATTGTTGGAACGAGGAAAGCAGAAAAGCTAACCAAAGGTTAGTTAACGCAGGAAATAATAACTGCGTGAGTTTTCTGTGAGAGCGATGGCACGACCGTTGATGTTCCTGTAATGGGAACGGAGGAACAGCCATTAGCCGTTTATGATTTTCAAATAATAACAAAGTAAACATTCACAGCTTCGAGTATGACAAAGAAAATCAAATCCGAAAGGAGGAGATGCCTGTGACAACTACGAAGCAGAAAAAGAACTCAAAAATACGCCATTTGGAGTATTATGACTTGCAAAATACGCTTGACACATTGTACGCAGATAGCGGGCGTGGGAAGATTTTCAATAATCTCATGCCACTCATTGAGAGCGAAGAAAACATTCGCCTTGCTTATCGAAACATAAAACGCAATTCTGGAAGCAATACAAGCGGAATAGACAGGCTAACGATTAAGGATATTGAAAAGATTCCCGAAACAAAGTTTGTTGAAATTGTGAGAAAGAAACTCCAATGGTATAAACCCAAAGCAGTAAGAAGAGTTGAAATTCCAAAACCGAACGGAAAGTTAAGACCGCTCGGTATCCCTGCGATATGGGATAGGATAGTCCAACAATGTATTTTACAAATCCTTGAACCTATCTGTGAAGCTAAATTCAGCGACAGAAGCAATGGGTTTCGACCGAACAGGTCAGCAGAGCACGCTATTGCACAAGCATATGCGTTTATGCAAAAGGCCCATATGCACTTTGTTGTGGACATTGATATTAAAGGATTCTTCGATAATGTCAACCACAGCAAGTTGATAAAGCAGATGTGGAACATAGGAATACAGGACAAAAAGTTGCTATGTGTGATTAAGGAGATGCTAAAAGCTCCGATTGTTTTGCCAAACGGCGACACAATTTACCCCCAGAAAGGAACGCCGCAAGGCGGAATCCTATCGCCTCTACTGTCCAACATTGTTCTTAATGAACTGGACTGGTGGATAATAAGCCAGTGGGAGAAACAACCTGCCCATAATGTTCGTGACCATATCACGAAAACAGGAGCAATCCACAGAGGGCGAGCTTATGACGCATTTCGTAAATCGGGATTAAAAGAGATGCACATGGTAAGATACGCTGACGATTTTAAGATATTTTGCGCTACCCGAGAAGATGCCGACAGAGCATATCATGCAACGAAGGCATGGCTTCAGGAGCGGTTGAAGCTGGAAATCAGTGAAGAAAAATCTAAAATCGTCAATCTGAAAAAAGGCTATTCGGAATTTCTTGGGTTTAAGCTCACTCTTATGAAAAAAGGGGCGTCCTATGTTGTCAAATCGCATATATGCGACAAAGCAAAGCGCCGAGAAACGGACAAACTGAAAGGTCAAATCAAAAAGATAGCACATCCCAAAAACGATGAGGAACGAGCTACTCTTATCAACGAATACAATTCTATGATTATGGGTATGCATAACTATTTTCAGATTGCAACCTGTGTGAGTTCGGATTTCGCAGATATGGGGCGAGAAGTTGATGTTGTGAAACTAAGCCAATTAAAGCGAAAGGCACTTTCCGCAAAAGGAGATTACAAAGGATTTTCGTTCATTGAAAAGAAATACGGAAAAAGCAAACAAATCCGATTCTATAGCGGCAAACCTTTGATACCCGTTGCTTACGTTAAGCACAAAAATCCAATGTGGAAGAAAAAATCGGTATGCAAATACACGCCAGAGGGCAGACGAGAAATTCATAAAAATCTTGGCATGGATACCAGAACAATGCTTTTCCTTATGAGAACAAAGGAAGTAGGTCGAAGTGTTGAGTATATGGATAACCGAATTTCTCTCTATGTGGCACAGTACGGAAAATGTGCAATTACAGGGAAAATACTGGAATTACACGAAATTCATTGTCACCACAAAAAGCCTGTCAGTCAAGGTGGAAACGACAGATACGAAAACTTGACTATTTTACACAAGGATATACACCGATTGCTACACGCAACAAAAGAAGAAACAATCAAGGCTTACCTCTCACAACTACAGCTCACCTACAAACAAAAGGCAAAGCTAAACAAGCTACGCCAACTGGCAAATATGCAAGCCATCTAATATTAAAACGAGTTTCTTTACTGCTCGAAAATTGCAAGTTTACTTTAGTTAACACCGAATCATAAACGGTGGAACGCCGTGTGCGGTGAAAGTCGCACGCACGGTGTGGAGCGGGGGAAAATCCGAAGATAACTTCAAAGGATTACCTATCGCTATCAAAGGCTCTTGATAAAGTCCGTGCAGGCGGTGTCGTTGCGTTCATTACCTCTAAGGGAACAATGGATAAGGCAAGCCCTGAAATACGCAAATATATTGCCCAGCGAGCCGAGCTGCTCGGAGCTGTCCGACTGCCCGACAACACTTTCCGAGCAAACGCAGGCACAGAGGTTACAAGTGACATTCTCTTTTTGCAGAAGCGTGACCGCATTGCAGACATCGAGCCAGATTGGGTACACCTTGATACCGATGAGAACGGCATTACGATGAACAGCTATTTTGTGCAACACCCAGAGATGATTTTGGGCGAGATGAAAATGGAAAGCACACGCTTTGGTTTTGACTCCGCCTGCAAAGCCTATCAGGATATACCTCTGTCGGAGCTGCTTCATAACGCCGTCCAGAACATTCAGGGAGAAATCCCAGAGTACGAAAGCGAGATTGACGAAATCTCTGACGGGCAGGACGCTTCCATTCCCGCCGACCCGAATGTGCGTAACTTCTCGTATGCGCTGGTGGACGGCAAGGTTTATTTCAGAGAAAATGACCGTATGACCCCTGCGGCGGCGTCTGTTACCGCAGAAAACCGCATTAAGGGACTTATCCAAATCCGTGATTGCGTGAGAAAGCTCATAGAGTATCAGACAGAGGATTACCCAGATGATTTGATACGCACCGAGCAGGAAAATCTAAACCGTTTGTATGACAGCTTTACGCAGCAGTACGGACTTATCAACAGCCGAGGAAACTATCTCGCTTTTGCGTCGGACGAGAGCTACTTCCTTTTGTGTTCTCTGGAGGTGCTTGACGATGAGGGCAATTTCAAAAGAAAAGCGGATATGTTCACGAAAAGGACGATAAAGCCCCACCGTGAAATCACTTCCGTTGAAACCGCAAGCGAAGCTCTTGCCCTGTCTATCGGTGAAAAAGCCCGTGTTGACTTGCCCTATATGGAACAGCTCACAGGCAAACCGAAAGAAGAAATCATAAAGGACTTGCAGGGCGTTATCTTCCGTATCCCCGCAGCCGAGCCTGCTCAATATGTAACTGCCGATGAGTATTTGTCTGGCAATGTAAGAGCCAAACTCATAACCGCCGAAGCCGCAGCAAAGGAAAATCCAGAGTTTGCGGTCAACGCACAAGCCTTAAAGCAGGTCATACCGCAAGACCTGTCGGCGGCTGAAATCTCTGTCCGTTTGGGTACGACTTGGATACCGCAGGAGGATATTCAAAGGTTTGTAATGGAGCTTTTAACTCCGTCAAGCTATGCACAAAACCGTATCAGGGTAAGATATACCCCGATTAACGGCGATTGGTTTATCGAGAATAAGAGTTCCGATTACGGAAATATAAAGGCGGACAGCACCTACGGTACAAAGAGGGCTTCCGCCTATCGTATTATTGAGGATACTCTAAATCTCCGTGATACCCGTATTTTTGATTATGTCTATGACGAGAACGGAAACAAAAAAGCCGTATTCAACGCAAAGGAAACCACGGCGGCACAGGCAAAACAGGAAGCAATCAAACAGGCGTTTCAGGATTGGATATGGAAAGACCCAGAACGGAGAAACCGCCTTGTCAGGTATTACAATGACACTTTTAATTCTGTCCGTCCCCGTGAGTACGATGGAAGTCATATTACTTTCGGCGGCATCAGCCCAGAAATCACCCTAAGACCGCACCAAGTAAACGCTATCGCTCATATTCTCTATGGCGGCAATACGCTCCTTGCCCACAAGGTAGGTGCGGGAAAAACCTTTGAAATGGTAGCCGCCGCACAGGAAAGCAAGCGGCTCGGACTTTGCAATAAAGCGATGTTCGTTGTTCCAAATCATCTTGTCGGTCAATGGGCTTCTGAGTATCTGCGTCTGTATCCGAGTGCTAATATCCTTGTGACACGAAAGCAGGATTTTGAAACGGGAAACCGCAAAAAGTTCTGTTCCCGTATTGCCACAGGCGATTACGATGCTGTCATTATCGGGCATTCGCAGTTTGAGAAAATCCCGATGAGCATTGAACGGCAACGGGAACAGCTCGAACAACAGCTCGATGACATTGAGCGTGGTATTGACGATGTGCAGGCAAGCAAAGGAGAACAGTTCACGGTCAAGCAGCTTATGAAAACCCGAAAAGGGATAAAAGCAAAGCTCGACAAGCTCAACGATACCAAGCGCAAGGACACGGTAATCGACTTTGAACAGCTCGGTATTGACAGGCTCTTTATTGATGAGAGCCATTTTTACAAGAACTTGTATCTCTACACGAAAATGCGGAATGTCGGCGGCATTGCCCAGACCGAAGCTCAAAAATCAAGCGACCTGTTTATGAAATGCCGTTATCTGGACGAAATCACAGGCAACCGAGGGACAATATTTGCAACGGGTACGCCTATCAGCAATTCAATGGTAGAGCTGTATTCTGTTCAACGGTATTTGCAGTATGATACTTTACTGCGGAACGGCTTGCAGCATTTTGACAGTTGGGCTTCTACCTTTGGAGAAACCGTAACGGCTCTGGAGCTTGCCCCAGAGGGTACAAACTACCGAGCTAAGACACGCTTTGCCAAGTTTTTTAATCTGCCAGAGCTGATGTTGATGTTCCGTGAGGTGGCGGATATACAGACCGCCGATATGTTAAAACTCCCCGTGCCGAAAGTAAATTACCACAATATCAAGACCAAGCCGAGCGAGATACAGACCGAAATGGTAGCTGCTCTTGCAAGCCGAGCTGAGAAAGTCAGGGCAAGGCTTGTAGAGCCGAATGTTGATAATATGCTCAAAATCACGAATGACGGGCGCAACCTTGCTCTCGACCAGAGAATGATTGACCCGATGCTGCCAGACGACCCGAACAGCAAGGTCAACACCTGTATCGACAATGTGTACCGTATCTGGGAGGAATACGCCGACACAAAAGCTACGCAGCTTGTGTTTTGCGACCTCTCCACTCCGAAGAATGACGGCACATTCAACATCTACGATGATGTGCGTGAGAAATTGGTTTCCCGTGGTATCCCTGCCGAGCAGATACGGTTTATCCACGAAGCGACCTCAGATGCACAGAAAAAAGAACTGTTCGCAAAGGTACGAAGCGGCGAAGTTCGTGTATTGTTAGGCTCTACCCCAAAAATGGGCGCAGGCACGAATGTTCAGGACAGGCTCATAGCCATTCACAATTTGGACTGTCCGTGGCGACCGAGTGACCTTGAACAACGGCAAGGGCGTATTGAAAGACAGGGAAATATGTTCCCAGAGGTTGAGGTTTACCGCTATGTAACTGAGCAGACCTTTGACGCTTATCTCTATCAGTTGGTAGAAAGCAAACAGAAATTCATATCCCAGATAATGACGAGCAAAAGCCCTGTCCGTTCTGCCGAAGATGTGGACGAGGTTGCTTTGTCCTTTGCGGAGGTCAAAATGCTTGCCACAGGTGACGAGCGTTTTAAGGAAAAAATGGACTTAGACATTCAGGTTTCCAAGCTCAAAGTGCTGAAACAAAGCTATCTATCCGAGCATTACGACCTTGAGGACAGGATACTCAAACACTTCCCTCAGACCATTGCGGAGTATGAACAGCGTATTGTCTGCTACAAAGCTGACACAGCTCTTACCGAACAGCACAAGCCGCAGGGCGAGGAAAAGTTTTGTCCGATGACATTGCGTGGTATCAGCTACACCGAAAAAGCCGCCGCAGGCGAAATGCTCATTGCGATTTGCAAGGAATATCCCTTGTCCGCACCTATTGAAATCGGCTCATATCGTGGTTTCAAAATGGAGATTTTCTATGATACGGTGGGTACTCATTACTGCCTTAACCTCTGCGGGCAAGCGAAATACAAGGTAGAATTAGGCTCTGACCCTCTGGGAAACCTGACCCGAATTGAAAACGAGCTTGCCAAGCTCCCCGCACGGTTGGAAGCCGCACAGACCAAACAGGCAGAAACCATCGCACAGCTTGAAAACGCAAAGGTCGAGGTACAAAAGCCCTTTGCATTTGAGGAGGAACTGAAAGAAAAATCGGAACGGCTGAACGCTCTCAATATCGAGCTTAATCTGGATAAGAAAGACCCTGCCGTACTTGACGCAGAGCCAGAACAAGCCGAGGAACAGCCTGAGAGAAAATGTGCAAATCGTGAGAGATAAAGGAATTTGCAGATTTGTATTGCCTTATTTGGGGCGGTATAATAGGGCTGTGAAATGAAAATCGGAGGTGGTTAGATGGCAAAGGACTTGAGCTTCAGCACATTTCTCGATGAATACGATGCTGATTTTTTCGATTATCTCAGCAAGACAAGCGCTGCTTGTCATTCCGACAAAAGGTATAAAGAGCTGACGGAGCAGATAAAAACGCTCTACGAACAGCACCCCAATGTGAAAGCCGTCCTTGATATAGACAGACCTTGCGAGCTGTCTGAGGAGGATTGCACCGCTTTGGTCGAGGTGCTGAAATACAAAAACGAGATGGCAGGTTTAGGGCTGAAAGAGGTTTATTTCAAAGGCTGTATAGATTGCGTCAGCTATCTTAAAAAACTGAATATGCTCTAACCCGTTGCGGCATTAGCGTGAAGCTGATGCCGCTTTTACATAGATGTGAGATAGAAAAGTTCATTATTATATGGTATTATATTATTTTACAAGATTATCATAAAATTTATAGTAGGGAGATAATTTGATGATTTACGATGAAATGGCAATGAGTAATGGAGTTATTTTTCAACATGCTGTTGAGGTTTTGAACACACAAATGAATGTTGGTCTTGCAAATAAACTATTGAAAAATGGAATTAATGGTAATTTGGATGCTGCTCTTATCGTACCAATAGCTGTTAATGGTGCTTTTGCTTGTGAGCTATTTATAAAATCATTGCTTCCTA
>ENA-OOWN01002597-OOWN01002597.1-human-gut-metagenome-genome-assembly--contig:-NODE-2597-length-10801-cov-4.224735_pt1 | contig 10801 bp, 8 predicted proteins | sample MGYA00241406_ERZ501319 | MGnify/ENA primary metagenome ERZ501319 (study PRJEB25962, sample SAMEA2042734) | human gut metagenome | biome: human gut; feature: human-associated habitat; material: faeces... | reverse complement strand
AAGTAAAGCTTATGAAATACATTGATAAATATAGATAATTATTTATACGACTTCGCACACGCAAACCTGCATTACCGCTGGCATATGGTGTGTTCCGAAGAAATATATGAACTGCCACAAGGTTCCATTAAACTTCGGTGACGATAAAAAGCAGACTGATAAAACAGACTATCCGGATGCATTTTTTTGTGGCTGACTTCATATATTTCTGAGGAATATACCATATGCCGGCGCACCATCACAGCCTGCCGGTGCGAAGTCCCTACCCACAAAAATAAAATCGAATAAATATATAGCATAGAGGAAACAAACCATGAAAATAGTATTTTTAGATTCCAAAACAATTGGTGACGACATTGACCTTTCCGAATATGACAAGCTCGGAGAGGTTGTCAAATATGATTTTTCGACAACAGAGGAAGCAGCGGAGCGCACAAGAGATGCTGATGTGATTGTTTTAAATAAGGTCGAGGTAAATGAAAAATCTATAGGACAGGCAAAAAATTTAAAGCTCGTATGTGTAACTGCAACAGGCACAAACAATCTGGATAAAGAATATCTGGCAAAAAGAGGCATTGAATGGAGAAATGTCGCAGGGTATTCTACAGAGACCGTGGCGCAGCATACGTTTGCACTGCTATTTTATCTGCTTGAGAAGCTGAGATATTATGATGATTATGTGAAGAGCGAGAAATATGTGGGTGATACGTCGTTTACGCATTTTTCCAATGTGTTTCACCAGATTAGCGGTATGACCTGGGGCATCGTGGGGCTTGGAAATATCGGAAGACGCGTGGCTGATATCGCAAAGGCTTTTGGCTGCCATGTGGTTTATTATTCTACCTCAGGAAGAAACTCGCAGCCGGGCTATGAGAGGGTGGATTTTGATACTCTGCTTGCCACGTCTGATATCGTGTCGGTGCATGCACCGCTCACAGATGATACACTTGGTCTGATGGACAAGGCTGCGTTTGAAAAGATGAAAAAATCTGCGATATTTTTAAATCTTGGCAGAGGTCCTATAGTGAATGAAGCGGATCTGGCACAGGCGCTTATGGATGGAGAGCTGGCGGCGGCAGGTCTTGATGTGCTGGCGCAGGAGCCTATGAGTGAGGACAATCCGCTCCGTGCGATAAAGGATTCAAACAAGCTGATTATCACACCGCATATTGCGTGGGCAAGCGTTGAGGCAAGAACAAATCTGATGAACATTATATACAGTCAAATTGAGGACTTCTTTGCTAATTAGGAAATATAATTTAAAATCAAATCGCAACATTAAGAGAAAGCACTAAGAGAAAGCATTAAGAAGCAACATTAAGAAGCATCATTAAGAGGAAGCATTAAGAGGCAATATTAAGAGGCAATATTAAGAGGCAGAAATGAGCATCAAATTTGAGATAACAAAACAAAACAACATACATTTTGGAATTGCAGCAGTGGCGGCCGCGCTGGTAGGTTACTTTACATCGGCAAGCTGGTGGGTGATCATTTTGTTTGCGGCAGTATATTTTGGACTTGTAAATGTGAAGCTTGAGCTTCCGGTGAAGCTGTCGTGGCTTTGGGCTGCGATACTGCTTGTCATCGGAGCGATACTATCTGTTTTTTCGGTGCAGTATGTGCTGCTGACAGATGAGGACTTTGTGAAAACCACCGATATGGTATGCGTGGTGAATATGGTTCTGGCGCTCGCTATATATCTGGTTATACTTTTTATCACAAACAACACGAGGCTGACATGTACCATAGCATCAATTGCTATACTCGCGTTTGGATTTATAGATTATTTTGTCTATGAATTTCGTGGCAATGAGTTTACGTATGCGGATTTGAAGTCAGCGGGAACAGGACTTTCCGTCGTGACAAAATACAAATTCGTCATAGACTACAAGTTTTTATATGTGATTCTGGCGGCTGTTTTGTATATCATGCTGGTAAGGCGCATAGAAGTGCAGTTCGAGTCGGCTATCCATATGAGGATTATTTCGATTCTTCTCACAATAATATGCGTGCTGTATGTCATCATGAATTCCATGTCACTGAACACCGAGACCTGGGAGAAAAAGGGCACGTACAGAAACGGCTATCTGCTGAACTTTGTGCTCGGCATAAGGGACAGCTTTGTGAAGGCACCTGATGGTTACAGCAAGGCAGCAGTTGACAAGATAGCGGGCAATTTCAAGGAAACGGACAGCTCATATTCGCAGTCTGATGCGAAAAATCCGACAATCATTGTTATCATGAATGAGTCGTTTGCGGATTTGTCGGTGGTGGGAGATTTTGAGACCAACACGCAGGTTACGCCGTTTATGGATTCTCTGAGTGAAAATACGCTTAAAGGCTATGCTCTTTCGTCCGTGTACGGTGCGAAGACGCCAAACTCTGAGTGGGAATTTGAGACAGGAAACTCGATGGCATTTCTGCCGGACGGCTCGGTGGTTTATCAGCAGTATATAAATGATGACCCGACCTCCATAGTCTCAAACCTGAAGAATATCGGCTATACGACGGTTGCGATGCATCCGTACTATGCGACAGGCTGGAGCAGAAACAAGGTTTATCCGCATCTGGGCTATGATGAGACTTACTTTATAGATGATTTTGACCAGACAAAGATACTAAGGGAATATATCACTGACCAGGAGCTCTATGATAAGATCATTGACCGCTACGAGAAAAAGAGCGATGACGAGAAGCTTTACATCATGGGAGTCACGATGCAAAACCACGGTGGCTACGGTGAGAGATATGACAACTTCAACCAGGAGGTTTACAAGGTTGGAGCGTCATACACCGATGCGAACCAGTATTTGTCACTTTTGAATGAAAGTGACAAGGCACTTGAAAATCTCATCACATACTTTAAGGGTGTGGATGATCCGGTAGAGATTGTGTTTTTTGGAGACCATCAGCCGGGATTATGCAATGATTTTATCAAGCTTTTAAATGGCAAGGGCAATTCCGGACTTACGGAGCAGGAGCTTGAGAATCTGTACAAGGTGCCGTTTTTCATATGGACCAATTACGAGACGGATGCACAGAAAGTTGATGTGACGAGCCTCAACTACCTGTCCACACTGACGCTTGAGAGAGCCAACATAGATCTGCCGGCATACAACCGGTTCCTCGCAGAGCTGATGGAGAAGATTCCGGCCATAAATTCAAGGGGCTATTATTCGAAAAAGAATGAGTGCTTTATGCATGTGGATGACGCAACAGGAGACGAGGCAAAATGGATAAAGGCATACAATATCCTGCAGTACAATTCGATGTTTGACGAGAAGGACAGAAGTTCACTGTTGTTTCCGTACCTGAAATAATGTGATGATTTGAAGCAGCCATAAATACACATATGAGAAAATGAATTAATATAACTATTCAGGGAGCTAATAATGAAGCTAAGTGATTTATTACAATTTGATAACATAATTGTGCAATGTCATGATAATCCGGACGCAGATGCACTGGCAAGCGGCTTTGGAGTCTATGAATATCTGAGGATGAATGGAAAAAGTCCCAGACTTGTATACGGAGGCAGGAATATCATACACAAGAGCAATCTGGTGCTTATGGTAGACAGTCTTGGCATACCGATAGAGCATGTGGATTTTTTAGACAATCCGCAGCTGCTTGTGACTGTCGATTGTCAGTACGGTGGTGGGAATGTCACATTTTTCAAGGCAGAAAATGTAGCTGTCATAGATCACCACAGAGTATCGGGAGAGCTTCCTGCTATGAACCGTGTCATGAGCTATATGGGCTCATGTGCGACAATTGTGTGGGATATGCTGCGTGAGGAGGGCGTAGAGATAAATCGAAACCTGGCAACAGCACTGTATTATGGACTTTACACCGACACCGGAGAATTTACCGAGATAACACATTCGCTTGATAGGGACCTGCGCGATGAGGCGGATTTTGACAACACTATAGTGGCCAAATTCCGAAATGCCAACATGTCACTTGAGGAGCTGGACATAGCCGCAACAGCATTGCTGGGGCGCGATTATATAGAGGAATATCGTCTGGCGATCGTAAAGGCAGGGGCATGTGACCCGAATGTACTCGGCATCATAAGCGATTTTGTGCTGGAGGTGGATGCTATTGACATATGTATGGTATTTTCAGTGATTAAGAATGGAGTGAAGCTTTCGTTTAGAAGCTGTATAAAAGAGGTGAGCGCAAGCGAAATGGCGCAGGAAGTGTGCAGGGACATAGGCTCAGGCGGAGGGCATTATTACAAGGCCGGTGGATTTATTCCGATGGATCTGCTGATAGACAGCTATAATGTCTACTGCAAAGAAAAAGACGTGACACCAAGATTTCAGTACAGCAGCGATGGTACACACAAACGTCCTTCGGATTCTGCAATCAAATCATTATTGGAAGAGAGGATTTTTGATTATTTAAACGATACAAAGATAATTTACGGAGAAGATTTTGATACGAGTGGCTTCAAAAAAGTGGATTATAAAAAACGCCCGATACCGATGGGATGTATCATTGCAAAGGATATACTGCCTGTGGGCTGCTGCATGGGAGTGCGGACAGCTAAGGGGGATATCTCCACACCGGTTAGTGAAGATACGGTAGTCATAATAGGAGAAGACGGCAGTGTACGGATTTTAAATCTGGACAGGCTGAACAAAAGCTTCAGGATATACAAGGACTGGCGGTTTACTGTGAAACAGACAGATTATGTCCCGAAGTTCAAGAATAAGGATACGGAGACTATAGTGGATGGAATGGCACATGCCAGAGTGTGCATACCTGTTGAGGAGGATTTTTCAAGAGCATTTGTGCTAAAGCACAAGGTAAAGCTATTTAAGAATAAGGATGACAGCAGTTATATATCAGGCAGACCTGGAGATATTATGGTTCTGCCAAATGATGACAGGAATGAGGCATATATGATAAGCAAGACAGAATTTGAAAAGACACATATAGCAAAGGGTGAGGAGGAAAACCGTAAAAAAGCGGTCGTTTTCGACCTTGATGGAACACTTCTCTATACACTTGAGGATTTAAAAAATGCAACAAACTATGCATTAAAACAAAATGGCATGCCGGAGCGTACACTCGACGAGGTGCGCAGATTTGTGGGAAACGGTGTAAAGCTTCTGATGGAGCGCGCAGTGCCACAGGGGGCAGACAATCCAAAGTTTGAAAAGACATTTTCGGATTTCAAGGAATATTATGAGGCTCATTGCAATGACAATACAGCACCTTATGATGGAATCATGGAGCTTTTAAAGGAGCTTAAATTAAACGGCATAAAGCTTGCTATTGTTTCAAACAAGCTTGACCCGGCGGTAAAGGAGCTCAATCAGCTCTATTTCAAGGAGTATATGACATCGGCAGTCGGCGAGATGGAGGAAGAGGGTATACGCAAAAAGCCGGCACCGGATATGGTGCAGAAGGCACTTAAAGAGCTTCATGTGAGTGCAGATGAAGCAATCTATGTGGGGGATTCTGATGTGGATATCGCCACAGCGAAAAACTCAGGTCTGGAGTGCGTATCTGTCACATGGGGATTTCGTGATGTAGAGTTTTTGAAGGAGCATGGTGCAACAAATCTGATAGATGAACCGGTCGAATTGTTAAATTACGTATAATCAGGAGAACTTTGATTTATGCTTTCAGAAAAGGGACTATTGATAATTGAAAAGCTGGCAGAGCACAACAATGAGCTTGTCACATCAAAGGCTCTTGCTGCGTCCACAGGTATGTCAGAGCGAAGTGTGAAGACATATCTGAAGGAGGTGGCTGATTTTTGTGAGCAAAACTCTATGACGCTCGACAGAAAGCCGGGCAAAGGCATGAAGCCGTGCTTTAGCGATGCGCAGATAGGAAAGATTCTGGATGTGGCAGGGCGGAAATCGGCAGCAGTATCGCAGAAGAAGCGACAGAACTACATATCGTATATTCTGCTAAGCGGCTGGGATACATACACGTATGCGCTTTTTTCGGAGGAGTTAAACGTCAGCAAAAATGTCATCATGGATGATATAAATGAGCTTGACGCAGAGCTTCTGCTCTTTGGCATTAAGGTGCACAGAACGGCGGGCTACGGAATATATGCGACAGGCAGTGAGCTTGATATCAGAAAAGCCATGAGGCATTTCTGCAGATATCCAATCAGTGATAAGCAGGTTATCAAGACCGATGACCACAGGCTTTCAAGACGCGCGGCCGAGGTGATAGCCAATAATTTCAGAAGCGTAAATCTGTCGATGGCAGTTGACATGATACATCATGTGGAGAGACGCTTTGATATCATCTTTACGGATTACACATTTCAGATGCTGGCAGAGTACATAGCCATTGCACTTTTCAGGGTGGATGTGGAGAAGGAACTGAAAACGGATGAGTTAGATCTGTCGAATCGAATGTGTGATGATGCAAGTGATGGGGATGCGGGCACCGAAACAGAGCAGCAGGTACAGAAAAATGGATTCATAATGACAGAGCATGAGAACATGGCAAAGGAGGCAGCAGGCTTTCTGGAAAGATATCACGGAATCAGCCTCTCACAGCCTGAAATCATGTATCTGGCAATGCTTTTTTCCTGTGCCGAGGGACAAAATCGCGTTGTCATGTCCTGTGAGGAGGCGCTTAGCATAGAGGATGAGATGATAGTGTATCTGTCAAATCTTCTCGCTGCCAATCTGATTGAAAATGAGCTTCTACGTGAGAGCATGCGTAGCTTTTTGCCGGGCTCCATTGCGAGGACTCATTTTGGTATAGAGATAGACAATCCGTTTCTTTCCGATATAACACAATCGTATGCCAGTCTCTTTACGGTATGCTTTACGGTATCGAGATACTACGAAAAGTACACAGGCGCCATGCCGAGCGAGAATGAGATAGCATTTATTGCCTTGCAGGTGGGCGGAGCCCTGCATAGAAATCCTATGACAGTACGCGCAGTGTTAATCGGTGCAGCAGGCTATGCGACCGGCAGCATAATAGCGGGCAAAATAGAAAACAGGGTGCCGGATGTAAGGATAGTAAGCATTTTGTCGTCAGACCGCATAGAGCATATTGATGAGTATGACTGCGACCTCATACTCTCGACCATAGACACACAGGCAGATATCCACAAGGATATGAGATTTTTGTATGTTTCTCCACTAATCAGTGCGCAGGATGAGAAAAATATCAGAAACAAGTGCTTTGAGCTCATGACCGGCCAGAGCGCGGAGGTCAGCGAGTTTTCACAGATGCTGTCGGAGGAATTTATCATATTTGAGAAAAAGGCGAAAAAACGCAAGGATGTTTTAAAGCGTGCGTGCCAGCTTCTCATAAACAAAGGAATAGTGCAGAGCGAGTTTGCGAGGGATGTACTGGAGCGTGAGAAGGTGGAGGCAACCGCTGTGGGCTGCAATATAGCCATACCGCACGGAAAGCCTGAGCATGTAAACCGCTGCCAGATACTTGTGATACGTCTCGACAAGCCGATAGAGTGGGGCGAGAGGATGGCAGACATGATATTTCTGCTTGCGATAAACTTTGACAGTGTCAACACGACAAAGGCATTTTTCCATGACTTCACGAAGCTTTTGAATGAAAATGGAGCGACTGACAGGCTCAGGGAGGCTGCTTCACCTCATGAGCTTTGTGCAGCTATCCGGAAAGAGCTGGGGTGGAACTGAATATCACATTAATACAAAATTGCACCAGAGATGGTGCAATTTTGCATTTTGGGGAATATTGAAAAAACTCATACCGCACAGTACAATAAAACCATAGAAAGCAACGGACATATGACAGGCTGATGAATAGCAGAGAGCGATACAGTTAATCATATGTGTGAGCGAAATAAACAAACCAATAATTTTAAATTCAGGAGGACAAAACTATGGTAAGCAAGACAATGGTAGTAAAAGCAGCAGAGGGACTTCACATGAGACCGGCAGGAGTTATCGCAAGAGAGGCAGGCAAGTTTGATTCAGACGTAACAATCGTATTCGGCGACAAGAGAATCAACGCAAAGAGCCTTGTAAACATCATTGCAGCATGCATCAAGAAGGATGCAGAGATTACATTCGAGTGTGAGGGAGCTGATGAGGAAGCAGCACTTGCAAAGATGGAAGAGCTCGAGGCAGACAACTTCGGAGATTAATCAACCAGCAAAGTCAATCGGAGGTGTGATATGTACAAAGGAATCGCCGGCTCAGAAGGAATCGGAATCGGAAATGTGGTCATTATCGAAGAGCATGAGATAGTGATTGAGAATAAGAAAATTACAGATACAGACGCTGAAATCGCACGTCTCCAGGGAGCCATTGAGAAATTTGTAAATGATACAAACGCCATGGCAGACAGAATGGAAAAGACAATCGGAGCAAAGGATGCGGATATCCTTCGCGGACATATCCAGATGCTTCAGGATCCGACCATAGAGGAGCAGATTACAGCGCTCATAGTAAGTGAAAAAATCACGGCAGAGAAGGCACTCGATCAGGTGCTTGAGCAGACAGCAGAGATATTTGCACAGATACCTGATGAGCTTTTGCAGCAGAGAGCAACAGATTTCAGGGATATCAAAGCCAGAATCCTTAAGATTCTGCTTGGAATCGAGGATTACGATATCTCAGCAGCTCCGGCAGGCACAGTGCTCGTGGCACATGACCTGACACCATCCATGACAGCAGGTATCGTGGCAGAGAATATCGCGGGAATACTCACAGAGGTGGGTGGCAGAACCTCCCACTCAGCAATACTTGCAAGAGCAATGGAAATCCCGGCAGTTCTCAGTATTGACGGAATCTGCACAGCTGTCAAAAATGGTGACAGAGTGGTACTCAACGGAACAAGCGGAGAGGCAATCGTAAACCCTGACGCTGAGACAGAGCAGAAATTCGCTGGGCTGCTTGAGGAATACAAAAAAGAGAAAGAGCTCTTAAAGAAATTTGCGGGTGTGCCGACAGTATCAGCAGACGGCACAAAGGTAGAGCTTGTATGCAATATCGGAAAGCCTGAGGACGCAAAGAAGGCTGTAGAGTGTGACGGAGAGGGAATAGGACTTTTCCGTACAGAGTTCCTTTTCATGGACAGAGACACAATTCCTACAGAGGAAGAGCAGTTTGAGGCATACAAATCAGTAGCAGAGACAATGAAGGGCAAGCCTGTCATCATCCGTACACTCGATATCGGAGGTGACAAGGAAATCCCATATCTGGGTCTTGAGAAAGAGGACAACCCATTCCTAGGCTACAGAGCTATCAGATTCTGTCTCCAGAGAACAGATATCTACAATACACAGCTTCGTGCACTTGTGAGAGCCAGTGCATTCGGCAGGATAAAGATAATGGTTCCGCTTGTGACAGGCGTAGATGAGCTTCGCAGTGTAAAGGCAATGGTAGCTGACATCATGAAAGAGCTTGATGCAGAGGGCATTGCATACAACAAGAACCTCGAAATCGGTATCATGATGGAGACACCGGCAGCCTGCATGATGGCAGATGTGCTTGCAAAAGAGGCAGCCTTCTTCAGTATCGGAACAAACGACCTGACAGGCTACACAATGGCAGTAGACCGTGGAAACTCAAAGGTAGCATACCTTTATTCAGCTTTCAATCCGGCAGTGCTTCGCGCAATCAAGCGTATCATCGAGTGCGGTAAGAAAGAGGGTATCATGGTAGGCATGTGTGGAGAGGCAGCAGCAGATCCAAAGCTCATTCCGTTGTTACTCGCATTCGGACTTGATGAGTTCTCAGTGAGTGCCACAAGTGTGCTCAAGACCAGAAAGACCATCGCAGACAGCAGCATGGCAGAATGCAAGGCATTGGCAGACAAGGTAATGGCATGCGCTACAGAGGCAGAGGTACAGGCAGTGCTTGCACAGCAGTAGATGCTAAATTTAAACAGGTATAAAAGTTAGTAAAAAAGTATAAATAAGAGTAAAATATAAAAGTATAACATTGAAATTTATTATAAAGACGGCTGAACCGGTGGGGACCGGGACGGCCGTCTTTTTTGCATACACAGAATGCGAGATGAATGTTTAGTCATTTACGATTTAGTTATTTATGATTAACTAAATTACGATTGACTAAATCGATATAAGTAATAAAATATTGTGTATAGAGATGGAGGGAGAAATGAGATATGAACAAAAAAGTGTAGCTAAAGAATGTATTAATATAATATTACTGCTAATAAATATTAAAATACCATCAATAGTTTATGACTATTATTTTAAATACTCTGAAGGTCCATATTTACAAATTGCAGTGATTGTAGAATATAGTTTGACTTGTATAGCGTGGATGATATTGATATTGTATATAATAAAAGTTTTAAATTTAAAGAATAAAGCCGGCATTGATTAAACAATAAAGAAGGGGGAAGCCTGTAGTGGAAAAAAATAGGAAACAGATTATTATCTGCGCAGCGATTGTCGCTTGTGTCTGTGTAATCAGTGTATTAATTACATATAACATATTACAACAAAAAAATCATCTGACAGTGGAACTCTATTATGGAACTTTTGATTTTTCAGAGTATCAAAATGTTAAGAGTACCAATAAATTAGCCATTATACATGATAACGATGAAAAACAGGGTGAATATGAAATGGAGATAGAGAATACTGATAAGGTTGAAACGGGAATCTGGAAATGGAACGATGATGGTTATATTACCTTGTATCAGGATGATAAAGCAGTTGCAAATCTAGTGTATATGAATGGTAAATATCTTTTCTTTGATGCCGATGTTGAAATCCAAAAACTTAAAAGGATATCTGAAACGGCAATAGTAAGATAATTGAGAGCATAAGCTTCTTTAGGTTTCT
>ENA-OOWN01002596-OOWN01002596.1-human-gut-metagenome-genome-assembly--contig:-NODE-2596-length-10805-cov-3.696837_pt1 | contig 10805 bp, 9 predicted proteins | sample MGYA00241406_ERZ501319 | MGnify/ENA primary metagenome ERZ501319 (study PRJEB25962, sample SAMEA2042734) | human gut metagenome | biome: human gut; feature: human-associated habitat; material: faeces... | reverse complement strand
TTTCAAAGGAGATTCAGCGGCAGCTGGTGGAGGTTCAAAAGGACTTCATGCCAGAGGACACCGAGGCCGGGCAGATTCAGGGCTTTCTGGAACACTACACCGGCAATGTGGTCTGCTCCAAACAGCTGTTCAAGGAAGCATTGGGACACGCCTTTGAGGAGCCGAAGCGGTGGCAGCTGCACAATATCAACGAGATCATGAATACGGTGGTGAGGGGCTGGAAGCCTTTCTCTAACCCACGGATGTTTGCGGGCTATGGGCGTCAGCGTGGCTGGGAACGGGAGATTTCAGGCAACGAACCGCCCGACAACGAAGGTGGATTTGTGGAGCTGAGCGAGGAAGAAGTCCGTCAACTGGAGCTGCCAAAGGAGTGGATTGCCTGATTTACAGGGCTTGTTGCCCAGTTGGTTGTCAGCTGGTTGCTGACTTGGTTGCTACAAAAACGGGGGTATGAACACGATAAATGCTCATAAAGCAAGGCTTTTTGGTGGGTATCTGTTCTCTGACAACGAAAGCAACGAGATTTCACAAGAAAATTTGAAAAGTAAGAAACGATGGTCAGACGATAGGCTGCAGGTTTCTCGGAGTCCGTTGCCGGACTTCGTTGCTGCTCCCTTTGTCTGGCTTTTCTGATCTATGGAGGTAGCCTATGGAGAAAGCCCAAAAGCAAGAAAACAAGCAGCGCAAAAAAGTAAAGTTTATCGTGATACGGGAGTTTTCAGGTGATAAAACCATGCAGGAAGCCTTTGAACAAGTAATCGAGCGTCAGACCTGTGAACAGTTTGAAAAATGGCTGGAAAATCACGAACCCGAACAGAAAGCGGCTTAAAGACTGTTTGAGTTTATAACAGGGGCATGGTATAATATGTATATCGTGTCCCTGTTCATAGAGGGAGATTGCTATGAGCAGGAAAAAACAAGTCAATCAGAAAATCACAGCCCTCTATTGCCGTATTTCTCTGGACGATGGCGGCGATAACGAGAGTATGAGTATCAGCAATCAGAAACTTATGCTCAAGGAATTTGCCGAGAAAAACGGGATGTTCCAGTATGAGTATTATGTGGACGATGGTTACACAGGCCGTAATTTCAATCGTCCGGCTTTTCAGCGGATGATTGCCGATATTGAGGCTGGCAAAATTGGCTGTGTCATTACCAAAGACCTGTCCAGACTGGGAAGAAATTATATCGAAGCTGGAAGCTATATTGAAATCTTCTTCCCCAAACACAATGTCCGTTATATCGCCATTACCGATGGTGTGGACAGTTTGACCCGTCAGGAAATGGACATCACGCCCTTTAAGAATATTCTGAACGATATGTACAGCCGGGATATTTCCAAAAAGGTGCTGGCGGGACGCATGACCCGTTCCCGGCAGGGAAAGTTCTGTGGCGGACAGCCTCCCCTGGGGCTGATGCGTGACCCGGAGGATCGGGGGCATTTGATCCTTGACCCGGAGACTGCGCCGGTGATTCGCAAAATCTATGACCTGGCCCTGGATGGCCGGGGCTGTATGCGGATTGCCAAGCAGCTGATGGAGGACAAGGTTCCCATCACAAGAGTAAAAGGAAATACCGCCTGCGATGTCAACTACTATGCGTGGGGCGGCGCAAGAATCAGCCATATCCTGCGTAACCCTTTTTATAAGGGCGCTCATCTGGTTTGCCGGACGCACCAGAAAGGGATTCGCTCCAACACCTATGACATCATTCCCCGTGAGGACTGGGAAATCATTGAGGGTTGTCACGAAGCGATTGTGACACCGGAGAAATGGGAACAGGTACAGGCAATCGTAGATCGCAGGCCACCTATTATGAAAGGAAATGCCTGCCCCTTCTACAACTTGTTCCATGGCATTATCTACTGCGCCACCTGTGGGAAATCCATGCAGGTGCGGTATGAAAAGGTCGGCAGAACCGGGAAGAACCGTTTCACCGGCGAGATGCGGGAGCCGATTGACAGGGCATACTATATCTGCCAGACCTACAACCGGCTGGGTAAGAACGCCTGTACCAGCCATAAGATTGAAGCAAGAGATTTGTATAATCTGGTGCTGAAGGATATACAGGAATTGGCGGAGCAAGCCATGAAGGACGCTGATGCGTTTTACCAGCGGCTCAGCAGCCGGATGGAGTGCCGGTATCTGGTAGACGCTTCCCAGACCGAGAAAGAGCGGAAACGGCTGGAAGTCCGGAATCAGGAAATTGACGGAATGTTTTTAAGCCTGTACACCGATAAGGCCAAAGGCATCCTGACTGAACAGCGGTTTATGAAGCTGACGGCGGCGCTGGAACAGGAGCAGGAAGCCAACCAGAAGCGCCTGCACGATCTGGCGGTGATGCAGAGCCGGGCGGACGCACAGGAAAGCGAAGTCCGTACCTTTATCAAGGAAATCCGGCGCTATGCCGCCATTGAGGAACTGGACGAGTCCGTACTGAACCGGCTTATCAGCAAAATCCTGATCGGCGAAGTCAAAAAGGTGGACGGTCAGAAGGTGCAGGAAGTCAGGATCGTGTATAACTTTGTCGGGGAAATCCCGGAGATTGCAGCGTAAATAGTTTGCCCCATCTCTCATTTTGGAGGGATGGGGCTTTTGTTGTGGATAAAGTGATTTGCCTAAACGATAGTATTATCCCATATAATCCGTTCGCAGTGCTTCTACCAGATCACATTTCAGAATTTTCTTGCCACCCAGGTAATATGCCAGTGCGACAAAGCCAAAAAGTGCCACGATAAAAAGCAGGATAGGAACAATGGGAGCCACTGCTAAAAATTCCATTGGATTCAAGTAGCTTGCCGTTATCATCATCCACACAAACACAACCGTAATCGGCAGCGTGATCAGAACGGGGCGGCCCGCTATAACGAGGGCTTCAATCCAAAACATTTTTCGCATACCTTCTGGCGTCATGCCAATGGACATATATCTCGCAAATTCTCTTTTCCTTTGCCGGATAAATCCCAACGTGTTGGAAAATACGTTAGCGATCCCGATGAAGGCCAGCAGTACACACAGCGCCCCAATTATCAGCTTGTATCCGTTCAGCATGGCATCATTGTCTATCTTTTCCTGTATCCGGTTTTCTACCTCGAAAGAAATGTCATGCCCCAGCACATTCATCAGCTCGGTTTCAATCATACTCAGTTCTGGCAAGGTTCTTTCTTTTTCTGAAAGAATGCGGATATAGGTGTCTGGTTCAGCATTTCCAATCGTCCCTCCGATTTGTTTCCAGGTGGAAAGGGACACAAATTGGACTAAAGCATAGTTATCATATTCTTCTCTCAAAACCGGTGGTTCCTGTGTAAAGCCCAAAACCGGGATCTCCACAGACGCAGCCGCATCTTCCAGGTTTTGCAAAGTCATCGTATCCTGGTTCTCGGATAAAAACGGAACGTATTCCTTGTATCTGAAATTGCTGTTTATGTTGTCCCAAATACGATTCAAAACAATGCTCCCGTTTTCCGCTGAAGAAACGCCAATCTGCTCACAGTACATGGCAAAGCTGTTATCATCCATGATTACAATAGGAGCCTGAATGGTATAAATCCCATCCACCATACTGACATTACTTCCGGCGATTGTTTCAAGGCCTCCCAGACTTTTTACTTCTTCGCTGACAGCGTCCGCCCCAATAGAACAAACGGCGGTTGCCTTTTGATAAATCACACTGTCTGTATCAGTTAAAGCATGGATTTCTTCCGTATGAGAAAAGTCCTCGATCTTTGTGTCCTCAAGCGTTGCCATCACATCCCAGGCATCCTGGTAGCGTTCAAAATAGGTATGGTTTGTACTGATTCCAGAGAGAGTAAAAAAACTCAGCATGAGAGCAAAGCCCAGAAAAGAAAGGGTTAATGACAGCGTAGCGGTTCTCAGAGATTTCTTCTGTGCTTTCAGCGCATTCCCGGCAAGTTCCCCTTCGGTTCCAAATAAAAGCGCAAGAATACGGGATTTTTTTCTCCGTTTTAGCTGCAATTCCCCAGTGTTTTTTATGGCTTCCAGTGGGGTTATCTTGCTCAATTTTCTGGCTGGCAGCCAGGCAGAAATCAGCACCGTCAAAAACGAGGTCAGAATCGTGACTGCAAACACGAGCGGATGATAGGTAAAGGCAGCTTCATGCCTGCCGACAATACCATCGGCGAGGATATTGACTGCTTGGATGGCCCCGAAAGTCAAAGCGATTCCGACAAAACTTCCGAGCAATATAGGAAGTACACAAAGCATCGCCGCTTCCTGTAAAAGACAGGTACGAATTTGCCCCGGTGTCGCCCCAATGCTGGAAAAGATGCCAAACTGATGTACACGGGCATTCATCGATACAGCAAACGAGTTATGAATGATTAAAATCAAAGACACCGATACAAGTAGGAGTACAAAGAGATAAAAAGCCATCAATAAGGGCGGATTGCTGTTCTGTGGATCGTTGATAAAATAACTTGACAGCAGTGATTCATGATACGATACGGAAGTTTCCGGAACACCTAACTGCTGGGCGATAAGAGGCATATCCTGATACACAGCCCTCATGTTATCAAAGCAAATATCAACTACAAGAGTTTGATCGTCTGATAAATCCTCATTGATTATAGCCGTTTTTACATTGGCGAAATTCTCAATCTCGGACACTTTATCTTCTTCAAACGCCCCGCTGATGCGTCCCTGCCAGTTTCCTTCTTCTAAAACAACAGATTCTATTTCATAATTCCAGAAGTTATAAAACAAACCGCACAGCAAAGAAAGAAACAGGGCAGAAATAAACGCCGCAACCAGAACGGATACGCTGGAAGCCCGATTCTTTTTGATGAATCCTATCGAATAGTCTTTCCACATATTCTTACCTCCGTTTCTGATCGCCGACAATTTTCCCGTCCTCTATGGTAATAACGCGATCCGCCTCCAATGCGATCTTTTCATCATGGGTAATCAAAAGAATCGTCTGTTCCAGGTTACGGTTAGATAATTTTAGCAAGTCAATAATTTCCTCTCCGTTTTTCCGATCCAGGTTGCCGGTCGGTTCATCAGCAAGCAACAGCGCCGGGCGATAGATCAAAGAACGGGCGATAGCAACTCGCTGCTGTTGTCCGCCGGAAAGCTGGCTGGGCAGTGATTCCAGTTTATCTTCGATTCCCAGGGAATGTACAATCTGCTCAAAGTATTCTTTATTGGGTTTGCGCTTGTCCAACAGGAGCGGCATGAGTATATTTTTTCGGACGGTAAGGGTGGGGATCAGGTTATAAAACTGATAGACCAATCCGACCTTCCTGCGCCGGAAAATGGCTGCCTGGGTTCGGTTCATGGCAGATAATTCTGTCCCCTCTATCAGGACTTTCCCTTCTGTCGGCTTATCCACGCTTCCCAAAATATGCAGCAGGGTAGATTTTCCCGAACCGGATGCCCCTACGATTGCTACAAATTCTCCTTTTTGTACAGACAAGTCAATGTGATCCAACGCCACGACCTGATTGTTCCCAGAACCATATACCTTTCGGACATTTTCACATTTTAGTATTTCCATGTCACTTTCTCCTCTCTACTGAATGGTTTTACGTACAGTATAACAAAGTAAAGTGACATCTCAGTGACTGTATATCCTTATTTCAAAACAAGCACCGCCATTTTGCAAGTTACAGGCGGTTATAGTTCCGTTCTGCAATTCAAAAATGGAACGGGCAAGAGCCAGACCAATTCCAATTCCATCTCCAACCGCACACCGGCCCCGGTAAAAACGATCAAAAAGATGCGGTAAGTCCTCTGTGTCAAAGCCCGCCCCGTCATCCCATACCCGAATTTCTACATAGAGAGGATTGCCTGAGTAGTCACAATGGACTACACCGTCCGGTTTGGAATGTTCCATACAATTCTTGATGAGATTGATGAGGGCTTCCATTGTCCACTCCAAATCCCCCCAAAATTCAATACAGCCATTTTCTGGAATTTCAACAGTAATATGATTTTTCCGCAATAAATCGTTCAGATTATCTGCCGCCAGATTTAATACCGTATAAAGATCGACCTTTTCCCGTTTGAGCGGCAGCGTTCCAGCATCAATTTTGGAAAGCATAAGCAGAGATTCTTCCAGACGGTTTAATCGTTTCAACTGCTGCTTTACCTGTTCTGCGTAAGCCCCCGGAATTTCTTTTTCCATAAGCTGCAACGACAAAAAGGCCGCTGTGATCGGCGTTTTCAGTTGGTGTGCGATATTAGCCAGGTTCTCTGCAAAATTTTTCTTTGCGGCAACTGCCGTTTCTCTTGTTTGATAAAGCATCGTGACAGTTTTGTATATTTCGTCCTGCAAATGGGAATATTCATCTTCCTTCGCCTGTATCAATGTCCCGCCAGCACCGATATTAACCTGTTCCAAATACTCGGTCAAATCATCAATTCTCTTTCGATTTTTTCTGTGGGACAAAAAAGTTCCAGCTCCAAAAGCACAAGCAGTCACAAGGAAAAATAGAATCAGAAAAAGCACGGTATCCAGCGGGAAATCATAGCAAAAATCATCGACCCGGTATCCGTATTTTTCCAGATAATCGTTGCCTCTGAGTTCTTGTTCCGTCAATGAATGATAGTCTTTCAGAGCCGCTAATAGCTGTGGCTCTGCTTCAGGAGAATTTGCCAATATGGTTTCGCATAATGCCGAGGTGTGTTCAAATGCAATCTGCCGGTACGTGTGCAGGAAGAAAGCGGCGGTAAGTATCATGCCTGCCGCAAGAACAGCAAACGGAAAAATCAGAAGTATTTTTTGTTTCCATTTTTCGCTCATTGTGTGTCCTCCATACGGTAGCCAAAACTTCGGATCGTTTTTAGGCAGGCTGGATGATTCAGCTTTTCCCGCAATCTTTTCATTGTGACCGTCAGCGTATTATCGTTTACATAATTCCCGCTGCGATCCCAAACCTGCTCTAATAGCTGATTTCTGGTGATCGTTTTTCCCTTGTTTTCCATCAAAATCAGCAGAATGCGGTACTCCGGCTGGCTTACAACGATTTCTTTCTGCCCGTCATAGACAGCCGTTTTTTCTTTATCCAACATCAGGTCATCGCAGAATAGCTTTGTGTCGGTTACGGTTTTGGTTCTTCGCAGCAGTGCCAAAAGACGGGAATACAGAACGGCAAGATCAAAGGGCTTTACCACATAATCATCCGCCCCATTTTGGAAACCAGTAACAATGTCGTGGGAATCGCCCCGAATCGTTAAATAAACAATAGGCAGAGTTTTCCATCTTTCCCGAATCCAAAGGCATAATTCACTCCCTTGTCCGTCCGGCATATTCCAGTCCAGCAAGACGATTGTAGGTAAATGACCGATTAATGCTTTCTTGACATCTGCAATTCTATCAAAAACGGCTACTTTGCAATTCTGCTGTTCCAAATATTCTTTTACAGACTTGCCAATCGTTTCGTCATCTTCCGCATAATAAACTTCAATCATGATGTTCTCCTCCTGATTGCCCGGCAGATTTTCTCCGCCCATCCAATGGCTTCGTAGCATTCTTTGGGATAAGCCAGACGGTTCCCATTTTTTCCGCTCCTGGGATACGTCCTGCGGAACAGTAGTAATTTATCCAACGGGGTGTTACTCCCCAAATTTTGCTTGCTTCTTTCAAAGTTATGTAATCCATATAGCACCTCCGTACCGCCTTATTATAATTCACACTCTCGAATAAAACAAGTTAAGCAGTACAAGTCAAGCTAAAAATTATCAGAATGGCAGCCACAAAGAGGAATTCTTTAATCGTGGCTGCTATTTTTTGAATTTATCACTTGACATTATGACAAAGAGGCAACAATCTATGACAAACTCTACTTTCTTTTTGATATATCACGATATTTCTTCAAACTCACACTATCCTGCAGAACTTCATGTAATCACTCCTATTTATATAATGAGGAAGCCACAACACCTTTCCTCAATTACTACATATCGTATTTGTCGCTGGCTGCAAATCTATATATAGCGTTCTACATCTTGACAGGTACAAGATACAGTGCTATACTGTATCTGTAATTGATTTTTGTGCGTATCCCATTTGGGAATACAGGTCTTTTTGATCTGTACCGTAGGCCAAAAGCCTGCATTGCACACGCTGTTAAGTTTGTATGCAAGTGTCAGTGATTTTTTGCGCCCTTTTAGGGCCGAAAAACTGCTGGCACTTTTTTATATAGATAATAATGCCAATGGCAGAAAGGAGTGTTATGGCACAGATTTTTGTGTTCGGGCGCGTCATGAACGACCTCGTACCCAAAGAAAGCCAGTCCAAACAAAGCTATGTATGCTTTGATCTGATGGAACGCACCAAAAACTGGACGCAGTTCTATCAGGTATGGGCCTGGGATGCAGATGTCACCCGGCTCATGCAATTCAAGGTCAAAAAAGGCAGTATGATCTGGCTTGCCGGCTCACAGCGGCTGGTAGATGTTCGCATGAAGGATGGCAAATTGGAAAAGAAGCTGAAGGTCAGTCTAAATGACTTTGGTTTCCTCCCCAAACAGCCCGCCGCAGCGAACAGACAGGAGAATGACCCGGACATTACTGCGGAACCCGCACCGCCTCCCACAGAGGTATTGGACGGTAACCGTGAATCCCTGCCGGAGTAGTTTACTTCGGTGCCCAAGAGGGACCGTATCAAGTTTTTCAGAATGAAACTGAAAGCTTGGTGCGGTCCCTCTTTTTTTTCCAACAAATTCAGAAAAAAGGATGGTATCAAACATGAATAATGACAAAGGACTTTTGAGCGGCAGCATCACGATCCTGATTGGTGCGGTCATCGCAATTATGGCTCTGGTACGCGGGCCCTGGCAGGTCTGGCTACTCCTGGGCGTTTTCACTCTCTGGGGACTGTGGGTAGTTTTGATCCTGCTTCTCCCCTATATGCAGCAGGCTAAACGGCATCGCCAGCGTCAGCAGCGCACCAGACAGCTCCATGCAGAAGGCATCCAAACAAGAAGTTTTGAGATCCCTGACCTGGGCAGCACCAGCTCCGATGACCTTCTGGTGTGCCACACCAACCATCGTATTCTGGCATATCTGCACTCCGCATATCCGCAAGCCACCTTCGAGTGGTGTGAAAAGCAGCCGGAGCAGCTGATCCGCAATGGCGGTACCGGCCGCATCCGTGTGTTTGGCATTGACGAGTTTGATCACGCTGATGTGACATTGGATCAGAATGCCAATATCAAATGCGATATGGTCAAGATCGTTCCGCTATCCAAGGTCGGCGGAGAAACAAACGAGAATGATACAACACCTCCGAACAGGCAGCCTGTTGATCCCCGTATCTGGTATGAAACACAGGGACGCTCTGTACTGGAAGCACTGATTTCCGACCTTAATTCCCGTGGGCACAGCAAACTGACGCTTCGGGAAGACGGTGATATCTGCATTGAGCAGGGAGAAGATGCTGTTTCTCAGGAGCATCTGAACAACTTTCCCCAGAAGGTCTACTGGCCCCGTCTGGCAGAGGTTCTGGAAAGCAATGGTCTGGCCGCTGAAGTCACTGCCCAGGGCATTCAGGTGTCCTGGTAATGCTTCTGATGCCAAGGAACGCAGAGAAAGGAGTGAACTTGACGAATGAAATCAGGACTTACCATCGTGGAAATGGCACAACAGATTGACCGCCAATCCAAACTCAAGCAAGACTATTTGCTTGATACCAGACGGCTTCAAGTAGAACCTTTTGGTTCTCAACTTTATCTCCACACCTTTGATGACCACGATGACCCACTGGTGGAGCCACTGGAGATTAACCAGATCGCCCATCGGCAGATCGGCACGCATCTGAAGATTCCGGCTGCTTACTATGACCGTATGCTTTCCGATTATCCGGAACTGCTGGCAGAGAATGTGAACAGCTGGTTTGCGGACAAGCCCAGCTCTTACATGGTCCGCTCTATGGATTACGGTGCCGGACAGGTAGCCCGTGCGCTGCTATCGGAACGCTATCGCCGTATTGACAACATGGAGATTGCCACATCCGTCTTGCCGCTGTTTGCAGGCAACGATCAGTACGAGGTCATGTCCTGTGAGGTAACGGAGAACCGTCTGTACCTCAAGGTGGTCAATCACCGTCTGGAGATGGAAGTCCGTAAGGGAGATATCGTGCAGGCTGGCGTGATGATCTCCAACTCCGAGGTCGGTCTGGGAGCTGTGTCGATTCAGCCGCTGGTATACCGTCTGGTCTGCACCAACGGCATGGTGGTCAATGACATGGGCGAACGCCGTCATCATGTGGGCCGGCAGGCAAAAGCAGTGGAGGACAGCTTTGCCCTGTATTCGGATGAGACGATGGAAGCAGAGGACAAGGCATTCCTGCTGAAACTCCGCGATACCACGATGGCTGCCATTGATGAGGCTCGCTTTTCTCAGGTGGTCGGTCGCCTGCAGGAATCTATGGCAGTGCCGATCACCGGCAGGGTACAGGATGTGGTGCAGCTGACTGCCCAGAGCTATGGCATCAATGCCGAGGAACAGGAAGGTATCCTCAAGTACCTCATTGAAGGCGGAGACCTTTCTCTGTACGGTCTGTCCAATGCGGTGACCCGTGCATCGCAGGATGTTGTTTCCTAGAGCAGCAGTAAATTTCAGCGCAAGGACAAATATTCTGTACTGTGCAGTCTATTTTATCGCTGGAGGCTTGATCTTCCTCTATCGGAAAGAGCTGGCTGAGTTCGCATCGAAGTACAGGGTCTTCGCCGGAGCGATTCTGCTGATTGCCACGGTTGCTTATTTTGCAGTAGGCGGCAATACACTCACAATGCTGTTCTTCTGTGTGGTAGCACTGATCTATACCCTCGGATGCAAGCGGGG
>ENA-OOWN01002595-OOWN01002595.1-human-gut-metagenome-genome-assembly--contig:-NODE-2595-length-10811-cov-1.950539_pt1 | contig 10811 bp, 5 predicted proteins | sample MGYA00241406_ERZ501319 | MGnify/ENA primary metagenome ERZ501319 (study PRJEB25962, sample SAMEA2042734) | human gut metagenome | biome: human gut; feature: human-associated habitat; material: faeces... | reverse complement strand
TTCTGGAATGCCGGCAAGACCAAGGAGATCAAGGCAAGAGTTCTTCATCTGTAATGTGCAGATAGTACAAGGGAAGGAAATGTCCTATGAATTATGCAACGATCAAGAAAACAGATGTGGCAAACGGTCCCGGTGTGAGAGTGTCGCTGTTCGTCAGCGGCTGTACCCATCATTGTAAGGGATGCTTTAACAGCGAAGCCTGGGACTTCCATTACGGACAGGCTTACACAGAGGAAACAGAGCAAGAGATTCTGCAGGCACTGGCCCCGGACTATATCCGGGGCTTGAGCTTACTGGGAGGGGAACCCATGGAGCCTGAGAACAGAGGAGCCGTACTTTCTCTGGTGAAGAAAGTAAGAGAGCAATATCCGCAGAAGACCATCTGGTGCTATACGGGATATCATTTTGACAGGGATCTGCTTCGTTGGATGGAAGAAGGAGATCCGGTGATCACAGAGCTTCTGCCGCTTTTGGATGTGATCGTGGATGGAGAATTTATCGAGGAGAGGAAGAATCTGCGGCTGGCCTTCCGGGGATCGGAGAATCAGAGAATACTGGATGTACAGTTGTCTTTAAAAGAAAAATGTGGTAAACTCTTAGCTGTATAGAGGATATGGGACGAATGGGGATAACGTTCCTGTGTAAGGGAATAAAGCATGAGGGAGTAAAATTAAGTATGGAGAGTTTTCTGGATACGATATGGAATAGAAACCTCTATATTGGTATTCCGTTGGGAGCTTTTTGCTGCTCCCTTTTTCTGTTGTTCTGTTTTTTCCATACCATGAGGAACCGGACAATCCGCGGCCTTCGGCTGGTGCTGACCGCCTGCCTGGTCTGGACGGGCAGTGTGAGCCTTATGAGACTTGGGATATTTCCCGGAATTACTTTCTGGCATAATTTCGCCCTGCTTGGTCTTTTGATGATCCCGGTGTTCATGTATGTGTTTCTGTTTGGATTTTTGGAGATTACGGAGCATGATGCCCTGATCTACATTTATGGTGTGCTGACGCTGGCACTGGTGTTGGGAAATGCAAGGAGTGGTACTATCCTGCCGGCACCGGAGCTTGTGAACCGCGCGGATGGCACCTTCGTTTATGTGTATCATGCAACGGTCGGAACCGGTGTTCTCATTGCCATGGAGATCGCAGTAATGATCTATGCCACTTATCTGGCACATTGTAAGATAGGAACAAATGTGGAGCTGCGTAAAAAGCTGTTTCCGCTGCTGCTGGGAACGGTATGTATTCTGGGTGGAAATCTGCTCTGCATGCTGCCTGGAAGTGTATTTCCTTTTGATATGTTGGGCAGTGTGGGGATGGCAATATGCATGGTATATATCATGTACAAGCAGTATCTGTTTGATTTTTCGTATCGGGCAACGGTAGGTGCGGTGTATTTCCTGGCAGTGATCGTAGCAGCGATTCCGGTGGTGATCTTATCCTATAATCTGGAAATCGTGACAGGGAGCCTTGGACAGGCTGCAGTGCAGAGGCTGATCCTATGCATTGCCCTGCAGTCGGGATGGACAGTACTTGTGATCCTTTTTGCCAGGAAGCGGCTGGAGAATATTCTATATCAGAAGCAGAAGCATATGTTGGAAGGAATCCGGCAATTTCAGGACAGGGCGGCATCCATTCTGAGCCGCAGAGAGCTGTTTGCTACACTGCATGATATTCTGGGCGATGCAATCCCCGGATGTGAAGCCAGGATCTTCGAGAAGAATTCGAATGGAGAAGGGTATCACGAAGCGGTACAGAGTGGACACATTCCGTTAAGTGAGGAAGAAGTAGACACAATCTGTGATCTGGTGAAACAGGATAATATGCCGGAGCGGACAGTGATCGCAACCTTAAGATATGATAATCAGATCTGCGGGTTTATCTATATGGAGCGGATGCGGGCAAATAAGCTCAATTATCAGGAAGTGGACTGCATAAGACAATTGGCGAATATTGCATCCGGAAGCCTGAAAAATATTGATGCCTATGAAAGAGTATATCAGGTATCTATTCACGATGAACTGACAGGCCTGTACAACCGCACTTATTGCAACAGATGCCTGCATAAGGAGGGCGCTCTCGGAGATGCGAGAGGCTTCCTGTATATGGATATGGACAATTTTAAATTGTATAACGATCTGTACGGAGAGCAGACCGGAGACCGGATCTTAAAATGGTGTGCGAAGAAATTGCAGGAAAATGCAGAGAACGGCAAAGTATTCCGCGTCGGCTCCAATGAATTCCTGATCTCTGTGCCGGAGACTGGCAGTAAGACGTTGGTGGCACTGGCGGAAAAGCTGACCCATGCAGTGCAGGAGAATGGCTTGGACAAACCACAGGTCATGCAGCCGATCACCTTCAGTGTCGGCGTGGCATGGTATCCCGGACTGGCGTCGGATGCACCGGATCTTTTTCAAAAAGCTAAGCGTGCAGCTTTTTATGCAAAGCAAAACGGCAAGAACCGGATCCAGGTATATGAAGGAAATATTGACGAGGAGCGCAGGAATAAAGGGACCGGATATGAACAGGTGGCACCTACGGTGTATGCACTGGTGGCAGCCATCGATGCGAAGGATTCCTTTACCTTCCAGCATTCTACCAATGTATCACAGTATGCGGTGCTGCTGGCACAGAAGCTGGGACTGCCGGGAGATGATATCCAGACGGTAAAGGTGGCTGGATTATTACATGATATCGGTAAGATCGGGATTCCTGAGAGTATCCTGAAAAAGGCGGGAAAGCTTACGAATGAAGAATATGAGATCATGAAGAGCCATGTGCAAAAGTCCATCGAGATGATCCACTATCTTCCGAATATGAACTATGTGATCCCTGCGGTCGTTTCCCATCACGAGAGATATGACGGCAAGGGTTATCCCAGAGGAATCAAGGGAGAAGAGATTCCGTTTCTTGGCAGGATCCTGGCGGTGTGCGACAGCTTTGATGCCATGATCTCCAAGAGAGCATATAAGGAGCCCCTGAGTGTGGAATACGCTATGGGGGAACTGGAGAAAAATAAAGGAACCCAGTTTGATCCGGAGGTGGCAGATGCTTTTATTGAACTGATCAAAGAAGGAAAAGTTCCCCTGTAGGAACTGATAGCAAAAAAAGAGGCACCCACGGGTGCCTCTTTTCAAAAGGGGAGGATTAAGTATTATCGTATCTTTCGTAAGATCAAAGGAGGGGATCCGATGATAGTAGTAGTCTGTCCCGGATTTGTGGGTTTATACATCCCCGATTGATATTTTTTTGTTGTTTTTGAGAACGAGTTGTTATATACTATGATTAATAATTCTGCCAATAGGTGAACTGCCTGACTGCTTGCAGGCAAGGCAGTTCACCTATTGAGCGGATAAACAGACATGAGCATGGAGGACGCCAGTCCGAAATGCGAATGGATGTGACGATTTCGAGAGCCCGAAGGGCGGAGAAATCGTATTATTAAATATTTAATTATTATGTAAGGATGGTATTACAATTATGAATTTAATGGAACAGTGGAGATCAGTAGCATATAATGAGGCAACCGGCAAAGAGAAGCTGCAGCAACTCTGGGCAGCTTATTTCCAGGAGGAGAAGGAAATCTACGCACAGCTTCTGAAGAATCCCGATGAAGTAGTAAAGGGTACCGTGAAGGAACTGGCTGACAAGTTCAAAGTATCTCTGATGACCATGACCGGATTCCTGGATGGCATCAACGACAGCCTGGTAGAGCAGAACCCCATTGATGATCTGGAAGAGGATACTCAGGTAAACTTAGGCTTCGATAAGGCTCTTCTGTACAAGAACATGGTAGCAGCAGAAGCCGACTGGCTGTACAATCTGGAAGAGTGGAACGATATCTTTGACGAAGAGACCCGCAAGGAACTCTACAAAGAGCAGAAGTCTTCCACTACCATTGTGAAGGAGCAGAAGGTTTATCCCAATGATCCCTGTCCCTGCGGAAGCGGCAAGAAGTACAAGAAGTGCTGCGGCAGAGATCTTTAATATGTTTGCATAAAGCGGTTTGTATAATTGCGATTTAAGTGAATTACATTTTGAAGGGCAGAGAGCAATACTCTGCCCTTTATTTATGCCGAATTTTCAAGGCGTTCGGTGATTAATTTTATCGGATATAGAAACTGATTATAAAAATATATCTGAAAAATTCTGCAAAATGCTGGTTTTGGGGCATTTTAAAAGCAGCAATCGCAAAATAATACATATTTCCGCACGCACAGCTTGGAGTAAACCTGCATAAAATTTTTGATATTTTTGAAAAAAGAATTAAAAATCAACAAATTTAGTGCTGAAATTGACTTTTTAACTGCCTGTTAAGGTTGTACAATGGGTATAATTTATCTTAAACACAAAAAATGGCGATAAATAAGTAATAAAATCACATTATGGTCAAAAATATTAAATCGTGCTTGCAGATATGCAAAATAGCCAAAAATATTACCCAAAGTTTGGCTGTATTGCCTCTACAAATATGCAATAAAATATTATATACTTGTATACAAGTAAAAAAGAAGAACAAATTCAAAAAATTGCGTTTCATAATTAGTTGGCAGATATATTGGACTGTCCTATGCAGTTCTGTTTAATTGTACTTTGACTGCCAAAACAAAGTAATCGGCAATGAAGGAGAAGAAAAAATTATGAAATTAGGTAAAAAGCTTTGCATAACCGCAAAGAAAAGCTTTTCTCTTGTGCTTGCACTTACCCTCATGCTTTCGATATGTGCCGTGTCGGGTATGTCGCTTAATGTGTTTGCGGCAACATCTTTGGATCAGAAGATTTACATTAACCTGAACAAGAATAAGGAATGGAATGGTTTTTCTTCTGTTACATATCGTTTTGCTAAGGATGACGGCACGGTTCTCAAAACGGATACTGTAAGCAAAAATTCTTCGGGAGTTTTTGAAACCACTGCACCATCCGGTGCAACAAGAATTGAGCTTTCTTCCGGGGTTAAATTTACTCTTCCCGAAAAGACTGTTGCAAAAGATTCCCGCCGTATCTATCTTAAGAACAGCAATAATACCTATAATGAGGCTTATGCATATTCTTGGGTAAACGATACTGACTCCAACGCAGAGTGGCCGGGTGTTGCAATGACAAAGACATCTTCAGACAGCGATTGCTACTATGTAGATGTTAAGTCATCCCATAAAAATGTAATCTTCAGCAACAAGGGCGAAACACAAACAAGCGACCTCGGTATTAACGACTCATACAGTGCCGATAATGCTCTTTATGATGCCTCAACAAGTCAGTGGACTAACCCGTTCATCAAGACCATCGACATTTCTGGTGCTACGGGCGACACAGAATTTTATCTTTCTACCGACGGCTCGTTCAAAGAAAGTAAATACCTTTCTGTTCAAGCTCCCGACAAACAGTCGAAAGCAGAATATAAAACAGTTTATGTTTCAAACGATGACTGGAAGTCGCTTACAAAGGTTTATGCAACTTTTGACTACAACGATGCCTATGAAGGAACAGTTGAGCTTACAAAAGACACCGAAGACACCAAGGTAAGCGGTTCTGTGGTGTTCAAAGGTGAAATTCCGGCGGGTGCGCTTTTAAGATTCCATCCGAACGAACATAACCTCAACGGTGCATCTTCTGCAACATCATATCCGACAGATTCGGGATATGATGGTTCGGGCTACAACGATAACACGGCTACATATGTTAAGACAGCCAGAGGCGAAGGCTGGACAAAATTCTCGGAAATAGACAATGTAAACTATGGTGCTGTCGTTGAAAATTCATTCAAAGATAATCCTAACATCGTAGGCGTTGACGCAACATACTTTGACTACTTGTCTGATATGGAGCAGGAGAAAGGGTATCTTCAGTGTCAGGGTAAGAACAACGATGGTGATATTGAAAATTACTGGTATCAGTTTGATAACTTCAACAGCTACATAAGCAACATTGCTTCAAGCTGTAAGTCTGACTGGAAGTATCCTCTCTACTTCGGTAATATGTTCAAGGGTGATAAATGGTACAGTACATTTGAGACCCACGCAAAAGGACTTACAAACATCAACAATTATAAAGATAACTATTACTATGCAGTAAACAACTCCAACGGTATGAAATGGGGTGGCGGTGATTATAACCAGTCCTTACAGGGTCTTATGTACAACAGGCTTGACAGCAAGGGCAATCTTCAGGTTGCAAATGGTGTCAAGGCTCCTTACTTTGATGCTGAGGCACTTTCAACCGCTAAATATAATGATGCAAAAGTTGCCAATGTTTATAAGTCATCTTTCCCGTTCCGTACAACTACTGACCCTGAAGGTGTTACTACTTATGAATTCACTTCAAAAAATGCAAAAGATAACATCTACTTTACATGGAACGGCCTCACACCTACCAAAATTAACTACGGTACGGGCAAACAGTATGGTGTACAAGATGCATTGACAAATTTCGGCGGTACAGAAAACGGTTATGGTGTTTTCCCATTCAACAATACTCAGAACACATCAGCGGGCAAGGGTACTAACGATAACCTTGACTATGGTTTCGGTATCAGACTTGATATAGACTTCAGAGTTCCGAAGGACGGTTTACTTGCAGACAACAAACCTGCAACCTTTAACTTCAGCGGTGACGATGACCTTTGGGTTTATATCGGTGAGGATTCAACAGGTGCTGATGCAGAGCTTGCTCTCGACCTCGGTGGTGACCATAAAGAGGCAAGCGGTTCAATTGACTTTAATAAAATGCAAGCAACAGCTGACGATGTATTTGCCGACTACTCACCTTCATCATCGTCGACAAAACTTACAGTTCCGGAAGGTGAGTTTTGGGTTAAGACAGGTGATTACACTGACTTCTGCGTTTATACATGGGATGATTCATCATCAGCAAAGTATGAAAAGCCCTACGCAACAGCAGACGGCTTCTATAAGTTCAGGCAGTCACAGTTTACAGGCAATACAAACGCTATCTTCTGTAGGTGGCAGAATGTAGGGAACGGTAAGCTTACAGAAGACCTTACACTTTCAGATCTTTACGGTAAAATGTGGAACGGTAACGGCACTCAGTATTCTGCAGACGGTCAGTTACATCATACAAACCTTGGCACCGTTACAAAGACAATCAACAATGGCGTTCAGCTTGATCCTAACAAGACATACCATATGGTAGTATTCTATATGGAGCGTGGTGAGGCTGAGTCTAACTTCAAAGTAAATTTCACAATGACACCTGCCAACAATGACCTCAAGGTTACAAAGGCACTTGATACAGGCGATGTTGTTTCTGAAATTTCAGATGACCTCAAAGCTAATGAAACTTTTGATTATACAATCAAAGAGAACGGCAACGATACCTCCGGTAAAAGCTACAAGCTTACAAAATCAGACGAAAACATAAGCAATGAAACTCTTTCAAACAGCGGTTTCACACTTAAAGATGATTATATGGCAGACTTTGACAACTCATTCAAGACCGGCAATGAGATGAAGGTTAACGAGTCAACAAAGAGCAGTAAGCTTACATACACAACAAACTGGGAGCTCGTTAACAACAGAGTCGGTTCAACAATCGATAGCGGTTCAACTACGAACTCGGAATTCAAGCTTGTAGATGACAAGGATGACAGTGCTTATGCACAGCTCCAGCTCAACTATACCAACAGTATAGTGACAGCACCTCTTGAAATTTCAAAGAATGTTGTTAATGAAGACGGTGAAACCGATTACGATACAAATCAGCAGTTTACATTTGCGATTGCTCTCGACTTTGACGGCGACGGTTCAACCTATGATTACAAGACCTATCCTCTTGAGTATCAGCTCAAAGAAAAGAATGCAAGTGGTTATTCAAACACAGCTTACCGCACATCTAAGGACGGTTCGTTCACAATCAAAAAGGGCGAAAGCATTAAGCTTCTCAATATTCCTGTAGGTGCAACCTATAAGATTACAGAGAAAAATGTTATAGGTTATGTTCCTTATAAAGTAGGCAATCAGGACTTCAACGGTACATTTGTCGGTACTCTCGCCGAAGCAGAAAATGCGCTTAACTTTATCAATAAGGTTAATCCTACAAACATTGCCATTTCGGTAAATAAAACTCTTGACGGTCAGGCTTACAGCGGCAGCAAGTTCGTCTATACATTGACAGGTCTTGAATCAATGGATACAACAAAACCTGATGCCGACGGCAAACCTATCAAGACAAACAGCGCAAAAACAATTTCCACGAATTTGGAAACACCTGACGCAAGCGGTAAGGTTGAATTCAAAGACCTCAAATTAGTCACTGCGGGTGTTTACAGATTTAAGATTACCGAGGCTCTTGCCGAGGGTGAAAATGCATCCGATTATAAAATGGATACAAACACCTGGCTTGCCGAGATTGAATTGCTTGAAAGCGGTGAAGTAACGGAGGCTAAGTACATTAAGGTTAAGAGCTCAGATATTGAAGGCAAAACCGATGCTCAGCTTGCAACTTACTTCAACAATTCTTCTCCTGTTGAAAAAGCCGTGTTTGAAAATAAAACCACACACGGAAGCGCAACAGTAAACAAGAAGAATCAGACAGGCGGTAATGTAAGTGATACGGAATTTGCGGTGATGAAGGTATCCGGTGAGGGTATCTTTACTGCAGATGATATCAATACAATCATTAAAGATGCCACAATGAAAACTCATATGGTTTCTAAAACGACAGACAGCAACGGTCAGGCTGTGTTTGACAAACTGACAATCTTCAAGGACGGTCAGGGCGAGTTTACAAAAACAAACGGTAAAGTTGTATGGAACGAAAGTTCCGACAATTATATAACAGGTACTTCAAAATATCAAACATACTGTCTGTTTGAGTACAAACCGTCAGAGGGTTACACCCCGAACTACACACTTTCCTACTTCACACTTCCTGTTGAGGGTAATTACGATGTTACATATAATTATGTTGACGGTGCAATCACAATGCCACAGGCAAGCGGTGACGGTATGAACGGCTATGTTGTTCTCGGTTTGTCGGTTGCAGGTCTTGCGGTGACAATGTTCACGGGTTACGCAATCTATTACGGAAAAGTTCGTAAAAAACGCAGAGCAGGACGCAGAAAGTAACCCGATATGATTTGAATTGTTAGAACAGGTGATTTTTTAATCATATGTTTCTTTCATAAAAAACCTCTTTGACTGCTACGGGCACCGTTGTTAGCCGGTGTCCGACATGCAGCCACCCAAATTCAGTTTAACCATTCGGTTAGAATAGAATTACATATATTAAATTAAACACAAAGGAGAAAGTAAAAATGAAAACTACAAAGAAAATCTTTGCAGCAGTTCTTGCAGTAATGATGATTGCTCTCATGATTCCATTCTCAGCAAGTGCAGCAGAGAGCTATTCAGCTACGTACAAACTTGCAGTTGATGCAAATGACACTGACAAAGTCGGTAATTACACATTCAGCTTCTTCAAGATTGCAAACCTCAACCTTACAACAGGTGAGTACTCATGTACTATCACCGACAAAGCACTTGAGGATGCTGTAAAGGGCACATACTCAGATGCAAAGTCACAGCAAATCATCACGGCTTGTGATAACCTCTACAAGACAGACAAAGCTGCATTCGGTACAGCTGCTACAACAATCAGCTTTTCTTCAACAGTTACAGAGGCTACTGCAACAGTAACAGACCCAGGTCTTTACTATGTATATTGTACTTCTAAGCCCGCTAAGGTAACAGGTGTTCAGAGCTCACTTGCTTCACTTCCTTACTTTGATGGTAAAAATTATGTTTCTGTTGACCAGACAGAGCACAACCTTGCTGAAAAGGTTTCAACAAGCTCAGTATCAGTTGACAAGAGTGCTGACAAGACATATGTAGGCGACAACGATAAGACTGTAACCTACACACTTAAAGCTTCAACAGCAGGTTCAATCGACAACCAGCTAAAAACGTATGCAATCGTTGATACAATGGATGAAGGTCTTACATTCAACGAGAATTCAGTTGTAGTTAAGTACGACGGCGCAGTTGATGCTCTTACTTTGGGTAAAGATTACTCTATTGAAAAGAACTATACTTACACAGGCAAGAACGGTGAGGCAACTGCTACATTCGCAGTTGTATTCGAATCTGCTACACTTGAATCAAAGGATTTCTATGATGCCAAAACAGTTGTTGTTACATACACAGCTGATTTAAACGAAAAAGCTAAGCTCAACACACCTATCACCAACACAGACGGTCTTGTTTACGGCAACGATTCTGATACAAACTTTGAACCCGGTAAAAATTCACCTGATGTATTTACATACGGCATGAAGGTTGTTAAGGTTAACGGCAATGACACAACTCAGAAGCTTGCTGACGCTGAATTCCAGATATTCACAGACGCAGAAGCTAAAACACCTCTTATAGTTGACGGCAAGAAAGTAGTTGCTAAGACAGACGCTACCGGTGAGGCTACATTTGTTCTCGAAGGCACAATGACAACATTCAAGTTTGATGCTAAACAGACATACTATGCAAAAGAGATAGCAGCTCCTACAGGCTACAACCTCAACAGCTCAGTATTTACAGTAAGCATTGACAAGAGCAAGGAGTATACATTTGTAGGTAACATTGCAGACGGTGACAATGTTGCTGTTGCTAACTACCCTGTAACTGTTCCTAAGACAGGTGGTATGGGTACAATGATGTTCTATGTTGGCGGTGCAGCACTTATCGCTTGTGCAGGCGTTCTTCTCTTTGTTCTTAAGAGAAAGAAAGCAGCTAAATAATTAATCGAATATCTTTATCTTAAAATCTGTGATATGATATATGTAATTTTCAGGGGATGCGGCAA
>ENA-OOWN01002594-OOWN01002594.1-human-gut-metagenome-genome-assembly--contig:-NODE-2594-length-10815-cov-3.342379_pt1 | contig 10815 bp, 9 predicted proteins | sample MGYA00241406_ERZ501319 | MGnify/ENA primary metagenome ERZ501319 (study PRJEB25962, sample SAMEA2042734) | human gut metagenome | biome: human gut; feature: human-associated habitat; material: faeces... | reverse complement strand
CCCCCCCCACAACCACCACCGCAACCGCAGCTGCATCCTTCGCCGCTCAGACGGTTCATCATGCCCTCTATCTCCTGGTTGGTTGCCTCGCGGCTCTCCACCACCTTACCCTTGAAGTTGAGCTCCATGCCGGCAAGCGGATGATTGAGATCCATAGTCACCGTGTCGTCGGTCACCTCGAGCACGTGTCCTAGGAAACGGTTGCCGTCCTCGTTCTGCAGCGGTACGATGGCATCCTTGTATATATTGTCGTGGTCGAAGTGTCCGTTTATGCTGAACATGCTCTTGTCCAAATTCAGCACACGGGCGTCCTCATAGTCGCCGTAAGCCTGGTCTTTCGACAGAACGAAGTCGAACTCGGCATCTTTATCGAGTGCGTAGATCTGGTTTTCGAACTCGTCGAGCGTTATTCCGAAGCCTGTTATAAACTGAAACGGTTTCTCCTCGGTAGCCTCTTCCACAAGTTCAGTGTTACCGTCGGCAGTGGCATACAGCTTATAAGCAACGGCCACGTATTTGTTTGCTTTCTTGTCCATTTGTACTATTTGTTTTTAATTATGCTCGCAAAGTTAATAATTTTAATTCATTCCGCATATCAGGGTGTCATACAATTTATCATTTCATCATTTGTATATATAGAATATTTTACCTTATTTTGTAAACATAAAAACACAGAATTATGATTAAGACCATCATAACACTATCGTTGCTCATCCTCACTACGTGCCCGTCGCATGCCGCGACTGACAACCACTCGAAGATGTCGGCAATGGTCAGGCGACTGTCCATAGCGCAGAAGAACTCCATGAAAGCCAACTCCGCCGAAGGTTCACACGACAAAGGCCGCGCCGGTTTATGCGCCTTCGTCCGCATAACGGGCAATGCCGACAGCCTGCTGACCGCCAATGGTTGCCGTTTGCTGGCACAGGAGGGCGACATATGCATAGCCGACATACCGCTCAACAGGCTTAACATGCTTGCCGACGCCAAAGAAGTGAAGCGCATAGAAGCAAACTGCGGCAACACGATGGACATGGATTCCGTGGCAATACAGCTCAACGCCATACCCATATACGAGGGCCGCGCACTGCCACAGCCATACACCGGACGCGGAGTCGTGATGGGAATACAGGACGTGGGATTCGACCTCACCCACCCGAACTTCTATGATGCCGCGGCGACCGGATACAGAATAAAGCGCATCTGGGACCAGATTGCCCGGGGCACGGACGGCACCGAGATGTATGTGGGCAGGGCCTATGAGACTCAGGACGAGATACTCGGGCACGAACATTCGTACGACGGACTGAAACTGCTGCACGGAACACTGACCGCAGGCATTGCAGCAGGAAGCGGATACGACACGAAGTTCAGAGGCATGGCATACGAGAGCGACCTGTGTCTGGTGAGCAACGCAGTGACAGACGACCTTGAATTCATAGACGAGGACGACATATACAAATATACTTATGCCACCGACGCGCTCGGATTCAAATACATCATGGACTACGCCGAGTCTGTCGGGAAGCCTTGTGTAATATCGTTCAGCGAGGGCTCGAACCAGGATTTCCGCGGCGACGACGTGCTCTACTACGAGATGCTCGCCCGTCTTACCGGACCGGGACGCATCATCGTGTCGTCGGCAGGCAACACAGGACACGTGCGCAACTACATCAAGAAGCCGGCCGGCAAGCCATCTGCCGGAGCATTCCTGCGCATCTGGGGACAGTCAACGCTACACTTCACAATGAAGTCGGCCGATGATTTCGGCATACGCGTAGTGGTATATGGCAGCAGCAACGACACCCTGAGCGTGAACACCGCCGACATAAAGGCTGCCGCCGACTCGTCGATGCTAATGGAGAAGGACGTGAACGGACAGCCGTACACGCTCGACATAATGGCATACCCCTCCTGTTATAACGCTGAGGAAACGGCATACGACATATATCTGTCGGGCCCCAACCACATAGGAATGAACTCGCAGATATCAATAGAGATGACCGGCACGGATGCGGAAACCGAGTTCTACCGCGGCAACGGCGAGATATACGACAGCAACAAGAACCCGCAGCTGTGCGACGGCGATAACACCCACGGCATAAACTCGCCTTCGAGCGCGCCTGCCGTGATATGCGTCGGGGCGACATCCTACCGCACCCAATATCTCAACAGCAAGGGTGAGCTGCAGATATACGACTGCGGCACCGACGGCGAATGGGCATTCTACTCGTCGATGGGGCCTACATACGACGGACGCACAAAACCCGACGTGCTTGCGCCGGGCACAAACATACTGACCTCGATGAGCAGTTATTACATGGAGAACAACCCTTCCGACGACGAGGAGATGGTGGGCACATCACAGTTCAACGGACGACGCTACGGATGGATGAGCTGTTCGGGCACGTCGATGTCGTCGCCTATCGTCGGCGGAATAATAGCCCTGTGGCTCGAAGCGCGCCCCGACCTCACCCCGCAGGACATAATGGGTGTGTTTGAACGCACGTGCCGGCGCTACGACGACATGGAGGGCACGAAGGACAACAGATATGGCTACGGACAGATAGACGCTTACCGCGGACTGCTCGACATCCTGGGCATAGTGGCGATAGACGGAATATCGCAACATCATCCCGAGAGTCTGAGGATATGGTCGGGCTCTGACATGACTCTGAACATTGAGTCTGACGCTCCACTGACGCAACCTGTAGAGGTGCGAATATACTCCACCGACGGACGACCGGTCGCAACGGCCACCATGCCAGGCGGCACAACACGCTTCAGCGAGCGCATGGACGAGCTGACACGTGGCGTGTATGTGGTGCAGGCCAACGGCAAAGATAAAGGTGCAACGGGCTCGGTTCTCGTCAGACTGCAATGACAGAAGTGAATAAATATACGCTTTTGGTCTTGACTTTTTTTTGACAAAAAAAATTCGCGAAATAGAAAACGGAGAGACACGAAAACCGTATAAAACCGGTATAAAAATACAATCGCACGACCGGAATATCTCCGTCCCGTTGCGATAAAGCCTATTTTGGAGTACGAGAAAGCCTGTTTCACACCCTGATAAAGCCTTTATCGGCACACGAAATGGGCTTAATTGTACTCTAATTAAGCCCATTTCGCAAACCCTTATCAAGCCTCTCGCACGGCGGTTATGCGTAAAGCGCTGTACGACAGCAAGTTGGCAAACCCGCTCAAAACTCGCGTATTTGCGGCCGAACGTTCTCTTACTCGAAAAGATTCGACTCCTGACGAGTTGACGTCTGCCCTACCCCGCACCGGAATGTATAATTATACAGAAATCAAGGACCATTCTTGCATAATAATGCAAAACCGTCGTGCGTGCCCCACAACACGCATACGTGGACACAATACACCGTATTTATATGTTTTTTTTCGTTTGTTACGCTGATTTTCCGTAACTTTGCCATCAAAAATCCAACAAAATGTCAGACATCAGAAAACCGTTACTGGGCATGTCGCTCTACGAGCTTAAAGAAGTGGCAAAAACCCTCGGACTGCCTGCCTTCGCCGGCGGACAGATAGCCAAATGGATATACACGCAGCACGTGAAGAGCATCGACGACATGACAAACATATCGAAAGCCGGCCGCGAGAAGCTGAAGGAGGCTTACGTCATAGGCTGCATGCCGCATCTGCACAGGCTGGAATCGAAGGACGGAACTGTGAAATATCTCTTCCCCACCACCTCCGGCAAGAGCGTGGAGACCGTGTTCATACCCGAAAAGGACAGGGCGACGCTCTGCGTTTCGTCACAGGTGGGATGCAAGATGAACTGTCTTTTCTGCCAGACAGGCAAGCAGGGATTTGAGGGAAGCCTGCCTGCAAGCGACATACTCAACCAGATATACTCGCTGCCCGAAAGCGAACGGCTCACCAACATCGTGTTCATGGGCCAGGGCGAACCGATGGACAACCTCGACAATGTACTGCGGGCTACAGAGGTACTCACCGCTCCCTACGGCTACGCATGGAGTCCGAAGCGTATCACTGTGAGCAGCGTGGGCGTGAAGAACAAGCTGAAACGCTTTCTCGACGAGAGCGAATGTCACGTGGCCATAAGCATGCACTCACCATTCCACGAGCAGCGCATGCAGCTCATGCCTGCCGAACGGGGAATGTCGATAGAGAGTGTCGTGGAGCTGCTGCGCAACTACGACTTCAGCCATCAGCGCCGGCTGTCGTTCGAATATATCATGTTCGGCGGACTGAACGACACCACCGAGCACGCGAAGGAGATAATAAAACTCACCCGCGGACTGGACTGCAGGGTGAACCTGATAAGATTTCACAAGATACCCGACGTTGACCTGAAGGGATGCGACGAGCACAAGATGGAGGCGTTCCGCGACTATCTCACTGCGCACGGAGTGTTCACAACCATCAGGGCAAGCCGCGGACAGGACATATTCGCAGCCTGCGGATTGCTGAACACCGCCCACAGAAAGGGTCTGGACAAGAAGGAGGAAATTGAGAAATAAGCTGATCATAGCACTTACGGCACTTATGGCCGCCACATTAACGGCGTGTGGCGACAAGCGCATAGGCGGAAAGCCGGGAAGCGGAGGCGCTCCTTACGAGGTGGTGGTGGCAGGCGATGCCGACAGTGTGGTGTGCCGTCTGTTGTCAAGACCGGCAGAGGGACTCCCACAAACAGAACCGATGTTCGACGTCACGGCGTGCGGCAGCCTGGAAGGCAGGAGCACTCTAAGACTGATGCGCAACATCGTGATGGTGAACATCGACCCGCGGACTTATACTGACGTGGGTCTCAAATACGAGCGCGACGTTTATGCGCGGCCGCAGATTGTGATATACGTCAACTCACCGTCGCGCAAGGCGCTCGCCGACAACGCCGGACGGCTGTCTGCCATAGTGCGCCTGCTCAACAGTTCTGAGGCCGCACGCTATATGGCAGAGATAAAACCCGACGCCGACAAAAAAGCCGCGGCGGCTGTGAAAGCCGTATGCGGACGCGGAATGTATGTTCCGGCGGAAATGCGGAGTATGAAAAAAGGCCGCAATTTCGTATGGATTTCGGACAACGGAGCCGAACGCATGCAGAACATCTGCGTATTCACCATACCCCGCGACAACCCCACGAGATGGGTGGAGATGTGCGACAGTGCCATGAAAGCCAACATTCCTGGCGAGCGCGACGACATGAGCTTCAGACTGTGTGACGACGGCATGACCATTGCCGCGCTGAGCGGGCGCGACGGAAAGAAAGCCATGATGAGAGGATTGTGGCAGATGGAGGGCGACGCCATGGGCGGACCGTTCGCCGCACTGATGGCAGACGACAGCACACATGCCCGCACAATAGTGGCTGCGGCATACGCCTACGCACCCGGAAAGAAGAAAAGAAACATGATGAGAAGGCTTGAGGCGGCACTGCGCACGCTGGAATGACGGCCTTGAAAGGAATACACTCTTACATTAATATATAGATATGGAAAATAAAAAAATACGCGTTGCCATAACGCACGGTGACACAAACGGCATAGGATACGAACTTATTTTCAAGACTTTCGCCGAACAGCAGATGTTCGACATTTGCACCCCGATAGTCTACGGATCGCCTAAGATTGCGGCATACCACCGTAAGGCGCTCGGCATTGAGGCCAACTTCAGCATAATAAACAACGCCGAGGAAGCCTGCGACGGCCGCCTCAACATGCTGACTTGCTTCGACGAGGAGATAAAAGTGGACCTCGGCAACCCGACATCCGAATCTAAGAGGGCTGCCATGACGGCAATGGACAGAGCTCTGGACGACTATGAAAGAGGATGTTTCGACGTGCTCGTGGCCGGACCGGCAGGCATTGGAGACGGATGTCACGAACTGCTGAAGAAGCGTCTGGGCAAACATTTCGGTGCCGAATATGCTCCATACTGCATCCTGACAAACGACTCGATGCGCATATCCACCGCTACATCGGGACTGCCTATAAAGGATGTGCCGGCACAAATAACCACGGAAGGACTGGAAAAACTGATAAAAGACTTTTACGAGAGCCTCAAGCGCGACTTCAGATTGTACAGTCCGCGCATGGCGGTGATAGCTCTCAACCCCAACGCCGACGGACATGAGGAGCACGAAGTGATAGCTCCTGCGGTAGACAAACTGTATGACGAAGGCGTGTATGTGTTCGGACCTTATCCCGCAAACGAGTTCTTCGGAAACACGATGTACGAATCGTTCGACGGCATCGTGGCCATGTATGACGACCAGGGACTCATTCCGTTCAAGACACTTGCCACGGTCTGCGGCACAAGCTTTGTGGCAGGACTGCCTCTTGTGTGCACAACACCGACACACGGAGCGGGATTTGACCTTGCCGGAACGCTGAATGCCGACGAGAATCCGTTCAGACATGCGATATACTCTGCAATAGACATACTGCGCAACCGCGCCACTTACGACGAGCCACTGGCAGATCCGCTGAAGAAGCTCTACCACGAAAAACGTGACGACAGTGACAAGGTGCGCTTCTCCATTCCGAAACACGAGAACACAGAAAAGGACAAGCAGTAGGATGAGCCGGAAGTGGAACAACATCTTCTTCGTATTCGGCATCGCGGCACTCATACTCATGACCGCCGGAATCGACATGGACGAAGCTCTGAAAGCGCTCAAAAGCGCAAGCTACAGATTTCCGGTTGTCATGGTGCTGTGGGCTCTGCTGTATATATTCAACACCGCCTCGTGGTATCTGATAATAAACGCAGGCGGACCGAGCGGCATAAAGTTCGGATGGCTTTATAAGGTCACCGTGAGCGGATTCGCGCTCAACTATGCCACACCCGGCGGACTGATGGGAGGCGAACCCTACCGTGTGATGGAGCTGAAACCTCATATCGGCGTGGAGAGAGCATCGTCGTCGGTCATCCTTTACGTGATGACTCACATATTCAGCCACTTCTGGTTCTGGATGCTTTCGGTGTTCATCTGCCTGCTTACGCAACCCATCGACACGCTTCTGGCGTGGGTACTGGCTGCCACAGCGGCATTCTGCCTGCTCGGACTGTGGTTTTTCATATCGTGCTACCGCACCGGGCTGGCTGCGAAACTGATTAACCTGACACGACGTCTGCCGCTGCTGAAAAAGAAAATAGAGGCGTTTGCCGAGCACAACCGCGAGAAAATAGAGAACATCGACCGCCAGACTGCCGCACTGCACACGCAGAGCAAAAGCCGGTTCGTGGCGGCGGTGATGCTTGAACTGGCGTGCCGCTTCTGTTCAGTGGCTGAGATTTACATCATCATCACCCTAATGTCGCCCGGCGCCACCTACGTGCAGTGCATTCTGATATTGGCCTTCACGAGTCTGTTTGCCAACATTCTGTTCTTCATGCCGCTGCAGATAGGCGGACGTGAAGGCGGATTTCTCATGTCGGTCGCGACGCTCGGACTGGGCTCCGGAGCGGGAATATTCACCGCGCTAATTGTGAGACTGCGCGAGCTTGTGTGGACAGGAATAGGTCTGTTGCTGATGAAGGCAGGCAGGAAAAGCACACAGCGGTGAGAGCTCCGCACATTATGCCATATAGATAAAATCACTTAAAATTCGGCAAGTATTGCTCTTATGTCGAATAAATTGCGTAATTTTGTCATCCAATGAACTGCAGAAGATAAAGCAACGCTATAACATCGTGGGCAACTGCGATGGGCTTAATCGTGCGCTCGATGTCGCCCTACAGGTGGCACCGACCGATCTTTCCGTGCTTATAATCGGAGAAAGCGGCGTGGGTAAGGAAATCATACCGCGAGTCATACACGACAATTCTCCGCGACGCCGCGAGAAATATTTCGCAATAAACTGCGGATCGATACCTGAAGGAACCATCGACAGCGAACTGTTCGGACACGAGAAGGGCTCGTTCACAGGTGCCATAGGCGAAAGTGAAGGATACTTCGGAACAGCCGACAAGGGCACGATATTCCTCGACGAGGTGGGCGAACTGCCGATGGCCACACAGGCAAGACTGCTGAGAGTGCTGGAAACAGGCGAATACATCCGCGTGGGAGGACAGAAAATACTGAAGACGAACGTGAGGATCGTGGCTGCCACCAACGTGAACATGCGTAAGGCTATAAGCGAAGGCAGGTTCCGCGAAGACTTGTATTACCGTCTGAACACCATTCCGATACAGATTCCGCCACTGCGCGACAGAGGCGAGGACATACTTCTTCTGTTCCGCCTTTTCACCATGCAGATGGCCGAGAAGTACCGCATACCGAGAATAACGCTCACCGACGACGCCAAGAAACTGATGCTCAAATATAAATGGCCGGGCAATGTGAGACAGCTGAAGAACATCACCGAACAGATGTCCATTCTGTGTAAGACACGCGAAGTGGATGCCGTCACGCTGCAACAGTTCATTCCACAGGACCCGGAAAGCACCCAACTCGCCACCATATCGGGCACAGGCTCACACTCGTATGAGAGCGAACGCGACATTCTCTACAAGATACTGTACGAGCTGAGGGGCAACATCAGCGACCTGAGAAGAGAGATGAACAGCCTGCGCAAGCAGATAGACGACAACAGGAAGATTGACAACGTGAACACGTATGACAACAGACTGCCGGCACTGGCGGGCGACCTGCGATACAACAAAGCAGCCGACCAACCGCAAAGGCAGCAGAATGTAGAGGACGTGGAAGCTGAAGAGATAAACGATAACGAAAGTCTCAACCTCAACGACATCGGACGTATAACAGTAGAGAAGGCTCTCGAACGAAACGGGGGCAACAGAAAAAAGGCAGCGCAAGAGCTGGGAATATCCGACAGAACGCTCTACCGCAGAATAAAACAATATGGTCTGGACAAATAAGAACAACCGCAACATAGGACAAAACGCTTCTGACAAGCGCATGCATATTACGAAAAGACGCCGGTCGATCGCATTTTCAATCATCGCACTCGTGATAGCCGTATGCGCGTCGTGCTCTGTTTCGTATAAGTTCAATGGCGCAAGTATTGACTACTCGAAGACAAAGACAATAGAGATTGCCGACTTCCCGATACGCTCAAGCTACGTCTGGGGACCGATGGGACCGATGTTCAATAACAAGCTGAAAGACGAATTTGCCAACAACACACGCCTGATACAGGTGAAACGCAACGGCGACCTGAAGATTGAAGGTGAGATAACGCAATACTCGCAGCGCAACAAATCTGTATCGAGCGACGGACACTCGGCACAGACAGAGCTGTCGATCACAGTTAACGTGAGGTTCACCAACAACACCAACCACGACGAAGACTTCGAAAAACAGTTCTCTGCCACGGCGTCGTACGAAACAACCCAGAGCCTCGTTTCTGTACAAGAGGAACTCGTGACACAGATGATTGAAGATATCGTTGACCAGATTTTCAATGCGACAGTGGCAAACTGGTAAGCTCTGACAAAAGGAATAATAATAAAAGAACAAACTAAACAACAAACTATATAAATAAGGTATATGGATCTGACGCGTCTTATTGAGCATCCGGAACAGATGAACAAGGAAACTCTTTACGAGCTCCGGAGTCTCACTGCGCTGTATCCTTACTACCAGACCGCACGACTGCTGATGCTGCAGAACATGTATCTGCTGCACGACTCATCTTTTGACGAGGAACTGAGAAGAGCCGCCATCTACATAACCGACAGGAAAAAGATATTCGAACTGGTGGAGGCTCCGCATTATCAGCTGAAACATCAGAAGACAAAGGAAGAGAAAAAGCAGGAGGAGAAAAAGGAAGAAAAAGACGAGAACAGGACAATATCGCTCATCAACTCGTTCCTCGACTCCATACCGGAAGACAAGGAGGAGAAAAAACAAAAGAGAAAGCCTACTCCAGCCGACGCGGCCATCGACTATGTGTCGTACCTGCTTGAGACCGAAAGCGATGATGAGAAAAAAGACAAGAAGGACGAGCCGCAGCTGCGAGGACAGACCCTCATTGATGACTTCATAAACAATGACGGCGGAAAAATACAGCTGAAAGACGAACCGGAATACCTCCCCAGCGCCGAAAGTCTGGACGATGACAAGAAAGACATGGACGAAGGCTATTTCACGGAGACTCTTGCCAAAATATACATCAAACAAGGGCGATATACCAAGGCTCTTGAAATAATTCAACGATTAAATTTGAATTATCCAAAAAAAAATGCTTACTTTGCAGACCAAATAAGATTTTTGAAGAAATTGATAATAAATAACAAAAATAACAATAAATAAAATGGTTTATACATTATTCTTAATTTTAATTGTGATAGTCGCATTACTGATGATCTGTATCGTGCTCATCCAGGAGTCAAAAGGCGGCGGTCTGGCATCCAACTTCTCTTCTTCCAACGCTATCATGGGCGTACGCAAGACTACAGACGTAGTTGAGAAAGCTACATGGACACTTGCCGCATTAATGGTGGTTTTCAGCATTGTATGCTCTTACACAGCACCTGTGGCTACAAGCGACCAGAGCGTTCTCGAGAAGTCAGCAACCGAAACACAGACAACCAACCCGACTAATACACAGGGATTCGGAGCAAGCCAGCAGCAGACTCCGGCAGGAAACGCAACACAGAAACAGGCTCCTAAAGCACCTACAACACCTGCAAAATAATATTTTGAGATAAAAAAGTGCAGCATTTATTTGCTCAAATAAAATAAATGCTGTATCTTTGCACTCGCTTTCAAGGATGAAGGCATAACCAATACAGATGGTGGCTGTAGTTCAGTTGGTTAGAGCGTCAGATTGTGGTTCTGAATGTCGTGGGTTCGAG
>ENA-OOWN01002585-OOWN01002585.1-human-gut-metagenome-genome-assembly--contig:-NODE-2585-length-10858-cov-3.126817_pt1 | contig 10858 bp, 10 predicted proteins | sample MGYA00241406_ERZ501319 | MGnify/ENA primary metagenome ERZ501319 (study PRJEB25962, sample SAMEA2042734) | human gut metagenome | biome: human gut; feature: human-associated habitat; material: faeces... | reverse complement strand
CCACCCCCCGCCCAGCCAGTATTCCTTGTTGCCTCTTACGTGTCCGTGTCCGCTGTGCTGTCCGGTCATGATGGTGGCGCGCGACGGGGCACTGACGGGGCTTCCGGCGTATGCCTGCGTAAATCGCATGCCCTCCTGTGCCATCTGGTCGATGCAGGGTGTCTGGATGAAAGGCTGGCCGTAGCATCCCAGGTCGCCGTATCCCATGTCGTCGCAGAGAATGAACAAGATGTTGGGTTTTTCAGAATCGGGCGTTGCAGCTTGTGCATGAGGTGCAGCCACGGCAACCACTCCCATACAGTAGGTTAGTTTTTGTAATTTTTTCATGCCATTAGTTTCTTAAGGGATTAATGCAGGAGCAAAGATACGCTTTCCGGTTTTAAAAATGCGAGAAAAATCATTAAATTTGCCACCTGAAAGAAGAAAAACGATGCAAGAAGATACCTATAAGACCATTCAGGAAAGCGCGGAAGCCATCTATACCGAGAAGCGCAGCAAGTTCATTGCCATTGCGCTGCCGGTGCGTACGCTCTCCGAAGTGAAGTCCCTTCTGGAGGAGTACCAGAAGAAATATTACGATGCCCGCCACGTGTGTTATGCCTATATGCTGGGCGCGGAACGGAAGGATTTCCGGGCCAACGACAACGGGGAGCCTTCGGGCACGGCCGGAAAGCCCATCCTCGGACAGATTAACTCGCGCGAACTGACCGATGTGCTGGTCATTGTGGTGCGTTATTTCGGCGGTATCAAGCTGGGGACGAGCGGTCTGATTGTGGCCTACCGCATGGCGGCTTCGCTGGCACTGGATGAAGCCCCGGTCATTGAGAAGACGGTGGACGAAGACGTGGCCGTGGCGTTCGAATATCCCTTCATGAACGACATCATGCGCATCGTCAAGGAAGAGTCGCCCGAGATACTGGAACAGTCGTACGACATGGACTGCCTGATGCGTCTGCGCATCCGCAAGTCGATGATGGGAAAGCTGCGTGCACGACTGGAAAAAGTGGAGACCGCCCGCATCCTGGACGAGTAATCGGAGAAAGAGCCGGAAGTCGTGCTTTCTTTACAGAAAGTCGCTGATTTTTTGCATTTTCCTGCGGCTTTTTAGCAAAAATTATTATCTTTGTTCCAACCTTATAACCCTTCATTATGAAACGACTGACAGGCTTAATATGCTTCTTGTGTCTCCTTTGCGGTTGCCGGGAGGAAGCAGGCCGTGGGGTGGAACAACCGATGTCGCAACCCATCGTGTCGGAGACGGCATCTCCCGACAGCATGGAGGTGGAAGAGATTCTGCCGTTTGAGCGTAAACCGCTGACCGCTGCCGACATCATCTTGGTGAAGGAGCTTCTTTTTGACAAATACACCTTGAAGGATGAGTATCCGTATAAGGACACCGTCCGTTCATTCAAATGGGACGACATACGCAAATGCCTGGCCTTTATCGAGAACCTTCAGTACGATGCCAACCGCTGGGCGATATTCCAGAATTACAAGAATGTGAACCGTGAAGCTCCGCTGGTGCGGAAATACACGCAGAATGTGTACCGGCGCATTGCCGATACGCTGGGAGTGGAACGTTATCAGTCGGTGCCGCTGTATCTTCCTTCGGATACGCTGGTGCCCGAACGCTACGGACGCGACGGGGCGCTGGTGTCTTTCCTGGGCGAGACGGGCAGTTTCTATCGCTTGTCACCGGTCTCCATCGAGGGAGAATGGTGGGTGCCGCGCCGCTACGTCAAGCTCTTGTCCGACAGCACGCAGTTTAACCACGTGGTAGTGGTAGACCGGGGCGACCAGAACATTGCCACCCTGGAACGTCTGGAAGAAGGTACCTGGGCCATCCGCAGCATGAATCCGGCCACTACGGGCATGCACCGTCCGCCGTACGCGCAGGAAACCCCGCTCGGCATGTTTGTGGTGCAGCAGAAAAAGTCGCGCATGGTGTTCCTGAAAGACGGTTCTGCGGCCACCGGAGGCTATGCACCGTATGCCAGCCGCTTCACCAACGGAGCCTACATTCACGGGGTGCCGGTCAACGTGCCTCGCACGGCAATGATTGAATACAGCTGGTCGTTGGGCACTACGCCCCGTTCGCACATGTGTGTGCGCAATGCCACCTCGCATGCCAAGTTTGTGTACGACTGGGCACCGACAGAACGTTCGCTGGTGATTGTAATCGAGTGATTTCTATAAAATTAACTCTCTTTACGGAAGAAGAAGGGCAGAAAATCCGTAACTTTGCGGCCGAATATTTTTCAGGTCGTAAAAAGTCATGCAAAATCATATCATCAAATTTTTTCTTTCTGCCATGTTCCTGTCTTTCCCCTGTGCGTATTTCACGGCGGAAGGAGAGTCTGTTCCTACCGAATCCCCTGTAGCAGCGGTCAAGGCGGCCGATGAGGTCGTGTCGCTCTATCATTCCATGCAGTTGGAAGGGGTGGTCAACTGGCGGGCCTTCAAGCAGGCGGTGACGGGATATAACCGCATCAAGAACCGCAAGCGCGATGTGCTGACCCTGATTGACTTTTCCAAGCCTTCCACGGAAAAGCGTCTGTACGTGTTCGACATGAAGCATCGCCGGATGCTGTATTCCTCAGTAGTGTCGCACGGAAAGAACAGCGGTGGAAACTATGCTACTTCTTTTTCCAACGAATACGGCTCCTACAAGAGCTCACTGGGCTTTTACCTGACGGCTTCCACCTATCAGGGACGAAACGGGTATTCGCTCATTCTCGACGGACTGGAGAAAGGGATTAACGACCGGGCCCGTGAACGTGCCATTGTGGTGCACGGGGCCACATACGCAAACCCATCCGTGGCCAGTCGTGGCGGACGGTTGGGACGGAGCTTCGGATGTCCGGCACTGCCTACTTCCGTGTCGCGTCCCATTATAGATGCAATAAAAGGGGGCAGCGTCATGTATATCTATGCCGAAACCCCCTCTTACTTAGCTCAAAGTTCTATTCTCGATACATCGGATGATGTCATCTTAAATCAATGATTTCCGCTCCCGGATACTTGCTTTTGTCGAAACGGAACACCGCGTCGGGCAGGTTCACTCCCGTGCGGTACGACGAAATCTGAAACTCTTGTTTCTCTCCGTTCTGCAGCTGGATGGCAATGTACACGGGCGAACTGTTTTCCTTCACGTTCAGTGTGATGCTTTTAATGTCCTGCGAGGTCTTCGGGGTCAGGATGATTTCATGTCCCCGCTTTCCCTGACGGGTCTTTTCGCCCACGTAGCGGTAGTTGAAGCCCTTCTTGTAGGCCGTCAGCAGCGCATACGGGTTGACGCTCTGTATTTCCTCCGGGGTGGGGGATGACACGTTCACCTCTTCATTCTGCTCCACGTAGCTCCATTGTGTCTTTCCGTCGAACCAGGTCTTGATGCCTCCGCTCTCCAGACAGAACTTGTTGCCTTTCAGCAACAGCTTTCCTTGTTGTGTACCTCCAAAAGTCAGACTGATGCCGCCGGCTTTCCGGTAGCTGTCCGCCATCTTGCTTAATATGCTTTCAGCTTTTGCGTCCTGTTGGGCCACAGCCTGACACAGGGCGACTCCCATCAGCAGGACGAGAAGAAAAATCTTTTTCATACCTGTCACAATCGTTTTTATGGGTTAGAGGGCAGTCCGTTTAATCCTTCAGGCTGCTCATTCTCATTTGTAAATCGTTTTCATCCAGACAAAGCACGTCGCGCGCCTTGCTACCGTTGGCCGGGCCTACGATGCCCGCCTTTTCCAGCTGGTCCATGATGCGTCCCGCACGGTTGTAGCCGATGGAGAATTTACGCTGAATCAGCGAAGTGGAACCCTGCTGGTGGTAGATGACCAGACGGGCCGCTTCTTCAAAGAGCGGGTCCAGACGGTTCATGTCCACGTCGGCTGCACTGCTGGGTTCTGCATTCTCATCCACGTATTCCGGCAGCATGAAGGCCGTAGGATAACCCTGTTGCTTGCCGATGAATTCCGCGATGCGTTCCACTTCCGGCGTATCGACAAACGCACACTGCACGCGCACCGGGTCGTTTCCTTGCAGGTAGAGCATGTCACCCTTACCGATGAGCTGCTGGGCACCCGGACGGTCCAGAATGGTACGTGAGTCCATCATGGAAGCCACACGGAAAGCCACACGTGCCGGGAAGTTGGCCTTGATGGTACCCGTAATGATGTTCGTAGTCGGACGCTGGGTAGCGATGATGGCGTGGATACCCACCGCACGTGCCAGCTGGGCAATACGGCAGATAGGCAGTTCCACCTCCTTGCCGGCTGTCATGATCAGGTCGCCGAACTCATCAATGATGATGACGATGTAAGGCAGGAAGCGGTGACCGTTCTCCGGATTCAGCTGGCGGTTGATAAACTTCGCGTTATATTCCTTGATGTTACGGCATCCCGCGTTCTGCAGGAGCTTGTAACGGTTGTCCATTTCCACACACAGCGAGTTCAGCGTCTGCACCACCTTTGTCACGTCGGTGATGATGGCATCCTCTCCGTCGGGCAACTTGGCCAGAAAGTGACGCTCAATCGGCGCATAGATGGCAAATTCCACTTTCTTCGGGTCGATGATGACGAACTTCAGTTCACTGGGGTGCTTCTTGTAGAGCAGGGAAGTCACGATGGCATTCAGTCCCACAGACTTACCTTGACCTGTCGCACCGGCCACCAGCATGTGGGGCGCCTTGGCCAGATCCACCATGAACACCTCGTTGGTAATGGTCTTTCCGAGTGCCACCGGCAAGTCGAAGGTCGTTTCCTGGAACTTCTTGCTGGTCAGGATGGAACTCATGGGCACGATGTGCGGGTTCGCGTTCGGCACCTCAATACCGATGGTACCCTTGCCCGGAATCGGGGCGATGATACGGATACCCAGTGCCGAAAGACTCAGGGCGATATCGTCCTCCAGGTTACGGATTTTCGAGATACGTACCCCTTCTGCCGGCGTAATTTCATATAAGGTAATGGTCGGACCCACACTGGCCTTGATGGAACTGATTTCAATGCCGAAGCTGCGTAGCACCTTGATGATGCGGTTCTTGTTGGCATTCTGTTCCTCCATGTCGATATCCGGCTCGTCGTTCTGATACGTATTCAGCAGGTCGAGGGTAGGGAAGCGGTAAAATTCCAGGTCCAGACGCGGGTTATAGGGCTGTGACATGTCTCCCCGGTAAGCCTGATCCTCTTCCTTGGTATCGTTGCTGACCTCAAATACCGGCTCCTCTTCTTCCTTGTCGAAGTCATCCTCCAGGGCCGGCTTCACCTCAAAAGGGTGCTTCCTGTCATTCTCTTCTTCGGTATCAATGGGCAGGTCGATGACGAGCTCCGATGCCGGTTCTTCCTCTTTCACGACTACCTTTTCCAGTTCTTCCTTGATCGGTTCAGTCGCCTTCTCTTCTTCCTGCGGAGTTTCTTCCTCCTCTTTCTTCGGTTTAGGTTTCCGGTGCGTCCAGCTCTTCCAGAAACTTTCTTTCTTTTCCTTCTTCTCTGATTCATCCTCCGCGGTGGTCGCTTCCGGTTCGTCCACTACCGGCTTCCGGTAGGTCGGTTCCGGCTGGGGAGTTACTTCCTCTGTCATGGCCGCGTTATTGCCCTTTTGCGGATGCAGCGCTTTTCTCACCACACCCATGGTCTGTCGGGTCAGTGCCACGCCGAACAATATGGCCGTAGCCAGCAGCACCAGAATCAATCCCGGCGCACCGATTTGCGAGCGAATCCACAGGCTCACGTTGTAGCCGTGCAGTCCCCCCGGATAAATATAAGAATCTTCCAGTAGTCCTCCGAATGCAAATCCTAAGGTTACAGAGAGCCACACCATCACCGTGGCACAGCCTAAGAACCAGTAACGGATGCGGAACTCATACGCCTTCATCAGCTTCATGCCGGCCACCACTAAGAAGATAATGATACAGTAAGCCGAAAACCCGAAGCAGTCGTTAATCAGGAACTGCGCCAGCTGCGCTCCCCGTGCTCCGGCATAGTTCTGTATGCGGTTGCCCGTTTCCAGCAGCTCCGACGGGTTGGGATGCGACAGAATGCTCTGGTCGTTTCCTCCCGTAAAGAAGAACGAGCTGAAAGCCAGCAGCAAGTACACGCCAAAGATGACGCAGAGCAGTCCGATGACGAACGCGGTAGTCTCACTTTTCAGGATAGTCCATGTTTTTCCGGCCACAGCAGCCGCTTTTTCACTTTTGCTTGTATCTATTTTTTTTGTTTGCATGATGATTCGAATTAACTAAACATACATGCAAATGTACGAATAAAACTAAAACTGAGAAATTTTTTTTGTACCTTTGCACGTCAATTAGCATGAATATGGAAGAAAAAAACTCTCAAGTAATATTCGATAAAAATGCAGTCGAGTTCGTGACAGTGGCTGCCGAGTTCTGTGGATTTATGGAGCGTGTGTCCGATATGCGTTGTCGGGATTTCGTCGACAAGTCCCTGAAACTCCTTCCCCTTTTATACCTGAAGGCTTCGTTGCTTCCTGCTTGCGAGCGGATGGAAGATGCCGACCCGGAAACCTTCGTGACCGAGACTGATTACGAAGTGCTTCGCGGCTCCATCGCCTCTCTCTTGGGCGAATACGATGACTACCTCGAGGTGTTCCTCGATGACATGGCCTATAGTGATACTCCCATTCATCAGAACATTTCCGAAAGCCTGGCCGATATTTACCAGCCCATCAAGGATTTCATCTGCGTGTTCCAGTTGGGCCTGGAGCACACCATGAACGACTCCTTGGCTATCTGCCGTGAACTCTTTGCCGAGTTCTGGGGACAGCGTCTGGTCAACGTGATGCGTGCCCTTCACGACGTGAAGTACCGCCAGCTTTCGCACAGCAGTCAGGAAGAGGAAGATTCCGCACTCTACGAAGACAACTGCACCGAAGAAGAACTCTACGAAGGCCTTGACATGGGCGATGACGAATAATCCTAAACCCGTAAACTGAATGGTAGAACTACAGAGTAAAATAGATAAGAAAATCGTTGCGGAGTTACCCAAAGTCTCTTTCCCCGGTCGCATCTTCGTGATTTACACCGAGGCCGAGGCCCGCAAGGCCATCGATTACCTCAATACCCATGTACTGGTGGGGGTGGACACCGAAACACGCCCTTCGTTCCGGAAGGGAGCCGTCAACAAGGTGGCCCTCTTGCAGGTCTCTACTTACGACACCTGCTTCCTGTTCCGCCTGAACCACCTCGGACTGCCGGATTTCCTGGAAGAGTTCCTTCAGAACGACGTGCTCAAAATCGGCCTGTCGCTGAAAGACGATTTCGCCATGCTGCGTCGTCGCAACCAGAAAGACCCGCGCATGGGCAACTGGGTGGAGCTGCAGGACTACGTGGCCTCTTTCGGCATCGAAGAAAAGAGCCTGCAGAAAATCTATGCCCTCCTCTTTCAGGAAAAGATTTCCAAGAGCCAGCGCCTGTCCAACTGGGAGGCCGACACCCTGACCGAGGCACAGCAGCTTTATGCCGCTACTGATGCCTGGGCCTGCGTACGCATCTACCAGTACTTGGAAGAACTTCGTCTTTCGGGCAAATACCGCGTGATACGCACGGAAGCTCCTGAAAACATTCTCGAAGATTAATCACTTAAACCATACAAATGAGCTATAAGAAAGTATTTCTCAAACCCGGAAAGGAAGAATCGCTCAAGCGTTTCCATCCCTGGGTTTTTTCCGGAGCCATCGCCCGTGTGGAAGGAGAGCCGGAAGAAGGTGAAGTAGTAGATGTCTACACCTCCAAGAAAGAATTCATTGCCTGCGGACATTTCCAGATTGGAAGCATCGCCGTGCGTGTGCTTTCCTTCCGTCAGGAACCCATCGACCATGCGTTCTGGGTACGCCGCCTGCAGGTGGCCAAAGACCTCCGCTGTGCCTTGGGCGTGCTGGGCAATCCTCAGAACAACACCTACCGTCTGGTACACGGCGAGGGCGATAACCTGCCCGGACTGATTATCGACGTGTACGACCATACCGCCGTCATGCAGGCACACTCTGCCGGCATGCACCTTGACCGTATGGCGGTGGCCGAAGCCCTTGAAGAAGTGATGGGCGACGTCATCCAGCACATCTATTATAAATCAGAAACCACGCTGCCCTTCAAGGCCGACCTGCTGGCTACCGAAAACGGCTTCCTCAAAGGCGGAAGTCCGGAGAACGTGGCCATGGAGAACGGACTGAAGTTCCACGTAGACTGGCTCAAGGGACAGAAGACCGGTTTCTTCGTCGACCAGCGCGAGAACCGTGCCCTGCTGGAACGCTATGCCAAGGGCCGTAACGTGCTCAATATGTTCTGCTACACCGGCGGCTTCTCGTTCTATGCCATGAGGGGAGGGGCCAACCTCGTTCATTCGGTAGACAGCTCTGCCAAGGCCATCGACCTGACCAACGAGAACGTATCCCTCAACTTTCCCGGCGATACCCGTCACCAGGCCTTTGCGGAAGATGCCTTCAAGTTCCTCGACCGCATGGGCGACCAGTACGACCTGATTATCCTCGACCCGCCGGCCTTTGCCAAGCACCGTGATGCACTGCGCAATGCCCTTCGCGGTTACACCAAGCTCAATGCCAAGGCCTTCGAAAAGATACGTCCGGGCGGCATCCTCTTCACCTTCTCCTGCTCGCAGGTGGTGAACAAGCAGGACTTCCGTAACGCCGTATTTACCGCCGCTGCACAGAGCGGACGCAGCGTGCGCATCCTTCACCAGCTCACCCAGCCGGGCGACCATCCGGTCAACATCTACCATCCGGAAGGCGAATACCTCAAGGGACTGGTGCTCTACGTAGAATAATTCTCCCCCAAAAGGGATACAATAAAAGAAGCTGTTTCACTGTCGGAATGCTCCGTGTGTGAAACAGCTTCTTTCGTATCTTCTCCGGACGTGTCTCATCCGAACAGCTTGCCAAACAAGCCCTGTCTTTTTTTCTTCTCCTGTTTCCGGCGTTCGATGCCCTCTTCCAGCCTTTCATCCAGCGTTTCGGCCACCAGATCCGAAATTTTCAGGCGGTAATGTATGATGCGGTAAATGCTTCCCCAGTCGAGCATTCCCCCCAGATTGCGGTCGTCAATGAACACATCCGCCTTCAGCTTCCGCGAGAAATGCTGATGCGCCTCCTGTTCCTCCGGATAGTTCGTATTGACCGCATAAAATTCCACTCCATGCTGTCGGCAGAAATCCACGGCCTCTTCCAGCAGCTTGTCCTCTCTTACAGTCCACAAAATCAGCCGGTGCCCCTCTTTTTGCAGCATTTTCAGTGTGTCAAAGGCAAAAGGCTTTTCCCGTCCGATTTCCGGATAGCGGTGTTCCACAATAGTACCGTCAAAGTCAACAGCTATGATCATAGTTATTCGGTTTTAAGAATATACGACAATATTTGCAAAAGTAGGAAAAGAATGGCATAAATCCTTCCCTAAACCTTTAATTTTTTTACTTTTATGGATTGACAACCAAGCTTTCGTAAATAGTATTTACCTTTGCAAAAAATATAAAAAGGGGAAAGTTGTCATGGATAAGATGAATCAGCCCATAAAGTCTTGCTTGTGGGGGATAATAGGCCTATTGCAGGTCATTAGTCTTGGAGCTCAGGAGCCATATTCCCGAAAGCATCATGTCTCTGTAGGCGGAATGGTTGAAGGAGCTTATCTGCTGAGCAGTGACGAGTACGATAAGGAATTTATACGCAGCCATGGAGCCCATTATTATGGGTTGAACGTGCGTTTGCAGTCTACCCGCCAGGGTGGCGATGCCTACGATGACGCATTTCGTTTCCCGTCTATAGAGATTGGCGTTTTATGGGGAGACTTCCATCGAATCCGTCTTGCTCGTGAAGGAGAATCCTCTTCCGTCTCTTCCGGCTTGGGACACATGCTGGCCTTATATGGGGCCTTTCGCCGGGATGTAGTCTCTGCAGGACCTTTTCACCTGAACTATCTGTTTGAAAATGGAGTAGGATGGTCCACCCGTCCGTACGACGGATATAGTAACCCCAATAATGAACTGATAGGCTCCCGTCTGTCCGTATATTTCGGTATGGGAGTAGGAGGACGTTTCCGCCTAAGCTCTCAATGGGAGGCTGGTCTTGATTTACGTTTCCGGCATTTCTCCAACGGGGCACTGAACCGTCCCAACAAAGGAGTCAATACAGTCGGAGCATCGGTCGGTTTACGCTATTATCTTTCCCCGCTGAGAGAAGAATCCGTTTCTTTACCTTCCTTTCCTTCAGACTTTCACCGGCATTTTTATTGGGATATGTCAGTGGGTTGGATAGCCAAGACATTAATAGAAGACTGGCTGCATTCAATCCATGCCTCACCGGAAGATCCCCGTTACCGAACCAATGACTTTCATCTCTATTCCGGGTTGGGAATATCTGCTGCAGCCATGTACCGTTATTCCCTTCGCTTTGCTTCCGGATTAGGAATAGATTATGCCTATCTTCCCTATGTGGATGAAGTAGCCCGTTACGACCGTGAAACCCAGGCCGGTGAGCTTTCCTATAGCCGTCATAGCTTGGGCCTGTCTTTGCGGCATGAGGTATTCTATAAACAATTCTCCCTTTACTTCAGCTTGGGATACTATCTTCATCGGCACACCGGTCATCTGTCGCGAGAATTTGAAAAGCCTTACTACGAAACCCTGGGTTTGCGCTATACATTTCCTTTCCTGAAGAATGTCTACGTCGGCTACCATGTCAAGGCTCATCTTTTCCGTGCTGACCACATCGAGTTCAATGTGGGATGGCGTATTCCCTGATGATTTCCCATAAAAAAACGTAAGCATTCGGTAAACCACGTTGCAAAGTAAGCATTCGAAGAAATGCACCTTTTACACTTTGAGGTTTGGTTGTAGCTTTG
>ENA-OOWN01002582-OOWN01002582.1-human-gut-metagenome-genome-assembly--contig:-NODE-2582-length-10873-cov-2.112405_pt1 | contig 10873 bp, 11 predicted proteins | sample MGYA00241406_ERZ501319 | MGnify/ENA primary metagenome ERZ501319 (study PRJEB25962, sample SAMEA2042734) | human gut metagenome | biome: human gut; feature: human-associated habitat; material: faeces... | reverse complement strand
ATGCCTGGTCAAGTGCTGTATGGAAATCTTCAAGAGAGTTATATCCATGTTCCTGAATATAGGCAACCGTCTGAGCCATCTGTTTCAGATTGGAGAGTTTGACTTTTTGAGCATAGGCTTCACTCTGCTGTGCTTTGATACAGGTCTGTAAATCTATCACAAGTCGAAGATCTGATTTTATGAAAATGAACGGTACAGGAATATCGGAAGCATCAGGAGAAAGTGCTGTCTGCAAATCTTTCACAGTGTTTGGAACTTGTGGCTCTTCAATTTTCATTTTCCTATCAGAGAGTGATTTTACATTTTCCTTAAATGTCTGTAATAGAAAATCCTCTTCATATCGTGTTCCGAGATTTCGTCCAGTGATATATTTTTTTCTGCCTGGATGAAGATAGCTGTACCGGTTTCTGCTGATCTTGAAGATGATATGATATTTTTTATCGAGGATTTGTGCAACGCATGAAGATGAGACTATGTATATCTTTGATTTATTAGAAACAGAGATTTTCATGGATACTAAGAGAAAGAAACAGGTAAAAACAGAATCTTCAGCAAAGGAAACGACAGTTTCTACATCAACGGATCAGACACCAGAGCAGCAACAGGATGAAATTGCAGCGAAAGTGGCTAGAAAGCTGAACAGAATACCATTTTATCCAAAAGGATGGAAGGATTCTTTTGGTTTGCCAGTAGAGGAGCATAAAAAAGCATTGGAAACTAATTTAACAGACGGCTATATAGAATTTTCATCGGCAAGGTGATAGAAGAATAGCACTCATTTTGAAAGGAGGAGTGCAAATGTCGAAAATCACAGCAAACATCACAGGGGTATCTCTGTGCCAAAAAACAGGAACAATAAGAATTTTTCGATCAACAATAAAAGAATTAGGTGATCCGAAGTATATTCGCTTCTTATTTAATCCGGAAAAGAGGACACTGGCAGTTCAGTCAGTGAAAAGAAAGGAAGCGGAGTGCTTTCGTGTGCCAGAATATAATCCAAAGGACTGGGATTTTAAAATATGTAGTATTCAGATGCAGAGAATGATCTGGAAAGTGTGCGGATGGAGTGAAAATGCTACATATAGAATAGCAGGAACACATTATCCAGAATATAATCTGGTGGAATTTGACTTAAAACAGGCTGTTGTCGTGCAAGTTGGGGAAAGTGAATAGAAGAAAAAACGAAGATTATAGGACTTCTGAGAAATCAGAGGTTCTTTTTTATGCTTATTTTGAGGGTGATTTAATAATCTTGTGCTTTATGAGCTAACTTTGAAAAAAAGTTGTTCCTATATTGACATTAGCAGGAGTCCGAGATATAATAGGGACAACCAGAGAAAACTCCAGTATTTATGCGGCATGTGTGGCTTAAGCGTTTTATGATAATTCGATTTTTCATTGCTGCAGCAGGGTCACATTATAGCGGTTCATAGATATTGGATGGCTCTTTGGATGCTCAGTTTGACCCAATCACAGAGCAATAAAAAAATCGAAAAGGAGAAAACTTGAGCCTGTTAGTCTGAAAAGAATGACAGGCTAAGGGACGTTAGTTGCAGATATGAACAATGAAAAACTAAAAAATTAAAATCCCCCAGAGTGTGTATGTGTGTGGGGGGGGGTAAAGCGAGGTATGAAAAATGAAGCAGAAGCGGATCGCTGAGTGCAAATGCAATTCCCTAGCCCCTTATAGTGGGAAAGAAGCAAACGGAAAAATTGAATATGGCAAGAATCTGATGAAACATCGGAAAATCTATCTGGCAGTTTCTATAGGCTGTCTGCTTATGGCTGCTATCTATTATCAAATAGCATCACATTTCTTAATTAATCGAAATCCATTTTTTTATTGTGCTTTGCCTGCCCTGATAATTGGGTTATGTGCCGGGCATAGATTGTTTCTTAGTAGTATTGAATGTAATATACAAAGTTCTGTGAAGGACTGCGTATTTTCTTATAAAAAGTCTTTGTTCGTTGGTAAGTCAGAGGATTGTAGCAGTTAGTTGAAAACGAACGTAATGGGATCTGAAAAATGAGTAAAGGGGAAAGAAAGTATGTATAGAAAAGATTCTACAGGATGGATAAAACATGTGGATTTTATCATCTTGGACTTAATCTGCTTGCAGGTGGCGTTCGTTTTGGCGTATGCGTTAAGCGGATATGGAGCTAATCCATACCAGCTAATTCTTTACAGAAATATGGCTGTCTTTATGGAAGTAGCAGATTTGGTAGTACTGTTTGCGATGGGAACATTGAAAAACGTTTTGAAAAGAGGCTACTATAAAGATTTTGTTGTAACAGCACAGCATGGAATAATTCTCGGAGCATGTTTATTGCTTTATCTGTTTATGCTTCAGGAAGGACAACAATATTCCAGACTGGCATTGGTACTGAATATCGTTATCTATATTCTACTTACTTATCTGGTACGAGAGCTGTGGAAACATTTGCTTAGAAAGAAAATGGAAGATGGTGAAAATCGTTCCTTACTTCTTGTTGTTTCGGCAGATGTAGTGAGTTCAGTAGTAGAGAGCATGAAAGAGCATAATTATGCCCGGTATAAGATTGCTGGAATTGCTGTCATAGATAAAGAAATGACAGGAAAGTATATTGATGGTGTGAAAGTAGTTGCAAATATGGAAAATGCTGCTGAATATGTCTGCAAGGAATGGATTGATGAAGTTCTGATTGTGACATCCGGTGTAGTTCCATATCCAAAAGAACTGATCGAGCAGTTTACAGAAACCGGAGTAACCGTTCATCTGAATCTTGCAAAGGTACAAAGCGTGCCGGGGAAAAAACAGTTTGTAGAAAAAGTTGGAGATTATACAGTACTGACTACCAGTATTAACTATGCATCTACAAGAGATCTGATGCTGAAACGATTGATGGATATTGCCGGAGGTTTGGTAGGATGCCTGATTACTGGAATCTTGTTTATATTTGTTGCTCCAGCAATTTACATAGCATCACCGGGACCGATTTTCTTTGCACAGGAACGTGTAGGAAAGAATGGAAAGAGATTCAAAATGTATAAGTTCCGAAGCATGTATATGGATGCAGAAGAACGTAAGGCTGAACTTATGAAAGATAACAAGCTGGGTGATGAAAAGATGTTCAAACTGGATTTTGATCCTCGTGTTATCGGAAATAAGATACTTCCAGATGGGACACATAAGACAGGAATCGGTGATTTTATCAGACGAACAAGTTTAGATGAATTTCCGCAATTCTTTAACGTATTACGTGGTGATATGTCAATAATTGGAACCAGGCCACCTTTGATTTCGGAAACGAATTTTTATGAGCTGCACCATCGTGCAAGATTGGCAATTAAGCCAGGAATAACCGGTATGTGGCAGGTCAGCGGACGTAGTGACATTACTGATTTTGAAGAAGTGGTTCGTCTTGACAAAGAGTATATCACAAATTGGAACATTGGGCTAGATATAAAAATATTGCTTAAAACAGTAATGGTAGTTCTTAGAAAAGATGGATCTATGTGATGAAATGATTGTGGCTTGATTTCCGTAAATAGAATTTAAGCCACAGAAGGTAATAATAGATAAGTAATAAATATAATAAGAGGAAGTTATGAATAAAAGGAAAATTAATACTTTTCCACTTAAAATTGCAGTTCTTGGACATAAGACAATTCCGAGTCGTCAAGGTGGAATTGAAATTGTCGTTGAAGAATTAACGGTTCGCATGGCAAAACTAGGACATAAGATAACAGTATATAACCGTAATGGACATCATGTAAGTGGTAAAGAATTTGATGAGAAGAAATTAAAAGAATATAAAGGTATCCGAATGAAATATGTACCAACGATAGATAAAAAAGGACTAGCAGCGATGAGTGCTTCATTTTTTGCAGCGGTAGCAGCAGCGTTTGGAAAATATGATGTGGTACATTTTCATGCAGAAGGACCATGTGCAATGTTATGGTTGCCAAAATTATTTGGAAAACGTTGTATCGCTACGATTCATGGACTTGATCATCAAAGAGCAAAATGGGGCAAGTTAGCCAGCACATATATTATGCTTGGCGAAAAATGTGCTGTTAAATTTGCAGATGAAATTATTGTTCTCAGTGAGGGAGTACAAAATTATTTTAAAGAGACTTATGGACGTGATACAAAGTTTATCCCTAATGGTGTGAATCGTCCAGTTATTAGAAAGGCAGAACTTATTGACAAGAAATTTGGTTTAAAGAAAGATGATTATATTTTATTTTTAGGACGCCTTGTTCCGGAAAAAGGAATTACTTATCTGATTGAAGGCTTTAAGAACGTAAAAACAGATAAGAAGTTAGTCATTGCAGGGGGCAGTTCGGATACTGATGAATTTGCTAACCAGTTAAAAGAAATGGCAAAAGACGATGACAGAATTATTTTTACCGGATTTGTTCAGGGAAAAGAGTTAGATGAACTTTATAGTAATGCTTATGTATATACTTTGCCGAGTGATCTGGAAGGAATGCCGCTTAGTTTATTAGAGGCAATGAGTTACGGAAATTGTTGTTTGGTATCCGATATAGATGAATGTGCTTCTGTAGTGGAGGATAAGGCAATCATATTTAAAAAAAGTAATGTAGAAGATTTGCAGAGTAAACTTCAAGAAGCATGTGAGGATGCACGACAGGTACAGAAATATAAAGATGAAGCTGCAGATTATATTTGTGGAAAATATAATTGGGATGATGTTGTGGAGAGAACATTAGAATTATATAGGAGATAAAATGAGCAAAGAATTTATTGAATTGAAAAACAAGACGATTTTTATTACAGGTGTAGCTGGATTTATTGGATCAAACTTGGCTGAAAGGTTATTAAAAGAAATAGAAGGAATAAAAATAGTTGGACTCGATAATATGAATGATTATTATGATGTTCGTTTAAAAGAATATAGATTAGAAAAACTTTCATCTAGTAAGACATTTTCCTTTGTAAAAGGAAATTTGGCAGATAAGGAACTTATTAATTCGATTTTTGAGAAGTATACTCCTCAAGTGGTTGTGAATTTAGGGGCACAGGCAGGTGTGAGATATTCTATTACAAATCCAGACGCATATATAGAAGGTAATTTGATTGGATTTTATAACATATTAGAGGGATGTAGACATTATCCGGTAGAACATTTGGTATATGCATCGAGTTCTTCAGTATATGGAAGTAATAAGAAAGTTCCGTATAGTACAGATGATAAAGTAGATAATCCAGTATCGTTATATGCGGCAACGAAAAAAAGCAATGAGTTGATGGCTCATGCATATTCAAAACTCTATAATATTCCATCAACTGGTTTACGTTTCTTTACTGTTTATGGACCGGCAGGAAGACCCGATATGGCATACTTTGGATTCACAAATAAATTGTTAAATGGAGCAACTATTAAAATTTTTAATTATGGAAATTGTAAAAGAGATTTTACTTACGTTGATGATATTGTGGAAGGCGTTGTACGGGTAATGCAGGGGGCACCAGAGAAAAAGAACGGAGAAGATGGTTTGCCAATTCCTCCATATGCTGTTTACAACATTGGAAATAATCATCCAGAGAATTTATTAGATTTTGTAGAAATTCTTCAGGAAGAATTAATTAGAGCAAAAGTCTTACCAGAAGATTATGATTTTGAAGCACATAAAGAACTTGTTCCGATGCAGCCGGGAGATGTTCCTGTGACATATGCTGATACGCAAGCATTGGAAAGAGACTATAGTTTTAAGCCATCGACAACTTTACGTGAAGGATTACGCAAGTTTGCAGAATGGTACAAAGAGTTTTATATGTAAATATATTTTAAGAATAGGAAGAAGAGAGAAAAAATGAGAGATTTTAATTCATTGAAAATTGCTGTGGCAGGGACAGGATATGTTGGATTATCTATTGCTACTTTATTGAGTCAGCATCATCAGGTGACAGCAGTAGATATTATTCCAGAAAAGGTAGAGTTAATTAACAATAAGAAATCTCCAATTCAGGATGATTATATTGAAAAATACTTGGCAGAAAAGGACTTGAATTTAACCGCAACGCTGGATGCAAAGGCAGCATATAGCGATGCGGATTTTGTTGTGATTGCGGCTCCTACTAACTATGACAGCAAGACCCAGCACTTTGATACGTCTGCGGTTGAAGCTGTAATCAAGTTGGTTATGGAATATAACCCAAACGCCATCATGGTTATCAAGTCCACGATTCCTGTGGGCTATACGGCAAGTGTAAGAGAAAAGTTCAACAGCAAGAATATCATTTTCAGTCCGGAATTCCTGCGTGAATCTAAGGCTCTTTACGATAATGGCTGGGCTAAATACCAAAACGCCATATAAAGGCATATTTGTACATACTAAACACCTGTTTTATGAACTTTTAGGAGGTTCTGGATAGTCTTTCCAAAGTTTCGCTTTATAATGCCGGAATTGATACGGGAAATATTCATTTTTGATGGAAAATGTTTGCCCTAAAGCTAAAAATGGCGTTTTAACGCCTATTATTTACATTTTTTACTCTAAAAATAGCTGTAAAACAGCTATTTAGATAGAAAAATGAAAAAACAGATACGCAGACTGGCTGAAAATGCAGGAAAAACGCTACGTTATCTGCGATAAAGGAGGACAGAAAAAAGCCACTGGCATGCAGTGGCGGCAAAGAAAGATAGAATTGGCATTCTCACCAGATCATAGACAGAATGGATGAAGGAAGTTCGCTGCCTGTTACCTTGATGAGATGTAAGTCCATCAGGCAATGAGAGTTGTTCTGAGAACCGGATATTTGGATTTGATCACAGTTGCGACAGAAGTTTCTTTCACAAGGAAGGTACGACCATCGCAGGCAACAAAACCGATATCCTCCAGTTTCAGATGATCTCTGTTCTGGATATCCCGTTTCGTAGCTGAGGTGATATAGAAGTCTACAAAGTCACCTAAAACAAGGATCTGAGCATCATAAGTCCGTTCGCGGGCTCTTGACTTCTCGGTAGGAATGGATCTCACAGTGATTTTCTTTAATTCAGTAGGGAAGGTCATGGCGTTACTCCTTTCATAAAGATTGGTTTCAAAGTTCAAATGGTAGCGTAGCGGTTGGCGTTGCTGTACTACCAAGATGATAATAGCACAGCGAAGCATAATAGTCAATAGGATTAGCTGTCAAACAACTAATATTGAAACAAGTTTTAGTTAGATGCAGCAATTGAATGAAGCGATAACTGTGCCGTATGTGAAGCGGAAGGAGAGGCAATGGCTACATTTCAGGAAAGATTAAAGGAACTGCGGAAAGCTCATAAGCTGAAGCAGGCAGAACTTGCAGAAAAGTTGGGAGTATCCATGTTCACAGTTTCCGTATGGGAGCGGGGACAGAGGATGCCGGAGTTTGATAATCTGGAAGCGCTAAGCAGTGTATTGGATGTGAATATCGCATATCTTCTGGGAGCAAGTGATGATCAGAGTCCCAAAGGAGTGCCCAGTGATGAGGATTTCCAGAAATGGGAAACGGAAGACGAGATGGAGAATCTCCGCTTGGCTTTCGAACGGATAACAAGACTCAGTAAGTCGTCTCAAAGCATTATACTTGCAGCTGCTTCGCAGGCATATAAGGAAGACAAGATTAGCGGAACGCTTGCAGAAGGTTATGAGGTGACGGTGCGCCCCCTGCCAGACAGCCCACAAGCAGAAAAAGAAGGGGAAGAAGAGGGCTGTTAAAAATGGAATTTGCTACGTATGTTGCTACGCACATTGCTACATGCGTTGCGACGGAATGGCTAGCCTGAATTTTTAGTGGCATAGGAAAACGGTATAAGGACAGTTTTCTACATTAAAAGTGGCTGAAAAAGATGTTTTTGTGTAGAAGCGTTTGGATAGTGATTACTTCATCATAAAGCGAAAGTCGGATGGATCAGGCAGGGTGACTACCTATTATAAAGCGAAAGTGGGGAGCCTGGTTGCGGGAGGAAATCATGAAAATCTTCATTTTGGATAGATGGACGCAGACAGTGATGAGGTCATTAAAAAGCGAAAGCTATGACATGAAAATGCTCATTGAAATGATTTCCACACCGCTGAAAGCCTGATAAATCAAGGACTTTTGAGAAATGTTCGTTACATAATGATAGGTCTGTCCAAATGATTTTAGTTGGATGAAAATCGTCTTTTTAGATTGCTATATCCAAAGGGGGTTTATCCAAATGGGATTATTGAAGCCAGTGGAAGTCAATAAAGTATTCAATGTTTGAGGTGTCTGACCTAAATGGAATAGTTGTTGGTTATGAACCTGAAATGAACATTTCAGGGGCTGATCTGGGCTGCTTTTTGGTTATAGACATAAAAAACGCTGTGGAGAAATCATGGTGTACTAAATACCAGGATATTATCCACAGTATTTGATCTATGGATAAAAAAGAAAAGAGGATTACGTCATGGATAAGGAGTGCGCAAGTCGTGAAAGATAAATTAAATATTGCAATGCTCGGCCATAAGCGCATTCCGTCGCGGGAAGGTGGAATTGAGATCGTGGTGGAGGAACTCTCCACACGGATGGCCAAACTAGGACATCAGGTTACATGTTTTAATCGAAAAGGCCATCATGTGAGCGGTTCAGAGTTTGATGGTAGTCAATTATCGGAATATAAAGGCGTAAAGCTGAAATCGGTATGGACGCTTGATAAAAAAGGGGCTAGAGATATAATAGGGTCAACCAAGAAAACCTACGATAACTAAAGGGTTTTGACGGCTTGAGTTGTCCTTCAAATGTTTTATTTGTTGAAAAACTGCAAGATGCGGAAAATCCGGGGTTATATGTAGGAGGCTTTTGGGAAAGCTCTGTTTTGACCCACAAAAGGAGCAGCAAATAAAGATTGAAGGAGAGTTCAAGCCTACGGTGGATTGCCTTTGAGTAATCCGCCGTGGGCTTGTTTGCTGTTAAAAGAAAATTGGAGAAACCATTCTAAAGCTAGATGAGTATATCATTCTTATTGCAACCTGCACAATGATTTATTCATTTTTTATGATGTCTACACGACAGAATATTAGTAATTTCCGTCCGTTACTCAACGCCACGCAGATAAATGCAGTCATTTGTCAAATCAACTATGTTAGTAAAAACACCTCCGCCCATAGCTTCGACTATGTACAGTATTCTCTTTTTTCCGCCATAGGTTTGCTTCCTCCCAGTACTCCTTTATCTACTCATTCGTATGATTATTACAAAAAAGATGGAATGGGAAAATCTGGCAAAATAGAAGCAAAAAACGGGTTTACTCAACAGATTAACACTTTGATGTAGAGGGCGGAGAGTGTGGCGTATGAATATGCGCCGATGAAAAGTTCGACTGATTTTGTTGAGTGAACCTGTCTGAATAAAGATATGTTGGAAAATAGACAAAATATCGAGAAAAGTATTGATTGCCGGGGTAATTGGATACGACAGCAAGAGGGGAATACTTAGCCGTGTGTGGTTATCACACAGCGAAAATTAGAGAGAAATACCATCCATATGGATGTGTAGATAGATATAAAACTATAAATGAGCAAATATCGAATTTTGCACAAACTTATCCCACAAACTTAAAAGCTTCTTCGAATGAGGCGCTGCTTTTTATGAGGCGGTACAGGTTTGCAAACTGTTCCTGCTTTAGCTGCTGCTTCAAGGATGCGTATCCCTCTTCGAATGTGCAGTAGTTTCCAGAATGCATACAGCACAAATAGTGGACCAACGACATGATCAGCCAATACCTTTGGATTCCCTGACGGGATCGGATTTGATAACTATCCAGCGCAAGTTTACTTTTGCTCTGCCGGAAAAATAATTCAATCGGCCACCGTTTCGTATAGGTGTCCAGGATCTCCTGCGTGGATAACTCTGCATTTGTAGAGAGAAATACACGCAATGCTTTGGGATTCCCAAATCCATCCTTCGGATAGCTGAGGATCACCGCTGCATTTGGAATGCCATTCAACTCCCCTTCATAGCGGTATACATAGAATTCACGGCTGCCAACGGTCACGAGGCTGACATCCGGGTCTGTTTTCCGCAAATGAAGGGCAAATGCACTGGCTTTTTGACGGATCCCGCATGGATAAAGGATTCGGTTGGTCTTTAATGCCCCAACCGTATAGAATCCTTTCCGAATAAAACGGTCCATCACTTTTGCAGTAGTATACCAGCTGTCACAAAGAAAGTAGGAAATGACCGGCGCAGCGGGAAGTTCTTCCGCGATCTCCTGTACAATCTGGATCTTTGATCTTGATTTATCGTACAGGATGACTGCATAATTCAGGGTAATCCCGTTGCAGGAAAGCATAACGGAGACAACCTGATGCCCATAATCCTGACAGCCTTTTAAATGTGATTGATGAAAATACGCAGCTTCGATTGGATGAACCGCCTGTGACGAAGGCCGGGTATGTGAAGCAATCGTATCATCCACAATACAGTAAATCGGTTGTCCGGAACGCTGTGCTTCCCTATAAATGGCTTGGAGGATGCTGCTTTTTAAAACATCCTGCAATGCATCGTCCTTCCATTTTCCGTGATTCAGGAAATAAGCGGTCGTTGTCCTGTGGCAATGGCTGACTTCTTGGAAATCAACTGTTTTTCCCCGGTATCCCCGGAGAAAAACAGACAGGATGATGGTCAATAAGTGGTTCAGATACACATCGGATAAAAATAATCCGAGATTTAATGCTTTCAGGTAATTGTAAATATGTTTGGAATGATGTATACTGTTTGCAACGGACACCCCCTTGTTTGAGTGAGTATGTTGTTTGTTGGTACTTCAATTATACATCCTTCTACAGAGGGTGTCTTTCTTTTGTGCAATATTTTGGATTTGCTCATTTATAGTATAAAAAATTTTGACTTATATTTTAATTCACCCCTCCAAC
>ENA-OOWN01002572-OOWN01002572.1-human-gut-metagenome-genome-assembly--contig:-NODE-2572-length-10906-cov-4.074740_pt1 | contig 10906 bp, 9 predicted proteins | sample MGYA00241406_ERZ501319 | MGnify/ENA primary metagenome ERZ501319 (study PRJEB25962, sample SAMEA2042734) | human gut metagenome | biome: human gut; feature: human-associated habitat; material: faeces... | reverse complement strand
TACAGCGGCACGAACAGTGCCAGCGGTGAACTCGGGCATATGAGCATTGATCCAAACGGTCCTCTCTGCCGCTGCGGCAATCACGGCTGTCTTGAGCAGTATGCGTCTGCAACAGGTATTGCGAGAGTAACAAAGAAATATCTTGAAGAGCACGATGACGAAACCGTACTCAGAAACACACCGGAACTTACCGCAAAGGCAATCTTTGACGCAGCAAAACTCGGTGACGAGGTTGCTATTAAGATGGTTGACGAAACCGCAAAGATTCTTGCAAAGGGACTTTCACTTGTTGCCTGCGTAGTAAACCCACAGGTGTTTGTAATTGGCGGCGGTATGTCAAAGGCAGGCGACTTCCTTATTGAGCAAGTACAGAAGTATTATCAGGAATATGCGTTCCACGCTTGCAAAAATACATTCTTTAAACTTGCAGACCTCGGCAATGACGCAGGTATTTACGGTTGCGTAAGAATGATCATTAAATAATTTAATATTGTTTTAATTATCTGTCCGACTTAGGTTTTAACTTAAGTCGGATTTTTTTGTGTGAATTAATAAGATGTTTTTTATTGAAAGTCGGTGTAAATTATTGTTTCAAATTTTTTTAACATTTTATTAACTCGATGTTAACAACTTTTCCTCTTCCCTTTTACGCAAAAATCCGAACACTGTTTTAACAAGTGTTCGGATTTTTCATTAAATATTATTTACAAAATCATTTATAACGGCAACCGTTTTCTTACTTGCCATTTCGCAGAACTTTACAAAGTCCATTCCCTTGTTTTCGTTCAGGTCATCGGAAATCGCTCTTAATATTCCGCACGGTACTTCCGTTCTTGAGCATATATGGGCAATCGCCGCACCTTCCATTTCACACGCAAGGGCGTTAAAGGTTTCCCCTATCTTTATTCTTTTCCTACGCTCCGAAATAAATATATCTCCGCTTGCAATCGTTCCTTTTTCGGCTCTTGTATTCTCAAGTTTATTTGCAGAAGCAAAAAGTTTGTCGGCAATCTTTTCGTCGCAATTAAAATACATTACCTTGCTCTCGGGGAAAGAAACCTCACCCTGCAAATCGCCGAGCGCTGTTGTATTCATATCGTGTTCGACCACATTTACAGCCACTACAATGTCGCCGACACTGACTTTTTCGGAAACCGATCCTGCTACGCCGCTGTTTATAATGCAATCGGGCTTATAATTCTGAATCATTGCAAAACTGCACATAGCGGCATTTACCTTGCCCACACCGCAAACCACAACAACAAGCTCTTTGCCGTTAAGCGTTCCGCTTGTAAATGTCATTTTGGCAATTTCCCTTTGCTTTTTGTTTTCCATAAGCGCAATTATTCCGTCTGCCTCAATCTGCATTGCGCAAATTATTCCTATCATAATTATTCTCCCTTAAGCAAAAGCTCTTTCATTTTATGAACATCTCCGTCCATTATCTTATAATTGCTGAGCAGCTCACCCTCAATTTCAGGTGAAATGCTCTGATGAATATACAATGTATCAATGCCGAAATCGTGAGCACCCTTAATATCTGAAATGTAATCGTTGCCAATCATTACCGACTCGCTCTTTTCAAGTCCGTATCTGTCAAACAAAATTTCAAAATAATGACTGTCAGGCTTTGAACACTCCTCATCGGAGCTGATGCAAATACCGTCAAAGTATTTTGTAAGTCCGAGCATATCCATTTCATTTGCGGTAAAACTTCTCTGTGCATTTGAAAGCAAATAAATCTTCTTGCCGTTTGCCTTTAATGCATCAAGAACTTCTGTTACGCCGTCATAAAGTTTAATATACTTTGTGGAAAAGCATCTGAACACTGCGCAGGTCTGCTCAACAACAGCCTTAGTCACCTTAACGCCCTTTTGGTTGTAAAGTTTTTTGAATACCTTATCAATCTTAATGTCGATAACGCTGTAGTCCTTGTGTCGTCTGTGTACAGCCTTTTTCTCTGCCTCAACAAGTTTACCGTACTCCTCGTTTAACTCTTCGGCAGTATAGATTGCACCCTTGTATCCGTAGTAAACTGCCATTTTCTCCCAAAGTTCAATACTCCACTCATCTGTGTTTATGTCAATTAATGTTCCGTATAAATCAAAAACACAGTTTTTATACATTAAAAAATCACCCTTTCTATCTATATTTTAACAGTTTTTACTGCTGATTGCAATAGTAATTATTTTGTGTTACACTATTATCTGAGGTGATATTATGGATAAAAAACAAATTGCCCTTATGGCTGTCGATGCGCTCAAAGCAGAGTACCCCGATGCAATTTGTAGCCTTGTATATACAGACCCCTTGCAACTTCTTATAGCCACCCGTCTGGCTGCGCAATGCACAGATGCAAGGGTAAATATAGTTACTCCCGCACTTTTTGAGAGATTTAAAACCGCACAGGACTTTGCAGATTCTACTCCCGAAGAAGTTGCCGAGTACATTAAATCGTGCGGACTTTATAAAACAAAGTCAAAAGACATTGTAGCAATGGCAAAAATGCTTTGCGAGGATTTTGACGGCATTGTTCCCGACAATATTGACGATTTAATAAAATTACCGGGTATCGGCAGAAAAACCGCTAACCTTGTATGCGGCGATATTTTCGGCAAGCCTGCGGTTGTAGTTGACACGCATTGTATACGAATTACCAAGCGGCTTGGTTTGCACAATTTAAAAGACCAGAAAAAAATAGAGTTCGCTCTGCGTGATCTGCTTCCCCCGAAAGAAAGCAATGACTTTTGCCACAGACTCGTACTCCACGGCAGAGCTGTCTGCACGGCACGAAACGCTAAATGTGAAAGCTGTTGTATGGACGGCTTTTGCCCTAAGAATATATGAGGTGACTATGAACAAAATTAAATTACTTGCACTTGACCTTGACGGCACAACCCTCACAAGCAAAAACACTCTTGCACCTGCCGTAAAATCCGCACTTGAAAAAGCGATTGCAAACGGCATAATCATAGCGATTGCAACAGGCAGACCCCTCGGCACAATGCCGCAAAGCATCTTGGATATTGAGGGTATTGACTATTTGATTACATCAAACGGCGCCGCAATTTATGCTCGGCACGGAAAAAAGATTTATTCCGCTACACTTAAAGAAAACGATGTACTTAAGATTCTTGATGTTATGAAAGACGAGGATATTATTTCGGAGGCTTTTGTTGACGGATTGACTTACACCGACAAGCGTTACAGCGACAATCCGCTTGCATACGGCTGTACCGAGGCATACATAGATTATGTAAAGGCATCGCACGGTCATATTGAAGATATGAGAAAGTTTATATTTGAACACAAGAATGAGCTTGACAGCATTGAATATATTTCTACCGACCCGCAGACAAGAAAAAGAATTTGGACTATGCTTGAAAATGCTGTTGATAATATTTTTATTACCACATCCTCCGAACACTTTATTGAATTAATGGATAAGTCGGCAACCAAGGCGTCTGCCCTATCTCACCTTGCCGAAATGCTCAACATTGATATGCAAAACACCTGTGCTTGCGGCAATGCCGATAATGATGCGGATATGATTGCCGAATCGGGATTTGGAGCGGCTGTCGATGATGCGTCACGCAAGTGCATTGAATGTGCCGATTATGTTGTTCCCGACTCCGATAACGACGGAGTAGCAGTGCTGATTGATTACATTTTGAGTAACTGTTAAACAATGTTTCACGTGAAACATTTGATAAACAGGTTTTCAGTATTGTGATTTCCTAAAAATTATGTTCTAAAGGAAAGTCTGCTTACCAATTATAAAAGTTTGTCAACCTATAAAAAGGCTTGACCTAAATTTTTAATTATCTTACTTAACACCCAAGTGATACCCAACTTATCACACTTTATAAGCTAATCAAAGACAAAACTGCAACTCACTACGGGTTGCAGTTTTTCTGTTATTATTTAATTTTAGGAGCGGTAAGTTCAAAGCTAATGTCGAGGAAAAACTTTATATTCTCTTCACTTGCCGAACCGTCAAGTGCCGCCGTTATCCAATTTTCCTTATTCATATGATACGCAGGATAAAAGCCATTATTACCAAGTGCAGAGCCAACCATTACTTTATCGCATTTAAAGTTCACTATATCAATCAACTCTTCTCCATTCAGCCCTAAACTTGATCTTTTAACCCTCATAACAAGTGCAAACCATTTTCTGTTACCAATATGACGAAAAACAGTTGACACGGGATCTTTTTGCCACGGGTTATCGCCTTTCACACCGTATGCAGTTTGAACATAGTTTATAAATTCGTTTCTGTTCATAACACCTCAATAAAAAAATTTCAATAGATGGAGTAAATTATAATTTAGCACACTGCTTAAGCTTAATAATTCTAAAATTTAGGTTAAGCCTTTAAAAAGGTTGACCAAACTTTTATAATTTTTATGAAACATTTTGCTAAACCGTAATTTATTAATGTTATCTCAAAATTAAAAAAAGAACCACAAAAGGGAAGTCAAACGACCTCCCTTTTGTAATTAATTATTTTGTAGGAACTTCAATTTTTTCTTTGCCGCCCATATATGGTCTAAGTGCAACAGGAATATTAATTGAGCCGTCCTCATTAAGGTTGTTCTCAAGGAATGCAATCAACATTCTCGGAGGTGCAACAACAGTATTATTAAGTGTGTGAGCAAAATATTTGCCGTTTTCGCCTGTAACTCTGATCTTAAGACGGCGAGCCTGTGCGTCACCAAGGTTTGAACAAGAACCCACTTCAAAATACTTCTTCTGACGAGGTGACCATGCCTCAACATCAAGTGAACGAACCTTTAAGTCTGCAAGGTCGCCTGAGCAACACTCAAGTGTACGAACAGGAATATCCATTGAACGGAAAAGGTCAACTGTATTCTGCCAGAGCTTATCAAACCACATTTTGCTGTCCTCAGGCTTACAAACAACAATCATTTCCTGCTTTTCAAACTGGTGGATTCTGTAAACACCACGCTCCTCAATACCGTGAGCGCCCTTTTCCTTACGGAAACATGGCGAATAACTTGTGAGTGTATAAGGGAGGTCTTCCTCTTTATTAATTGTGTCAATGAACTTACCGATCATCGAGTGTTCGCTTGTGCCGATAAGATAAAGGTCTTCGCCCTCAATCTTGTACATCATAGCGTCCATTTCAGCAAAGCTCATAACGCCTGTAACCACATTACTTCTAATCATAAATGGAGGTACGCAGTATGTGAAACCTCTGTCAATCATAAAATCTCTTGCGTAAGCGATAACGGCACTGTGAAGTCTTGCGATGTCGCCCATAAGATAATAGAAACCGTTACCTGCTACCTTTCTTGCAGAGTCAAGGTCAATGCCGTTGAGTTTTTCCATAATGTCTGTGTGGTACGGAATCTCGAAATCAGGTACAACAGGCTCGCCAAAACGCTCAATTTCTACATTCTGGCTGTCATCTTTACCAATCGGAACAGATGGGTCAATCATCTGTGGAATAACCATCATAATCTCGGTTACTTTTGCCGAAAGGTCTTCTTCTTTCTTTTCAAGCTCGGCAAGCTGTTCAGCCTGACGGGTAACCTCTTCTTTAAGAGCCATACCCTCTTCTTTTTTACCTTGAGCCATAAGAGCGCCGATCTGCTTTGAAATTTTGTTTCTGTTAGCACGCAACTCGTCAGCCTGCGCCTTTACTGCTCTGCTTTCAGCGTCAAGCTCGATTACCTTGTCAACAAGTTCAAGTTTGCTGTCCTGAAATTTATTTCTTATGTTCTGCTTTACAGCCTCAGGATTTTCTCTTAAAAATTTAATATCAATCATTTTGCATTTCCTCTCATTATATTTTTAATATGCCATACGGCAAATAGAAATATCTATTTTAATTTATTTGAAAGCTCGGTCAGCTCTTCATCTGAATAGAACTCAATTTGAAGTACGCCGCCTTGCTTACCTTTGTTTTTATTTACCTTGATTTTTCTGCCAAGACTTTCGTTCAGCGCAAGCTCAACCATACTGTAAAAAGACGGTTTTCTCTCCGGTTGAGTATCTTCCTCAACTTCCGGCTTTTTCTTTGCAAGTTTTTCCGCCTGACGAACCGATAAATCTTTTTTATAGATAAGTTCCGCAAGTTCAAGCATATCTTCTTCGTTGTCAAGCATAAGCAATGCTCTTGCGTGGCCTGCGGAAATTTTGTCTTGCTTTACATACTCAAGCACACTGTCCGGAAGTTTTAAAATTCTTAGCGAATTTGCAATTGCAGGTCTTGATTTACCGACTGATGTTGCAACTTCTTCCTGCGAAAAGCCATGCTCGTCAATAAGCGCTTTGTAACCGAGTGCCTCTTCAATAGGCGACAAGTCCTCACGCTGTAAATTTTCGATGAGCGCAAGCTCCATAGTTTCTGTATCCGAAAGTTCTCGAATTGTAACAGGCACTTCGGTAAGTCCTGCCATTCTGCAAGCACGGTATCTTCTCTCGCCTGCTACTATCTGATAGCCGCCGATTGGCAGTGGTCGAACAAGCAAAGGCTGCAGAAGTCCGTGTTGTGAAATACTCTGTGCAAGGTCGGATAATGAATTTTCGTCAAAATCTTTACGAGGCTGAGAGCGGTTTGGTTCGATTTCAGATATTTTCAGCATAACGGAGCTGTTGCTGTCTTCGGTTTCGTTCTCGGCAAAAATAGTATCAAGACCCTTGCCAAGACCGCCAAATTTTTTACTCATAGCTTCTCTCCTTTGCTATTATTTCCTTTGCAAGTTCCGTGTATGTAATACTTCCCTTGCAATTCTTGTCATAGTAAATTACGGGCATACCAAAGCTTGGAGCCTCCGACAGTCTTACACCTCTCGGAATTACGGTTTTAAACACCTTACGAGGGAAGAATTTTTTAACTTCCTCGACAACCTGCTGTGTAAGATTCAGTCTGCCGTCATACATTGTAAGCAAAACACCTTCAATGTCAATAGTGTTGTTGTATTGTCTTTTAATTCGTCTTACCGTACTCATAAGCTGTGTCAGACCTTCAAGTGCATAATATTCGCACTGAATCGGCACTAAAAAAGTATCTGATGCCGTAAGAGCATTAGTTGTAATAAGTCCGAGTGACGGTGGGCAGTCAATGATTATGTAATCATAGTATTGCTTAATTGGCAAAAGAGCGTTTTTTAAAATAGACTCTCTGCCCTTTTTATCGGAAATTTCAAGTTCAGCGGCGGCAAGGTCAAGACTTGACGGCAGAATATGCAAATTTTCATACGGAGTTGTAACAATACAACTCTCTGCCTTAGCACCGTCAACCAAAATTTCATAGGTTGAGGCAGTAACCTTACGCTTATCAATAGCAACACCGCTTGTTGCGTTACCCTGTGGGTCGGCGTCAACGAGCAAAGTTTTTTTGCCCAAGGCGCCCAAACAAGCAGCAAGATTAACCGCTGTGGTGGTTTTGCCAACACCACCTTTCTGGTTTGAAATTGAAATAATTTTAGCCAAAATATCACCTTTACCGTAAAATAATGCGTGTTTTCTAAATCTAATATACATTATACCACTAATAATGCATATTTAAAAGAGTATTTATAGAATAATTGTAATTTTTCTTATATTTTTTGTTTGTTAAACAGTAAAAATGTTTCACGTGAAACATTAAATCAACGGTCGGGTAATTTTATTTGAGCTCGCACAAAACTTTATACTCGGACTAATAAATTTGGTCAACCTTTAAAAAGGCTTGACCTAAATTTTTTATTATTTGTGCAAAAACTATTGGCTTAAAACCCTACTAATTAAATCGCCGCAATACTCAAATAAGGAATTTCTTTTAAAATCTCCTCTCCCCCACTCTAACTATCCCACATATTTTTACATAACACAAAAAGTCCGACAACAACCTTAGTCATTGTCGGACTTTAACGATTTAAATTAATGAAAAGTTATTAACTTATAATCAATTAAACTTTTCTGTAAGATGTGTGCCAAATATCCTTAGCATACTCTACGATAGCTCTGTCTGATGAGAACTTACCTGCATTAGCAATGTTGATAAGACACTTCTTACCAAACTCTTTACGGTTAGCATAATCTGAGTTAGCTCTGATCTTTGTTTCAACATAAAGTGGGAGATCATAGATGTGGAAGTAGTGGTCTGCCTCCTGCCATGATGTACCATTGATAAGAGCATTGTGGAGTTCAGCAAAGCTGCCCTCGCCCTGAGCGCCGTCATCATCAAATGTGCCGTCGATAAGTGTATCAACAACCTTCTTGATTTCAGGATTAGCCTCATAAAGCTTCTTAGGATCGTAGCCTTCCTTCTTAAGTCTTTCAATATCTTCTACTCTAGCACCGAAGATATACTCGTTCTCTTCGCCTGCGCACTCTGCGATTTCGATGTTAGCACCGTCATATGTGCCGAGTGTTAATGCGCCGTTGAGCATAAACTTCATATTTCCTGTACCTGACGCTTCTGTACCCGCCGTGGAGATCTGCTCGGAAATATCAGCCGCAGCCACCAGCTTCTCCGCATAGGAAACACGGTAATTGCTCACGAATACCACTCTCAGCAGATCCTTTGTATCCGGGTCGGAGTTCACGAGCTTTGCTACCTCGTTAATAAACTTGATAATGCCTTTTGCACGGTAATATCCGGGTGCGGACTTTGCACCGAAAATAAATGTAGTGGGAGTGAAATCTCTGAGATTTCCGTCCTTGATTTCGTAGTAAAGATACAGTATCGAGAATGCGTTCAGAAGCTGACGCTTGTATTCGTGCAGACGCTTAATCTGAATATCAAAAACGGATTTCGGGTCGATTTCAATTCCCTCCGATTTCTTGATAAAGTCGGCAAGCTGCTGCTTCTTAGCGTGCTTTATATCTATAAAGCGGCGAAGCACACCCTCATCGTCCGCATACTTCTTAAGGCCGCTCAGCTTGTCAAGGTCGGTTACCCAGCTGTCATCGCCGAGCAGTTCGGTAATGAGTGCGGAAAGCTCACGGTTGCACAAAGCCAGCCATCTGCGCTGTGTGATACCGTTAGTCTTGTTCTGGAATCTCTCGGGGTACAACTCGTACCAGTCCTTCAGCACGGTGGTCTTTAGCAGCTCTGTGTGTATAGCCGCAACGCCGTTCACATAGGAAGAACCGAATACCGCAATATTCGCCATATGCACGGTGCCGTTCTTTATAAGACGCATAACCGCACGTTTATCCTGCGGAACATTCCTGCGGTGCATTTCGGATTCGAATGCCTCGTTGAGCATTATCATCACGCTGTACACTTCGGGGACTATTCGTTCGATAAGTCTGCTGTCCCACTTCTCAAGCGCTTCCTGCATAATGGTATGGTTGGTGTAGTTGAACACCTTCTTCGCCGCTTCGAAAGCCTTGTCAAACTTCCAGCCCTCGTCACGCATTACCACACGGATAAACTCCGGCAGAGCGATAACGGGATGAGTATCGTTCATCTGAATGCAATTGTAATCAGCAAAATTCTCCATCGTGCCGAAAATCGCCTTATGCTTTCTGATAAGATCGGCAACTGCGGCGGCACTGAAGAAGTATTCCTGCTTCAGTCTGAGTATCTTTCCTGCCTCTGTTTCGTCATTGGGATAAAGTACACGGGAAATGTCCTCGGCGGCACGCTTCTTTTCTCCGGCTTCGGTAAACTTACTGCGGTTGAACAGGTCAAAATCGAACTCATCGTCGGTTTCAGCCTGCCAGAGTCGCAGAGTGCCTACATTCTCAGTGCCGTATCCGATAACGGGATAGTCGTAGGGAACTGCGTTCACATCACCGTCAGCGAAGTGTATCACAACAGTTTCCTGCTCACGACGAACGCTCCACGGGTCGCCGTATCTCTGCCAATCGTCAGCGGTTTCAGTCTGGAATCCGTCCTTGATGCCCTGCTTGAACAGGCCGTACTTATAGCGTATTCCGTAGCCGTCCAGCGGAAGATTAAGCGTTGCCGCACTGTCCAAAAAGCAAGCCGCAAGCCTGCCCAGACCGCCGTTACCGAGAGCGGCGTCCTCGACCTCCTCGAATTCTGAAATATCCACGCCGAGTGCTTTCAGCTCCTCAGCTGTGCTGTCAAGTATCCCAAGACACAGCAGGTTGTTGTATATTGCACGGCCCACCAGGAACTCCATAGAGAGATAGCTTGCCTTGCGTGCTTTATCGTGTGCTACCCGACTCTTGTCCCACACGGGAGAAAGCTCCTCCATAACGAGCTTTGAAACTGCACAGTGCAGTTGATTTGCCGTCAGCTCCCTCGGCTGTGCGTGATATTCCTTCTCGCAGAGGGAAACGAGCTTCTCCTTGAAATTTTCAATCTTCATATTATGCTCCTTTCAATTATCGTTTTTTTCTTGATTTTTTAACGGGAGGTTTTCTGTTGCTTATTTCGGTCAGTCTGTCGAGGTATGCCGCACTCTTAGCGGTAAAGTCGCTCTCCAGTGTCCTCCAGCGCCAGTTATTTCCGATGGTGGAAGGAACGTTTATGCGTGCCTCAGTTCCGAATCCGCACAGTTCCTGCATTGTAGTCATAGCCATATCTGCGGTGCTTTTCCAGGCAATGTCGATAAATGCCTCGGGAAGTTCAGCCGCATGGCGCACCCCGAGATATTCCTTCACAAACTGCTTTGTTGTACGATCAAGGTTGTTGAACCAGCCCAGTGCCGTATCGCTGTCGTGAGTGGAAGTATACACAACACAGTTCTGCGATGTGTAGTTCTGCGGAAGATATTCGCTCTTTCCCGTAGGGTCGAAAGCAAACTGCAGTACCTTCATTCCGGGATATGCCGCCTGCTTGAGAAGTTTCTTTACAGACGGAGTGATTATTCCCAGATCCTCCGCTATGATACCGCCCTTTCCTGTTTCTCTCTTAATGACATTGAACAGATCGTATTTCGGACCATCGTGCCATTCGCCGCCGTGTGCGGTC
>ENA-OOWN01002567-OOWN01002567.1-human-gut-metagenome-genome-assembly--contig:-NODE-2567-length-10921-cov-2.737070_pt1 | contig 10921 bp, 8 predicted proteins | sample MGYA00241406_ERZ501319 | MGnify/ENA primary metagenome ERZ501319 (study PRJEB25962, sample SAMEA2042734) | human gut metagenome | biome: human gut; feature: human-associated habitat; material: faeces... | reverse complement strand
AGCTGCAGCTGGATGAAAATGAAAAAGAAATGCTGGAGCATATTGTCTGCCAGATGGAGACAGAGCGTGGTGTGGACCGGAGTGCGGCTATCGCGGACATGCGGTTTGATTTTATCGAGAGATTATGTGAACAGACGGTAGTAAAGCCGAAGGAAAGCAAAGAACGGATCCGCAGTGAGAAGATCGATCGGATCCTTACCGGAAAATATACGGCAATCCCTTGTTTTATTGTGATCATGATATTGGTGTTTTATTTGACATTTAATGTGATCGGAGCCTGGCTGCAAGGGCTTTTGGAACTGGGAATCGGCAGACTGACAGAACTTGCGGATGCAGCCATGACAGCGGCCCATGTCAACAGTGCAGTACAAAGTCTTGTGATCGACGGTATTTTTACCGGGGTGGGCAGCGTATTGAGTTTCCTGCCTATTGTGGTGACCTTGTTTTTCTTCCTTTCACTTATGGAAGACAGCGGTTATATCGCCCGTGTGGCATTCGTGATGGATAAGTTGCTTCGAAAGATCGGTCTGTCCGGACGAAGCATCGTACCCATGCTGATTGGTTTCGGCTGTACGGTTCCGGCAGTCATGGCGACGCGGACGCTGACCAGTGAGAGAGATCGTAAAATGACGATTTTGCTCACTCCGTTTATGAGCTGTTCTGCAAAATTACCGATTTATTCGTTCTTCGTGAGCGTATTTTTCCCGGGAAAGGGTGGACTGATCATGTCGGCATTGTATCTGTTTGGTATCCTTATGGGAATTCTGGTAGCATTTTTATATCGGGGCACGTTGTTCCAGGGAGAACCGGTGCCTTTTGTAATGGAACTGCCTAATTATCGTCTGCCCGGAGCGAAAAATGTAGGACAGTTGTTGTGGGAAAAGGCGAAAGATTTTTTACAGAAGGCATTTACTGTGATCTTCATTGCAACGATTGTAGTATGGTTTTTACAGAGTTTTGATCTGAAACTGAATCTGGTAGAGAATTCAGCCAACAGTATGCTGGCAATGCTATCAGGTCTGTTGGTTCCGGTGTTCCGGCCGCTGGGATTGGGAGACTGGCGGATCTGTACCTCTCTGATCAGTGGATTCATGGCAAAAGAAAGTGTGGTAGCAACCCTGGAAGTATTGTTCGGCAGCAGCATTGCCACGGTACTTACCCCGTTGGCAGCCGCTACATTACTGGTATTCAGTCTGCTGTATACGCCCTGCGTGGCAGCCATCGCTTCTGTCCGCAGAGAACTGGGTGGAAAATGGGCCATTGCCGTGGTACTCTGGCAGTGTTTCGTGGCATGGGTGGCAGCCTTCCTGGTACATGGTATTGGCCTGCTGATGGGATTCTAGGAATAAGATGACAAATAGAAAACCTGCAGGGGATTATTCCTCCTGCAGGTATTTTATTACACATTTCAGTTCCGGTGAGATCCATTTGTTCCTATGATATAAAAGCTGCCGCCAGATATCTGGATGAATCTCTGTCATGGGGAGACTGACGAGATTTCCTTTTGCCAGATCTTCTGCTATAACGAACTCCGGCAGATAGGAGATACCGAGACCCTGACACAGAAGATTGCGGATCAGCTGGGTATCGCCCACCTCCATGATGGGCATTGTCTCCTTACCGTTTTGGGAGAGCAGATCATCCAGAGCAGCCCGGTAACTCATGTTTTTCTCCGTCAGGATCAGCGGATATTCCAAAATCTGTTCCAGGGTGATCTGAGTCTGTCCGGCTAAGGGGTGACCGGCACCGGTGACGAAGTGAATATCCACCGGAGCTTCGAAAGCGGTCACATAATTGTGATTAAAAATACGGCGGTCCAGCGTGTATACAATGTCCACTTGATTCTGCCCCAGCATCTGGAACATTTCGTCAGTACTGGTAGCAATGATCTTCAGGCGGATGCCCGGATATTTTTCATGAAAATCCTTAAAACGGCTGTGAAATTCCCAGCTGGCCAGGGACTCTGCAATGGCGATCCGCACCAGACCCTCCGGGGCGGTATTACCGCTGATGTGGGTGGCTTCCGCAGCAAGCCGCAGAATCTGCTGGGCCAGGGGTAACAGCTTCTCCCCTTCGTTGGTCAGGGTTACGGTATGACCGATGCGCTCGAACAGTGGGATCGACAACTCTTTTTCCAGCTGTTTGATCTGAAAAGACACGGTGGACTGGGTGTAGCCCAGGCGCTGTGCCGCCAGTGTAAAGCTCTTCAGTTCGTTCACCATAACAAAGGTTTCCAGATTTTTGACATCCATAGAGTAGATACACTTTCTAAATTGTAAATTCAATTCTTCGATCAATGCAATGCAAATAATTTGTTTTTCAAATATTTAAGAAAATTATATAATGAGAAAATAGGGCTGTCAATGCGAAAAGATGGCGAAAATATGGGAAAACAGCAAAAATATATGCCGTATCCCGTGTTTAGAATAAGTGGTTTTGGGAAGGATCAGAGGTATGGAAAACAGAGAAAGACTGGGGAGTCGTTTGGGATTTATCATGCTGTCGGCGGGGTGTGCCATCGGCTGCGGAAATGTGTGGAAATTCCCGTGGATGTGCGGGCAGAACGGTGGCGGAAGCTTCATGCTGATCTACGTGATCTGCCTGATCGTGCTGGGCCTGCCCACCATGATCATGGAATTCTCCGTGGGGCGCGCGGCGCAGACGAGTCCCCTTTATATGTATCGGAAACTGTCCGGCGGCAGGGGCAAATGGAATCTGTGGGGCATCGTCTGTCTCATCGGAAACATTGCGCTGATCGCTTTCTATGCGGTGGTGTCCGGATGGATCCTCTATTATTTTGTAAAATTTCTGACAGGGCAGAATCAGGATTTCGGATTTGAAAAAATGATCACGACGCCCTCGGTGAATGTGACATATCTGTTAGTCACCTTGCTGATCGCTTTTGTCATTTTAAGCTTCCATCTGCAGGGTGGGCTGGAGCGTATTACCAAATATATGATGTCAGCATTGATCGTGCTGATGCTGGTGCTGGCGGTGCACAGCTTTACACTTCCGGGAGCAGGAGAAGGATTAAGCTTTTATCTGATCCCACATTTCTCCAAAATCACCGGTTCTGTGGTGGTGGGCGCCATGAATCAGGCATTTTTCACCTTGTCCGTGGGAATGGGCGGTATGGCGATCTTCGGAAGCTATATCGGCAAGGACCGTTCTCTCATGGGGGAGTCTATCCATATTATTATCCTGGATACACTGGTGGCAGTGATCGCCGGTATCATTATATTTCCGGCATGCTTCACTTATGATGTGGAAGTGACGGCGGGTCCCAGCCTTCTGTTCGATACTATGGCGACAGTATTTAACAACATGGCAGGTGGCAGATGGTGGGGAACCTTATTTTTCCTGTTCATGGTGTTCGCAGCCATGTCCACAGTGCTGGGTGTGTGTGAAAATATTCTGGCCATGGTCCGGGAACTGACCGGATGGTCCAGACCGGCAGGGTGTGTAGCGTGTGGTGCCGGATGTTTCCTGTTGGCTCTGACGACAGCACTGGGCTTCAGTGTATTTCATTTTCAGCCGTTTGCAGCGGGGACGACCTGGCTCGATTTCTGGGATTTCCTGGTGGCGAATAATATCATGCCCATAGGTTCGATCCTGCTGGCAGTATTTTGCTGTTATAAGGTCGGCTGGGGCTGGGACAAATTCCTGGAGGAAGCAAATGCCGGCAAGGGCTTAAAGGTCCAGCCGTGGATGAAACCGGTGTTTAAATATTTTGTGCCGGCGGCAGTGCTGTTCATCTATGTGTACGGAATGGTAAATTTTGCGTGGAAATAAAGTAAATAGAAATAGGCGGGCGGCGGAGTGAAAAGCTCCGCCGTTTTTCGTTGCATTGAAATGAAAAAATGGGTAGTATAAAGAATAGAAGAGCAGAGAAATCAGGAGGCACTTATGACAGAGCAGGAGATCCGGACCATATTACGCAGACAAAGAGAATATTTTGCTACGGGAGCTACGCTTTCCCGGGAATTTCGGGCAGAACAGCTGGGAAAATTAAAGGCCTCCCTGCAGTGCCATGAAGCAGAATTGAACGATGCACTGCGACAGGATCTGGGGAAAAGCCGGATGGAGAGCTATATGTGCGAGATCGGACTGACGCTCTCGGAGCTGACCTGGATGCAGAAGCACCTGCGGGGACTGATGCGGGAAAAGAGAGTGCCGACACCGTTATCACAGTTTGCGGCGAGGAGCTTCCGGTCTCCGTCACCCTATGGCACCGTGCTGATCATGAGCCCCTGGAATTACCCGGTGTTACTGACACTGGATCCGCTGATCGATGCTATTGCCGCAGGGAATACCGCAGTGGTAAAACCCAGTGCCTATGCTCCGGCGACGGCAGCAGTGCTGAAACTGATTTTGGAAGAATGTTTCCCTACGGAATATGTGGCGGTGATCACCGGCGGCAGAGCAGAGAATCAGGCATTGTTACAGCAGCGCTTTGATATGATATTTTTCACCGGAGGCAAGACCGTGGGACGGGAGGTGCTTAGAAGCGCTGCGGAATATTTGACCCCGGTGACGTTGGAGCTGGGCGGGAAAAGTCCCTGTATCGTGGATGCTACGGCGAAGCTTCCGCTGGCGGCGAGGAGAATCGTATTCGGAAAATATCTAAACTGCGGGCAGACCTGTGTGGCACCGGATTATGTGTTGTGTGATGTCAGGATCCGCGACCGATTGGTGGGAGCTATCCGGGCGGAGATCTCGAGACAGTTTGGAGAAAATCCCCTGCAGAATCCGGATTATGGGAAAATCATTAACGAAAAGCATTTTCACAGACTGCTGGGATTGATGGATGCGGAAAAAATCGTCTGCGGCGGACAGTATGACGAGAAGACGTTGCGCATTGCGCCTACGGTGATGACGGATGTGGACTGGTCGGATGCCGTGATGGAAGAAGAAATCTTCGGACCGATCCTGCCGGTGGTGACTTATAATGCGTATGATACGGAGAAAAGCATTGCACAAAATGATTTTAGCGAGGAGGTTTCTGGAACCCATGCTGCCGCGGGAGATTTTGTGGATTGGGCGATCGGCTGTGTGGAGGAACATCCCCATCCGCTGGCGCTGTATTTCTTCAGTGAAGATAAAAAAGCCCAGAGACGGATCCTGGATCACTGCCATTTTGGCGGAGGCTGCATCAACGACACCATCATCCACCTGGCCACCAGCGCCATGCCCTTCGGCGGCGTGGGCGAGAGCGGCATGGGCGGCTACCATGGACTCGCCGGATTCGAGACTTTCAGCCATTATCGGAGTATTGTGGATAAAAAGACATGGATGGATCTGCCGATACGGTACCAGAGGTATGATGAGATGAAAGAGAAGATGTTACGGAGATTTTTGAAGTAACGTCCTGAAAAGTGTAATAAATTACAGAAATAAGTCCTTAAAAGTGTATCACATATACAGTTTTAAGGACTTATTTCTGTTGACAAGGCAATTTTACTGGGATAGAGTAGAAGTAGATAACTATTGTGAATAGTACAAGGGAGGCAGACATGCGACGGTTTGCATTGGAACGATTAAAAGAATGGAGAGAAAAAAAGAACCGGAAGCCATTGATCATCCGCGGAGCCAGGCAGGTAGGAAAGACCTGGCTGATGAAGGAATTCGGAGCAAGCTGTTTTGAGAAAACAGCGTATGTCAATTTTGACAGTAATCCTCGTATGCAACAGGTGTTTGATGGAGAGATCAATGTAGAAAGGATTCTTCTGGCAATCAGCGTGGAGACAGGTGTTTCGGTCAAAAGTGAAGATACCTTACTTATTTTTGATGAAATCCAGGAAGTACCGAAGGCACTATCCTCTTTAAAGTATTTTTGCGAAAATGCTCCGGAATATGCTATTGTAGCTGCCGGCTCTCTGCTGGGAGTGGCGATGCACAAGGGCACCTCTTTCCCGGTAGGCAAGGTAGATTTCATGGATCTGTATCCGCTTAATTTTCAGGAATTTTTGTGCGCCTTGGGAGAAGAACGATTTGCAGAGCTTCTGCAGTCCGGGGATACGCAGATGATCACTACCTTCGCTTCCAAATACAAGGATCGTCTGAGAGAGTACTATTATGTCGGTGGTATGCCGGAAGTGGTCCAGTCCTATGTGAATGATAAAGACTTCGGGCGGGTCAGAGAGATTCAGAAAGATCTGCTGAACTATTACCGCCAGGATTTTTCCAAGCATGCGGAGAATTCTCTGGTTCCCCGATTGAACCTAGTGTGGGATTCCATTCCGATGCAGTTGGCAAAAGAAAATAAAAAATATATCTACGGGCAGGTGAGAGAGGGCGCCAGGGCAAAAGATTTTGAACTGGCAATCCAGTGGCTTTTGGATTGCGGACTGATCCATAAAGTAAACCGTGTGAGCAAACCGGCGTTACCATTAAAAGCTTATCTGAATCTGGATGCATTTAAAATATACCTGCTGGATATCGGATTGCTGATTGCCATGACGGATCTGGATGCCAGGGTGATTATCGACGGAAACCGGATATTTACAGAATTTAAGGGAGCTTTAACGGAACAGTACGTGCTCCAGCAGTTGATCTCTGAAGTGGGAGTCGTCCCCTATTATTACAGCACGGAAAACTCTTCCGGAGAGATTGATTTCATGGTGCAGGGGAAAACCTCCGTCATTCCCATAGAGGTAAAAGCAGAGGAAAACCTCAGAGCGAAGAGCCTGAAGATGTTCTGCGAAAAATATCATCCGAAATATGCGATCCGGACGTCAATGTCGGATTACAGAGAGCAGGAATGGATGACGAATATTCCGCTTTATCATATAGATTATGTTAAAAAATATGTTGAAGAATAAATAAAAGGAGAAAAAAATGGCAGAGTTAGAAAACAGTAAGGATTTAATCAGTGTGTTATGGAGTGGAGCGGATATTCTTCGTTCTAAAATGGATGCTAATGAGTATAAGGACTACTTATTAGGAATTGTTTTTTATAAGTATCTTTCGGATTCATTTTTAATCAAGGTGTATGATTTGATCTATGATGAAAAGCCGGAGAACTTAAAGGTTGCTTTAGAGGCATACAAAGAAGCTCTGGAAGATAGCAGCGCAGAAGAATTAAAAGAACAAATCAAGTCAGAATGTCATTACGTAATTGAACCGGAACTTACATATACATGTTTTGCTGATGCGGCAAGGAACAACTCATTTAATCGAGAGCAATTGCAGAAAGCCTTTAATAATATTGAACAAAGCGACCCTTTATTTGCAGATTTATTTACGGATATTGACTTATATTCTAATCGTTTAGGGACAGGAGATCAAAAACAGAGTGATACTATTTCAAATTTGATTAAGGAAATTGATAAAGCAGATTTATTGAATTCAGATGCAGAGATTCTGGGAAATGCTTATGAGTACCTTATCGGTCAGTTCGCATCGGAAACAGGAAAGAAAGCGGGAGAGTTCTATACGCCGCAGGCAGTATCAAAGATTTTGACAAGAATAGCGATTGCAGGACAGGAAGATAGAAAAGGATTATCTGTATATGATCCTTGCATGGGATCGGGTTCTCTTCTGTTAAATGCAAAAAAATATGCGAAAGAGCCTAATTATATTAAATATTATGGACAGGAACTGAACACTTCGACATATAACCTGGCTAGAATGAATATGTTTTTGCACGGAATAGTACCGGAAAATCAAGTCCTTCGAAATGGTGATACTCTTGATGGAGACTGGCCAACCGGCGAAGAAACTGATTTTAATATGGTGTTGATGAATCCACCGTATTCTGCAAAATGGAGTGCGGCAGCAGGTTTTTTACAGGATGAGAGATTTAGCGATTATGGTGTGCTTGCGCCCAAGTCAAAAGCTGATTATGCCTTTTTATTGCATGGTTTGTATCATCTGAAAAGTAATGGAACCATGGCAATTGTGCTACCACATGGTGTACTTTTCCGTGGTGCGGCAGAAGGTAAGATAAGAGAAAAATTACTTCGCTCCGGTAATATTTATGCGGTTATTGGATTGCCGGCAAACCTTTTCTACAATACATCAATTCCTACATGTATTGTGGTTTTGAAAAAACACAGAGAAGGTCGAGATGTTCTCTTCATTGACGCTTCACAAAAGTTTGAAAAAGGTAAAAAACAGAATGCCATGACAGATGGACATATTGATTCAGTTATGAAACTTTATAACGAAAGAGTAACGGTAGATAAAGAAGCATACCTTGCAAGTTTTGAAGACATTGAACGAAATGATTTCAATTTGAATATTCCTCGATATGTAGATAATTTTGAGAAGGAAGAAGAGATTGATCTAAATGAACTTTTGGTAAGTATGACAAACACGGATAAGGAATTGGAACAGGCACAAGGAGACTTTTTATTACTTATGAAAGAATTGACCTCACCGGATGAAGATGTCATGTTTGCTTTGAATGAGTTAATTAGAAAGATGGAGGGGTGATGGACATGGCAAAACCTAAAATTAGATTTAAAGGATACACAGACGATTGGGAACAGCGTAAGTTGGGGAAATTGGTCGATCGTGTAACAAGGAAAAATCAAGATTTAGTGTCCGAGTTACCGCTTACAATATCGGCTCAATATGGACTGATTGATCAGAATGAATTCTTTGATAAGAGAGTAGCAAGTAAAGATGTCAGTGGTTATTATCTGATTGAGAATGGAGAGTTCGCATATAATAAAAGCACTTCAACAGATGCTCCTTGGGGAGCTGTTAAAAGGTTGGATCGTTATGAAAATGGTGTATTATCAACACTTTATATTGTATTTGGAATAAAAGAAAATAATCCTGTAGATTCTGATTTCCTGGTATCGTACTACAGTACAAATTTATGGCATAAAGGTATTCATGAAATTGCAGCAGAAGGAGCGAGAAATCATGGACTTTTGAATATTGCACCAGCAGATTTCTTTGAGACGGAGCTGACGATGCCACAAGATATTGAGGAACAGAAGAAAATTGGAAAGTATTTTGAGGAGCTAGAAAGGCTCATCACTCTTCACCAGCGAAAGTGTGAGGAAACAAAAAAACTAAAAAAATATATGTTACAAAAAATGTTTCCACAAAATGGACAGACTGTTCCAGAAATTCGATTTGCAAGTTTTACTGATGCTTGGGAACAGCGTAAGTTGGGAGAGGTATTCAAAGAATACTCCGAAAAGGGACATACAGAGCTACCAACATTGACAATTATTCAAGGGGGTGGGACTGTAAAAAGAGAAGATTCTGACAGAAATTTAATGTATGATGAAACAAATTTATCTAACTACAAAATGGTGCGAAAAGATGATTTTATAGTCCATCTTCGTTCCTTTGAAGGAGGGTTAGAAAAAGCTTCGTTAGATGGCATCATTAGCCCAGCGTATCACACTTTCCATAGTGATGAAGCAGATTCAAGATTTTATTATCCATACTTTAGATCATTTGAATTTATCAAGCATAAATTGGTACCTCATGTGTATGGAATTAGGGATGGAAGAAGTATAGACATTGAAGGAATGAAAAGTATTGAAATACCATATACATCATTGAGTGAGCAGAGGAAAATTGGAGATTATTTGGAGCTATTAGACCACCTCATCACTCTTCACCAGCATAAGTGTGAACAATTACAAAAAATGAAGAAATTCATGCTTCAAAATATGTTTGTATAAGTAGAAAAAACAAAATACTGCAAAAATTTTACAAACAGTTATTTTATCAAAAAAATATTTTTAGAGATAGTAAAATAGGGGGCTTGCGATGATACACAGCGTAAGCCCCTGAAATCATAAAAAAGAAAATTTAGATTTCTGTGGATGATAATTTAAAAATAATATATCGAAAAAACAAACAGCGTTTCCATTATACAGAAAAAACGAGGTATGTTTGGGAACAGCGTAAGTTGGGAGAAGTTCTTGATGATATGTATAACGGCCAGACTCCTTCAAGAAAAAGAGATGAATATTGGAATGGCAACATTAGGTGGCTTTCAAGTGGTGAATTAAACAGAGGAACAGTATATAGCAGTATAGAGACCATAACAGAAGAGGGAAAAAACTCTGCAAATCTTAGAGTAGTGCCTAAGGGAACTTTTGTAATGGCCATTACAGGTTTGGAGGCATCTGGAACGCGCGGAAACTGTGCATTGCTTGGTTTTGACACAACACTTAACCAGTCTTGTATGGCTTTGTTTCCCAAGCAAGATATATTAATTTCTCAATTTCTTTTTCAGTGGTATAGAATGGTTGGAGAAGAATATGGAATTAATTATACTCAAGGAACAAAACAACAGAGTTATAATGCAGAGTTAATAAAAATACTCCCGATTTTGTTGCCTTCAATAGATGAACAGAAGAAAATAGCGTCATATTTAAACAGTATTGACCATCTCATTACTCTTCACCAGCGAAAAAATATTTTTTTTAAAAAAATTTACGTATGTTTGGGAACAGCGTAAGTTGTCAGACTTATATGCTCCGTTAGTAGAACGTAACTCAGATTTGTTGCCATATGACAAAACATTTTCGGTTGCAAGCATGACATATAAATTTGATGGCAATGGTGCGGCGGATAGTTCTCTTGCAAATTATAAAAGGCTACGTATAGGTGATATTGCGTTTGAAGGACATACAAGTAAAATTTTTCGTTATGGCCGTTTTGTTCTAAATGATGTGGGTGATGGTATTATGTCTCCTAGATTTAGTGCACTAAGACCTCTTGTACAGATGCCAATAAACTTTTGGAAATATTATATTCACTATGAACCGATTATGAGAAAAGTGCTTGTAAACTCAACAAAGGCAGGTACGATGATGAATGAATTGGTTGTTGATGAGTTTCTGAAAAATTCTGTATTAGTTCCATCCGTGGAAGAACAAACGTGTATTGGTGACATACTGAAAAAAATCGACCACCTCATCACTCTTCACCATCGTAAGTGACG
>ENA-OOWN01002564-OOWN01002564.1-human-gut-metagenome-genome-assembly--contig:-NODE-2564-length-10930-cov-24.405241_pt1 | contig 10930 bp, 15 predicted proteins | sample MGYA00241406_ERZ501319 | MGnify/ENA primary metagenome ERZ501319 (study PRJEB25962, sample SAMEA2042734) | human gut metagenome | biome: human gut; feature: human-associated habitat; material: faeces... | reverse complement strand
GCTCATTAGGGACTTGCACCCGTTAGCTAATACTCATGCCGAGCATACCAAAAAAGCGGAGAATCGTTTGGTTCTCCGCTTTATTTTTTCTAATTTTGCAGACGATAACAAACAAAATCAATCATTAATATGGACGACTATCACGCGGAAAACTACAAGATCTGACGTGAGGATTCGGCTCTATGCAGCTAATCCCCACGAATTTTTCTTATTATCAAAGGAGATTAGCTACTATGAGAACATATTGGAACATTGAGAAGAGCCTGAAGGCCATCAATGAGTGGCAGCCCAACTGCTGGATTCAAGTCACATGCCCTTCAGAGGATGACCAGCGCGAGCTGGAAGAGCGTTTTAAGATCCCCGACTATTTTCTCCCCGACATCAGCGATACCGACGAGCGTGCCCGCTATGAGTACGACGACGGATGGATGCTCATCATCCTGCGTATCCCCTTCGTCAAGGAGATCCGTTCGCGCACGCCGTACACCACCGTACCCTTGGGCATCATCCACAAGCGCGACGTCACCATCACGGTGTGCTACTACGAGACCAATATGATGATCGATTTTGTGAGCTATCAGCAGAAGCGCGGCGTAGGATTCACCGACTATGTCGACATGATCTTCCGCCTCTTCCTCTCTTCCGCCGTATGGTATCTGAAACGGCTGAAGCAGATCAATTCCCTCATTGAGAAAGCTAAGCACAACCTCGACCACGAAGTGAACAACGCGAGCCTCATCGGACTGTCCCGCCTGCAAGACTCGCTCACCTACTTCATCACCTCCATCCGAGGCAACGAGAACCTGTTGCAGAAGCTGAAGTTCAAGCTGCAGGTCGATGAGCTTGATGCCGACCTCATCGAGGATGTCAACATCGAGATGTCGCAGGCCCGCGAGACCACCAACATCTATTCCGACATTCTCGAATCGACGATGGACACCTATTCGAGCATCATCAACAACAACATCAACAACGTGATGCGTACGCTCACCTCGGCATCGATCATTATGATGAGCGGTACCTTCATCGCATCATTGTTGGGCATGAACGTACCCAACGGTCTGGAGCACAGTCATATCGGCTTCATCATCGCCCTCATCATCTCGTTTGCCGTCAGCCTTCTCTGCTGGTTCATCATGAAATTCAAACGACTGATATAAATATCAGAAAAATACGTCCCATTCCATTTGTCCTCTCTTGTGAGCGTCAAATGGAATGGGACGATTCTTATTCTCCACCCCGGAAATACCATTACGGTGCACGTGTTTTTTGTTAGTACATGTATTATACCTTTTTAATCCACGCACTGATGCAAAGAGGAGCCGTACTGACACTGCAAGAACAGTCTATGCGCCACCGGTTCTGACCTATAATCCCCCACCGGGCATTTAAGCGCCAATATTCATCTTGTATCATTCATTGGCCTGCCCGACATCGCCATCCCCTTTCCGACAATCCTTCTGCCACCTTTATCCCGGCCTTACGGCCGGAGCGCCGCTGCTTCCATCACTTTCTGAAAACAAGTCATCTCCTGTTCATATTCCCTGACGGCAATATTCTCCGGTGCGCCCCTGCCACATCTTATACAATTTCTCTTGCCTGTTATACGTCCGTCTATGCTCACAATCGCATCTTCACCATAGGGTTGAACCTCATGGTCAGCTTCCGCAGCGTACCAGTAGAAGGCAACGACACATATACGTTTTGCCTGATTCTATCTGTTTTATGCTGCCAATACATATCAAGTGAACGGGAAACAGAAATTTACGGACTCTAGAATATCCTTTTACAACAAAGTCGTTGCTCTTCATTATATATAAAAAAATCTTAAAAATAATGTTCGCACGATACAAGATTAAGATAAAAACGCATATATTTGTGATATCAATTTGATATCATATTCTTTCATCTAAAACTTCTAAAAACACCTTCATTTTATGGAAAACAAGGAATTCATTTTCAAGGGAATGACACTCAACGGCATCGGCATGCTCGTTCTCAACCTGCTTCTCTACGTCGTGTCCGTAGGCCTGATAGTTCTTGCGCTCGAAATGTTTAGTGGTATAACTGCCATAACAACAAGTGTGGCAGGCAGCATTCTGTTCATTGCCAACATCATCGCCAGCTGCGGCTTCGTGAAAGTCGAGCCGGGCGAGGCACGCGTGATGATGTTCTTCGGCAAATACCGCGGCACGTTCAACACGCCCGGATATCATTGGATCAACCCGTTCATCACCACCAAGAAGCTGTCGATGCGCGCACGCAACCTCGATGCCGAGCCTATCAAGGTGAACGACAAGACGGGCAACCCGGTGATGATTGGCATGGTGCTGGTATGGAAACTGAAAGATACATACAAGGCGATGTTCGAGATCGACGCACAGACCATGGCAGAGTCGAAGGCCGCAGGCGACGCCGCTGCAGCAAGTGCAAAGACAGCCAACATTATGAATGCCTTCGAGAAATTTGTACGCATACAGGCCGACGCCGCCCTGCGACAGGTGGCCGGACAGTATGCCTACGACGACGGCGAGCAGGACAACGGCGAACTGACCCTGCGCGACGGTAGCGACGAGATAAACAAGGAGCTTGAGGCAAAGATCGACGAGCGCCTGGCCATGGCCGGTATTGAGGTCATTGAGGCCCGCATCAACTATCTGGCCTACGCTCCCGAGATTGCGGCTGTGATGCTGCGCCGCCAACAGGCCACGGCTGTCATTGCCGCACGCGAGAAGATTGTGGAGGGTGCCGTATCAATGGTGAAGATGGCTCTCGACAAGCTTTCGGACGAAGAGATCGTCGACCTCGACGAGGAGAAGAAGGCAGCTATGGTGAGCAACCTGCTCGTTGTGCTCTGCGGTGACGATACGGCACAGCCCGTCATCAACACCGGAACGCTGAACCACTGATATGATTCTCATCATTGGAGGTGTGCTGTCAGACCGTCAGCGCACCTCCCGGAAATCTCATAGCCCATATCCCATGTTCAAAAAGAAAAGCAAGAAACAGTTGATGGAATTCAGCCGTCCGCCAAAGCTGTCGGGCAAGGTCAACGTGTGTGTCGGTCTACCGCTGACAGCCCTTTGGCTGCTGCGCTGCTGGAAAATTGACTGCTGGTATAATAGCACAACGATATTTTCATACATCGTACTCCTACTGATGCTGAGCACCGGCATCTACCGCTGGGCGTTCCGCAAGGGTGCCATAAGCGACACGGTTACGCTTGGAGGCTTCAGCAACCGTATGTACCTGCGCTACAGACAACTGTATATGCCGGTTGGAATTGCGGCAGGATTTCTGCTGATATTTCTCTTCACGACATTACCCTCACTCATAAGCTATGGCATTAAGGGACTAAGCGTTCAGACGTTTTCAGACGACCTGACTACCTTCGGCTGGATGTATATCCTGGTTTTATATAAAGTTCTGAAGTCATACGTCGACTTCTACGAATATTACCGCTCGTCCGAAGCATCGCGGAAGAAGGTCGACTGATATTGATTATACTGCAGACAAGGAGGAATGAAACATGATTAAACAATACCTAAGCAGCATAGGCATAACAAAATACAGTTGCAACGCAAGACTGTATGGCAAAATACATATCGGCATAGGACTGCTCGCTATGCTGTTCATCATTGCATGTATAGTCATTGAAGGAATGCCGGAGCCGATGAACTTGATTATTACAAGTCTGATAGCCATGGGCTTCTTAGGCTATGGAGCATATCACATGGCTGTGCGGAAAGCCACAGAAACGTGAGATTGTGCTCGGCTCATGGTCCAACAGACTGTATCTGCGCAACAGATGGCTGTTCATCACGGCAGGTATCATCACCAGCATGGCAGGATTTGTCGTCACTATAATGATTGTATCGCTGATTTCCGACGGCTATGAAGGCATGATCTCAGCGATGCCAAAGAAGATAAACGACTGGTTCGCACTGCTGATTCTGCTCATATACAAAGTGTTTCATTCCTACATGAGCTATTATCTGTACTACCGCTCGCCCGAATACAGGGCTTCGCTGAACAAACATAAAGACACTATACGGGCATAAATGGCAGTAGGCTGTAAGACCGCCGGACGCAAACCCGCAAACAGAGAAGATGAAGAAAGACAATAACACCAAGAGCTTTGTCCTGCGTGTGGACTCAGAGACGATGGCAGCCATAGAGAAATGGGCTGCCGACGAGTTCCGTTCCACCAACGGGCAGCTGCAATGGATCATATCGGAGGCGCTGCGCAAAAGCGGACGACTGCCCAAAAAGGAACGCGTGCGCAAAGAGGAGGAGAATGATGAATGACATACCGTGAACTGTGGCGCACACGGTATGGCAAAGGGGAGGCATACGCCCTATCGGCTATCTGCCGGATGTATGCCTCGTTCCATATTCTATTCCTCAAACGTGTTCTCGCCCGTCTCGTAGCTTCTCACCATATCCTTGAGGATGTCAACCATCTCCTGACGGAAGTCATCAGGACTGAGGACTATGATCTTCCGGCCATGCCACAACAGCTCCTGCTCGAAATCGCGCGTGGGACTGACATTGAGTTCGTAGTCAGTATAGGAGAGATCTTCAGCATCGCGTATCTTGACCTGGCTCTCATGCAGCGGCACTTCATTAATGTAGTTGTTCTCCGGAAAGAAGGCACGAATGCGTATCTTCCTTGGCGGGAGGTTCTGCTGCCGGATGATGCCATAGTAGCCGTCGTAGAAGGTGTCGGGCTTCAATAGCTCCTGTGTCTTCTTCGACAGATTCTGCTTCTCACATACTATCTCCAAATAGCGAATGCGGTCGAAAGGCAACACACGCGGACGATAATCAGAACCGTCTTGGTTGGACTTCGGAGCACGACCATTCTGTTCCATCAGATTGCCAATGACATACCAACGCTGGTGGAACAGGCGGAGGAAAGCAGGAGCTATCTTCATCTCCATCTCGTCACCGTAGGGCGTGCGGTAATCGAACTTGATGGCATACTGCTTGTCGATAGCCTGGATGATATCGTCGAGATAATACGTATTCTCGGGCGCTTTCTCAAGCATCACCTTATCGTAGTGTTTCAGCATGTCGCCGAGTGATGCCATGCGCAGCGAGCTGAGCAGCCAGTCAGTAAGTTTTTTGTCGGAATATGGGTCCTGACGGATGCAATATCGGTATCCACTAGCCTTATCACACTCGATCTCTATGCCAAAGATATCGGATATATCCTCCCGGTAGCGGTGGAAAGTGCGTGTACTGAGCGGTTTACCGTCGATGTTACTCGACGACTCGGCCCATTCATCACATATCTCCGGCAGCGTCATGCTCCGGTGCGACAGCTTACCAATCAGCCAACAATAAAATTTTACCCTACTGTCCATAACATATCAATAATTCCATATACTTCAAATCCCGTGCAAAGGTGTTAAGACCCGACTGCACTTTTCCCTTTCTTCTCCCGATGAGACGTCTCTCAAGGATGATGTAAAGAGCGTCATCGGGGTATTCTCGACTACTCCTTGCCAGCCCCTGCCAGCATCGTACCTTGCCCCTTGACAACCAATAACGACAAGGCACGATGGTTGCTTTATGTCCTGGAGGTGGTGTGAACGCCAACGACTATCCGATCATATTCCTGTGAATGTCATTTCAAGAAAGTCCCGATCACCTTGTGCCAGAATTCCCATGAGTAACCGACTGAGGGATGGTTGACAGCCATGACCTTGACGCGCCCGTCACCACTCAGGGCATAGCTGCCGGTATAGACAGTGTAGCCGTCGATATTGATGTCCTCGCCGTCCTGCCATCGCTCTCCGCCCGGCATCTGACCCCACAACCGATTACCCCAAGCAATGATATATTGCGGGCAGTACTGGTCGAGCACGCTGAAGAAGGCCTCATCAGCCTGACGGTACTCATCACGAGTCCCTGCCTGTCGTGTCCCGTCCATTGCCACTTGCAGGTAATTGTAGAACATCAAGCTCTGCCAGATGCGCTGTCGCTCCGGCCAGTCCGTCTCATGTCCGACAAGACTACGCTCGAACTTCAGGAATGTGTTCATCCAGCGTTCGCGTGACTTCTGTTCATTGAGATAGTCACTGACGACACCATTGGTAAACGCCATACACTCCCGATGATTGGCCATATTGCCGCAATCGGTACAACCCTCCTCACAGTAGTGGCTCTCACCGAGCACCATAATGCGCTTGCCAAAGATGCCACCTGTGGAATAGTCCTTGCCCACATAGGGCTGAAAGAAAGCTTTATTCATCGTTATAGATTTTTTATTTCATCCAACTCTTGCCATATCCGTAAGTAGGGATACTTGAAAGAAAATCTTGGGCGAGTATGATAACTGCCACAGTTGGGGCATCTCAGTGGCTGCGAATATACAGAAGCTCTCCACTCGATGTCCATTCCCTTGAATCTATGCCCGCAATCGTCGCAGACAAATGTTGTCATTCCTCTAAACATAACACTACCGTTTTATTGTTTACGGGTACAAAGATAGAGGATAGGTGTGTCAAATGATGACAAAGGATGTGATTTTTTACGAGATTTGTGTGTGGGCATTATTATTTATAGGTTAAACACGATAACGACTGTCGCGTCTTGGAACCGAATGTCATTCACCGTAATCTGTTGAAGGACTTGGCGTACCTTGTCTATCTTTTGCAGATGCACGACGACGTGCTTGTCCTTGCCGATGTCCACATAGTCAGAGTACTTCGATGTCGGAATGATAACCAACAATATCTTGATTAGCAAGTCACCCCCACGCAATGCTGTCAATACACACCTTCCCGCTCTCTCCCTCACCAAATACGGGCCTGTATCAAACCATTTCTATTCCTCCTTTATATCAAAGGCTAGTTCCATCTTGCAACTATAATATCCGTATGATCATCCATAATAAACAGTATCTTCCTCATATATTACCCGTCTTAACGTCATAACCTTCACACAGATTAAATTTCTCGCCATTATATCTGAGCTTGGCTATAACATCTTTCCCTTCTATATACACGTTCATAGATTACTATAACTATAGAAAAGGAGAATTTGAAAATCTAAATATTAGAATAACAGTTTCATAGTTCCTTCAATTATACTTTTCGTCTCAACAGACCGAGAAAATGATGAAGAAATATTGAAAACTCCATCCATAGCAGTTAGACCAACAGCTATGTCAAGACTATCATTTAATTCGTTTGACATAGAGAAATGAATTTCATGACTCGTTAGCCTTACATTATTGTCTGGAGAAAACCAAGACAACAAAGTACTTACATCCGTCTCATTATAAAGTCCATAATCTTTGGCGAGAGCTTCAGCCTTAAGATATCCGTCTTCTGTTATATCCGTTTCAAAATGAGATTTAGTCGAATACTTTTGGGCCATTTTCATAGCATTCTCCCTGTCTGCTTTAACTTGTGCCTGCGTCACTGTTTTCCGAATTGAGATGTCCCCCTTCAATTTACGTGCCTCGCTTCTTACCACATTTACAGAAAGTTCAACATCTTTCGCACCTAACAGAGCCGCAATTCTAAGTATACAGTTCTGCTTACTCTTGATAACTTCTTCTGCAAAATTTTCTATTCGAATAAAATGTTTACTATGAAAAGGATCTCTAATATATGTATCCCCCTCCATAGGCTTCACATATTCTGGTGAAAAACTATAGCCTTCTTCTTTAAGTACAGGCAAGTCATATTCTATAGATAGCACCCCAATATTCTCTAGGGAGCAAGACTTTGGATATGAGTAATACTCATAGCTGTATGCCAACTCATCCCGTTCAAGTCTAAGTACATTATTGTTTGCTTTTGCAATTATCTCATCTTTTTCCATTACTAATTTTTATTAAGTTAAAACACTACAGTTCCGTAAAAGTGGATAAATAGTTCTTTGAAATTCTTAAGATATGGTCCATCGACTATTGAAATGAAACGGACTTAATCCTGCAATCGAAAACAAATAGTTGCCATATTTCAGGATAAATACACTTTCTCTCAACTAATCACTCGTTGACGGACAAAACTCACTTGCACAAGCTGTTCGACAAGACTAATTTCAATAAAGTCTAAGATCTATATGATCCCCCTGATTCCTGGGACTATTTGATTAATTCACTAACTCGTCCCATTTTAACGGGGCACTAATGAAGTTAAAACATATATCAGCACAGCGAGGATAATTAGGCTAGAAACCGTCATTACAACCATTTCTTTTGTTCGTTTTTTTTTTGATCTTTTCATCAACTGAACATAAGGTTGCAGTTCAATGGTATAGCCATACATTTTGGCCTCTTTCTCTATTATTTCTTTTATATCTTGCAGTTTCATACTCTTTGGCAAATCCACACGTGCCATATATCCGATTTTTCTCCCAACAGCATCTTTTTCTTTAAAGTTTGAATAAACAATATACGATATTTGTTTGTTTTTAGTCTCAGCCTGGAACACGGACGAATCTTCAATTACAACCAGCTTCTTATATTTTTGATTATGAACAACAACATTGTTAAAGTACTGCTGGTAGTCTTTGCTACTTTGTGGGATCAATCTTCCATTATAGGATAAGATACTTTGGTTGTCTTCTTTGGGACTTTGTATCCATAAGATAATACTATACTCCATATCATTAAATATCAAAGAATTTGTTAGCAAATTTTTTCACTTCATTTTGATCTGTCATATTTATGAGGACGTATTCAGTCGGATTGCCAATTTGCCTCTTTTGGAAGAGACATTTTGCCTCATCAAATCCTTGGGCACGGTTGTCCAATTTATCTGCATAACTCCACATTATATACAATTTCTTATCATTGCCAGTACCAAGATGGTGAAATATAAAGTCGAGTCTCACATTAACATCTCTACGATAATTGACATTATGGATGTATAGATCAATGTTGTTAAAGAACATAATGACATCATTCTCTTTTATCATTGCTTCGTAAATAGACATAAAATGCTTATCCCCATTAATATCTTTGCCTTTTCTTACGTGTACAGTTCTTCCATCGTCATATTTAAAATCGAAAGCATCAATTTCTCTTTCCATCGTATGAGCGCCATGGAAATTTGTGTTACAGAGAAAATCATACCATAATGTCTTTCCTGATTGATTTTCTCCAAGTACAGCCATTCCTAATTCTTTCTTCTTCGTGCCTACCCATATAGGGATACCTAATATTATTCTAATAATAGACAATACAATTTTCTGAGAAAAGATATGCATAATATTTAACTTAGATAATAATTATATTTGAATTAAAAATAATTTCCCAACCATCATTTTGACAATAATGTTAATTATTATATTGGAAACAGAACTTTACGCTCTTGTTTTCAACCACTGAAAAGATTAAAGAGATCCTTTAATTGTCCTATTAACTTACTCATAATAATTGATTTTAATTACGTTAAAGAAGCCGGTGTGAACTCCTGCTGTTCACACTTTTCAACCAGTCAGACTCTGATAAACCTATAAAGGAAGGGGTATCTGGAAAAGGAATCCACACCGTATACACGGCATAAACCCGCTCAGACTATTCACGTTTCCTTTATAGCTTCAATTTACCAGATTTCGACTACAAGAACAGTGTTCGTCTGCACGAGGACACATATTAGTTCGTGACCTAAAGTGATGTTGGAGAAATGCTCCCACTTTCACTATCCAATGGCAAATTTAAGAAACGTTCTCCAAACTGCCAACAGATTCGCGGACTTTTTTTGTGGATTCCTCTATGTTTTTAAAATAGTGAAATGACAGCCTTGTCGTTGACGTAGCCGGTGATGAGTTTCAAGTTGACTACGTAGCTGCGGTTAAGGACATCTCAGTGGCTACAAAAATACAGTAGCCCTCCACTTGATGTCCATTCCTTTGAATCTATACCCGCAGTCGTCGCAGACAAATGTTGTCATTCCTCTAAACATAACACTACCGTTTTATGGTTTACGGGTACAAAGATAGAAGATAGGTGTGTCAAATGATGACAAACAAGCCCTTGTATCTCTTATTAAAGCCCGACAATCTCATCTTTTTTATAAAACAAAAGAAGGTCGTTATCCTACAAAGCCAAAGTAGCACAACTAAGAATAACAGCCAGCCCCATTGTGAATATGCCTATTCCTATAATAAGGCCGTCAGTCACCGTAATAATACCAGCCACGGTATCCAAACTTACCAATGACGTACCACTTGGAAATGAACAGTGGCAAACGAGCCACTCCTCCGCATGGGAGAACTCCGGCCATTCACGATAGCCGTTCAGGACTTCCTTATACTGTTTCTCAAACGTATCTCCATTTATGTGGTAATAGCGGTCTAGCGAACGGGAGGTCGTGGGAATCGTCTCCATACACTCCTTCTAAAAAAGCCACAAACTCCTTCGAGTAGCGGGTTCCCTCGGCCTTGAGGTCATAGGGGGGCGGAAAAATACCGGCTGGCCTGCCTGTCATACCATCTGCGTCTTCTCACTATCAGGTCTACGCCCTTGTCACGGATGGGGAAGTCACGGATGGTCACCGCATCACAAAACCCCTTCGACTCTATATCGGGATTTTCCTTATATTCTGCCTTGATAGACTCGTCAAGGTAGATACGGATAAGGGAAGGATCCTGCCCTACACGCACTACCTCAAAATTTGAAAGTATCTCTGAAGGCAGGATTAACTCTGTCAATGCCAATAGTCCTTGATGATTTATGGGACAAAGATATAACTTTTATGCTATATAATAGATTTCTTTTTCCCCCTAGGTTTATCGGGTGAGCCGCCAAACAAGCCATAGCAGCAAAAACGACATTTGCATATAGTGTATAGACGAAAGGCACAACTAAAAGTATAACATAAGCCTCGACGTATCCACAATCCCTAGTCTTACCCGTTGGCGGAATTAATTTAGTGCGTACTTAATTCTGCCGATAGGTTTATTA
>ENA-OOWN01002562-OOWN01002562.1-human-gut-metagenome-genome-assembly--contig:-NODE-2562-length-10936-cov-4.275894_pt1 | contig 10936 bp, 9 predicted proteins | sample MGYA00241406_ERZ501319 | MGnify/ENA primary metagenome ERZ501319 (study PRJEB25962, sample SAMEA2042734) | human gut metagenome | biome: human gut; feature: human-associated habitat; material: faeces... | reverse complement strand
CAGGGGCTTTTCCAGCTCCCGGGCCAGAATTTCCGCGATGCTTTGCATTTGCTTCTCCTTTCGCAGGCAACTGCCGGGACGGAGGATATCCGTCCCGGCAGATTTTTACTTGTGGTACAGCTTCTTCACCTCATAGCGGGGCTGGCAGGTGACGTTGATGCCCAGACGCTTGTAGAGCTTCTCGTCCTCCTCGGAGATGATGACGGAGAAGTGGGCGTCGCAGCCCCGGAGGCTGCTGAGCTGCTCCTGGACCATGGCGGCCAGAGGGTTGGTCAGGCCCGAGATGGCCAGGGCGATGAGTACCTCGTCGGAGTGGAGCCGGGGATTCCGGTGGCCCAGGTTGCCGGTTTTCAGGCGGCTGATGGGCTCGATGACCGAGGCGGGGATCAGCTTGAGCTTGTGGTCGATGCCGGCCATGGCCTTCAGAGCATTCAGCAGCAGGGCCGCGCTGGCCCCCAGCAGGGAGGAGGTCTTGCCCGTGACCACGGAGCCGTCCGGCAGCACCATGGCGCCCGCCGGCTTGCCGGTGGCCTCCGCCTTTTCCAGCGAGGCCGCCACCGCCGGGCAGATGTCCGGCGTCACGCCCGCCTGCTGCATCACCAGCTCCAGCTTCCGCACCACGCACTCGTCCGCCTGCCCCTTGGCCCGTTCCACGCACCCGGTGTAGTACCGGCGCAGGATCTCCATCCGGCTGGCCTCCTGGCACACCGCGTCATCCACGATAGCGAAGCCTGCCATGTTCACGCCCATGTCCGTGGGGGACTTGTAGGGGCACTCACCCTGGATCATCCGGAACATGGCCGCCAGCACCGGGAAGATCTCCACGTCCCGGTTGTAATTCACCGTGGTCTTGCCATAGGCCTCCAGGTGGAACGGGTCGATCATGTTCACGTCGTTCAGGTCCGCCGTGGCCGCCTCATAGGCCAGGTTCACCGGGTGCTTCAGCGGCAGGTTCCAGATGGGGAACGTCTCATATTTGGCGTAGCCCGCCCGGATACCCCGACGGTTGTCGTGGTACAGCTGGCTCAGGCAGGTGGCCATCTTGCCGCTGCCGGGGCCGGGAGCCGTTACCACGATCAGCGGCCGGGTCGTCTCAATGTATTCGTTCTTGCCCAGGCCCTCGTCGGACACGATGTGCGCCACGTCCGAGGGATACCCGGCGATGGGATAGTGCTTATAGCTCTTCACGCCAAGGGCGCTCAGCCGCTTGATAAAGGCGTCCGCCGCCGGCTGGCCGGCGTACTGGGTGATGACCACGCTGCCCACGTAGAAGCCCAAACCCCGGAACACGTCGATCAGCCGCAGCACGTCCACGTCGTAGCTGATACCCAGGTCGCCGCGCATCTTGTTCTTCTCGATGTCCCCGGCGCAGATGGCCACCACGATCTCCACGTCGTCCTTCAGCGTCTGCAGCATCCGTATCTTGCTGTCCGGCTGGAACCCCGGCAGCACACGGGAGGCGTGATAGTCGTCAAACAGCTTGCCGCCGAACTCCAGATACAGCTTGCCGCCGAACTGGGCGCGCCGCGCCGTGATGTGCTCCGCCTGTAATTGCAGGTACTTTTCGTTGTCAAATCCGATCTTCACCCTGATCCACCTCTGTCTCTCCAAAATATCGTCTGCTATTATACAATATCTTGTGGGGCAGGGAAAGAAGAAATCACAACTTTCCCGGGGGAAAATGTGACGAACTTTGCCCGTGTTTTTTGGCAAAACCCACCGTTGCTTTTTGTTTCCGGCGGGGGTATACTAAAAATTACCCCCATTTTGCAGGAGGAGTGTCTATGCGTTTTCACGTTATCTGGCGCAAGAGCCATGAGCCGGAGGAGGCCTATCGCGACTTCTTCGAGACAAACGATATTTACGAGGCCAAGGATTTCGCCATGCGCCTGGCCTTTGACGAGACAAATCTGGTCTACGTCCGCGACGAGAAGCGGGACGAGATCGTCCGCGACTTCGACGCGGAGGTCTACCGCTGAAACTCATAAACCCACTGCCTCCGGCCATACTAAGGCCGGAGGTGATTTTTATGCCCAAACGCAAGCGCAGCCGGGAGGGCTTTCCCTATGACGCTACACCGGATGTCCACCACTTTCCCGGCGTACCGCGCAGCAGCTTCGACCTGGTGAATATGTACGGCACCTATAATATCCAGCCCACGTCCGACACGGAGAACACCTTTCCCCTCATCGCCCCCGGCCTGCCCAAGGCCTACCGGAACATGAAGCTGGACAAACACGACCTGGAGCCGTGAACCGCAGAAAGCCTCATGGCGCGAGCGCGCCATGCGGCTTTCCCATACTGCCATGACGAGTTTCCAAAGAAAACGCAACATTGTCCCGGAAAAATCCGGAAAGATTTAATCATTTAAAGTGCGGCTCGGTACAATGCACAAATAATTGTTATTTCTTTGGCAATTCGCATAATTGACGCAAATTTCACAAACCCGTATAATATAAGTAAACTGGTAAGACCAGTGCGGCGCGCAGTATCTCCGCACCGCGGGAGAGGGTATTTCTGCCCGATCGCACAGAATAGGGAGGACCCCATGTACACCTTAGGTATCGACATCGGCAGCACCACTTCCAAGTGCGCCGTTCTTAAAGACGGAAAAGAGCTGGTGGCCCGCAGCCTCCAAACCGGCGGCCTGGGCACCGGCGGGCCGGAGGAGGCGCTGGCGCAGCTGTGGCAGACCAGCGGCCTGACCCGGGCCGATATGGCCTGCGCCTTTGTCACCGGCTACGGCCGCAAAAACTATGAGGGCGCCGACGGCGAGATCAGCGAGCTGACGGCCCACGCCCTGGGCGGGCGCTTCGTGTTCCCGGACCTGCGTACCGTCATCGACATCGGCGGGCAGGATGCCAAGGTCATCGCCCTGTCGCCCTCCGGCAAGATGGTGAACTTCGTCATGAACGATAAGTGCGCCGCCGGTACGGGGCGGTTTCTGGATGTGATGGCCTCTATCCTCCGCCTGGATGTGGACGATCTGGATGCCGAGGCCGCCAAGGCCCCGCCGCTATCTCCAGCACCTGCACCGTGTTTGCCGAGAGCGAGGTCATCAGTCAGCTGGCTAACGGCGTCAGGCGCCCCGACCTGGTGGCAGGCATCTGCCGCAGCGTGGCAAGCCGTGTGGCGGCCCTGGCCCGGCGGGCGGGCGTCACGGAGCAGGTCTGTCTCTCCGGCGGCGTGGCCCGGAATGACGCGGTGCGCCAGGCCCTCAGCGAGGAGCTGAACGTCCCCGTCAGCGTGGACCCGCTGGCCCAGTATTTCGGCGCCATCGGCGCGGCCCTGTGGGCATATAAGCAGATGACATGAATAAACAGAAATATGTTTCGATAAAAGCTGTGAGGAGGAACTGAAATGGCAGAAGAAGTGAAGAAGGCCCCGAAGCCGGTGGATCCCAATTCCGCCAAGTATAAGCTGGGCAAGATCGCGGCGGACGCCTATGTGGATGCTATCGAGGCCAAGAAGCGCGGCGAGAAGGTGGCTTGGGTCTCCAGCAACTTCCCTGTGGAGATCCCGGAGACTATGGGCATCGCCACCGTGTATCCCGAAAATCAGGCCGCCGGCATCGCCGCCCGCGGCGCGGGCACGAGAATGTGCGAGGTGGCGGAGTCCGAGGGCTACTCCAACGACATCTGCGCCTACGCCCGCGTGTCTCTGGCCTACGCCAAGCTGAAGTCCTGTCCCGAGCAGGACGTGGCCATGCCCGACGTGCTGCTGTGCTGCAGCAACATCTGCTCCTGCATGATCAAGTGGTACGAGAACCTGGCCCGCGAGCTGAACATCCCCATGATCCTGCTGGATATCCCCTTTAACCCCGACTATGAGGTGTCCGACGCCGAGGTGGCCTACGTCACCGGCCAGTTCTGGGACGCCGTGAAGCAGCTGGAGGAGATCACCGGCAAAAAGTGGTCCGACGAGAAGTTCAAGGAGATCACCGGCTTCTCCTGCCGCTCCAGCCGCGCATGGCTGGCGGCCACCGGCTGCGCCAGGTATGTGCCGTCTCCCTTCAACGGCTTTGACCTGCTGAACCACATGGCCGTCATGGTCACGGCCCGGGGCAAGTCCACCGCCGCCGACGCCATGGAGACCCTGCTGAAGGAGTATGAGGACAACCACAAGAACGGTACCTCCACCTTCCGCACGGAGGAGAAGTACCGCATCATGTTTGAGGGCATCGCCTGCTGGCCGTACCTGCGTGCCACCAGCACCGGCCTGAAGTCCCGGGGCATCAACATGGTCACCACCATCTACGCCGACGCCTTCGGCTTCGACTACAACACCTTTGACGAGATGATCCGCGCCTACTGCAAGGTGCCCAACGCCATCAATTTGGAGATGAGCCGCGACAAGCGCATCAAGCTCTGCAAGGACAACCACGTGGAGGGTATGCTGGTGCATACCAACCGCTCCTGCAAGCTGTGGAGCGGCTTCATGTACGAGATGAGCCGCCAGATCGGCAAGGCCTGCAATATCCCCGTGGTCAGCTTCGACGGCGATCAGGCCGACCCCCGCAATTTCTCCGAGGCCCAGTACGACACCCGCGTGCAGGGTCTGACGGAGATCATGGAAGCCAACAAGGCTGCGAAAGGAGTGTAAGGCATGAACGACATCCTCAACAAGCTGCATGAGGCGGCAGCCTCTCCCCGCGCGCAGATGGACGGCTATCTGGCGCAGGGCAAAAAGATCGTCCTGTGCGCTCCTGTTTACACTCCCGAGGAGCTTATCCACGCCATGGGCTTCGTGCCTATGGGAGCCTGGGGCGGCGATGTGGCGCTGAACCGCGCCAAGGAATACTGTCCCGCCTTCCTGTGCGCCATTGTTCAGTCCCTGCTGGAGCTGGGCATCAACGGTGCCTACAAGGGCGCGTCCGCTATCGTCATCCCCTCCCTGTGCGATACCCTCAAGACCGTGGGCGAGAACTGGAAGTACGCCGTGCCGTCCATCCCGTTCATCCCCATGACATATCCCCAGAACCGCAAGCCCGCCTACGGCGTGGCCTATACCAAGGCCGGCTATGAGCGCGTGATCCGCGACCTGGAGAAGCTGGGCGGTACATTCTCCGAGGAGAAGCTGCTCGCCTCCATCAAGATCTACAACCGCCACAACGCCGCCATGCGGAAGATAGACGAGCTGCTGGCCAAGCACCCGGAGATCACCGCCGCCCAGCGCAGCGACATCTTCAAGAGCGCCTTCTTCATGACCAAGGAGGAGCACACGGAGCTGGTGGAGGCGCTCATCGAGAAGCTGGAAGCCCAGACCCCCGCCGCGGAGAAGCTGCCCATCGTCATCTCCGGCATCCTGACGGACGCCCCGGCGCTGAACGCCATTCTGGACGAAATGGGTCTGCACATCGTGGCCGACGACGTGGCCGCCCAGTCCCGCCAGTACCGCACCGACGCTCCCGAGCGCGATGACGCCCTCAACGCGCTGGCCGAGAAGTTCGCCGCCATGGGCAACTGCTCCGTGCTGTACGATCAGGAGAAGAACCGGGTGAAGTGGATCGTGGACACCGCCAAGGCGAGAAGCGGCAAGGGTGTTCTGGTGGTGCTGACCAAGTTCTGCGACCCGGAGGAGTTCGACTATGTGATGATCAAGAAGGCCTGCGAGGCCGCCGACCTGCCCCTGACGCTGGTGGAGGTGGACCGTCAGATGGTGCGGTTTGAGCAGGTGCGAACCAACCTCGAGACCTTCCGCGACCTGCTGAAAATGTAAGCAACACACCATTTATTAACATACATGGAGGAACGATATGAGTGAAGTAAAGCGTCCCCTCGAGGGCGTAAAGGTGCTGGAGCTGGCCACCTTTATCGCCGCCCCCTGCTGCGCCCGCTTTCTGGCGGATCTGGGCGCCGAGGTCATCAAGGTCGAGGCCCCCGCCGGCGACCCCCTGCGCTATACCGCTGTCAACGAGGGCCGTCCCCAGGACCAGAAGGAGAACACCTCCTACGATCTGGAGAACGCCGGCAAGACCTGCGTCTGCCTGAACACCAAGACCCCCGCCGGCCGTGAGGCGCTGGAGAAGCTCATCGCCGAGGCGGACATCTTCATCACCAACTGGCGCCAGAACCCCCTGAAGAAGGCCGGCCTGGACTACGAGACGCTCCACGCGAAGTACCCCAGGCTGGTGTATGGCTTCGTGTCCGGCTACGGCGAGAAGGGCCCCGACAAGGACCTGCCCGGCTTCGACTTCACCGCTTTCTTTGCCCGCGGCGGCATCCTGGGCACCCTGTTCGATAAGGACGCCCTGCCCATGCTGACCATCGCCGGCTTCGGCGACCATCAGGTGGGTATGTACCTGGCCTCCGGCGTGCTGGCGGCCCTGTACCGCGCCCGCGAGACGGGCATCGGCGACCGCGTGGTGGTCTCCCTGTTCCACAGTGCCATCTGGGATGTCTCCCTGCTGCTGCAGGCCAGTCAGTACGGCGACCCCACCACCCAGTACCCCCTGTCCCGCCGCACCCTGCCCAATCCCCTGGTGGTGGCCCACAAGACCAAGGACAACAAGTGGCTCCAGATCGCCATGCCCCAGTACAACCGCCACTATCCCATCTTTATGAACGCCATCGGCCACCCCGAGCTGGCCGAGGATCCACGCTACTATCCCCAGACCAACCTACAGGCCAACATCGAGGAGTTCTACGACTTCCTGGTGGCCGAGATGGCCAGCCGCACCCTGGACGAGTGGTGCAAGCTGATGGACGCCAACGATCTGCCCTACGCCGTGGCCCAGACCTGGGATCAGCTGCTGGTGGATAAGCAGGCATGGGCCTCCGGCTGCTTCTACGAGATGGAATATTCCAACGGCAATAAACGCACCATGGTCCGGCCTCCCGTTATCTTCGAGGAGACGGAGCTGCCTCCCTACAACCGCGGTCCGTACCTGGGCGAGCAGACCGAACTGGTGCTGAAGAACCTGGGCTACACCGACGAGCAGGTGGCCGCCATGATAGCCGCCGGCGAGGCGGTGCCCATGGATCCTTCCCTGAAAGACTGACGGCGGGATCTTTTCCGCCCTGCCATCGTCAAGCCTCCTCGACGTACACCCGGTACGCCGTCGTCGGTCTGCCATCGGCAGGACGAAAAATCGCTCCGCCGTAGGCGGAGCGCGACGAACACGAACACCCCGGCGACTTGAGGAAAAGCAAACTATAAGGGCGCGGCGCGTTGAGGAGCGCGCCGCCGCCCCCGGAATGTGAAGGAGAAGAATCATGAAGATCGCTGCTTACGAAGTACGTCCCGACGAGAAGCCCGTCATCGAGGGCCTGTGCAAGAAATACGGTATCGAGCTGATCTCCACCCCCGCAAATCTGGACAAGACCACCGCCCATATGGCCGCCGGCTGCGACGGTGTTACCACCCTGGGCCAGAGCGACTATTCCAACGCCGTTCTGGACGAGCTGAAGGGCTATGGCGTGCAGGTGCTGGCCAGCCGCTGCGTGGGCTATAACCACATGAACTGCGGCTATGCCCGTTCCCTGGGCTTCCGCCTGTGCAACGGCGCTTACGCGCCCAACGGCGTGGCGGAATACACCGTTATGGCCATCCTGATGTGCATCCGCAAGTTCAAGAAGGCGCTGTACAACACCAACGACAACGACTTCACCCTGAAGGGCAAGATGGGCCGCGAGCTGCGTACCATGACCGTGGGTGTCATGGGCACCGGCAAGATCGGCTTCACCATCATCAAGTGCCTCAGCGGCTTCGGCTGCCGTATCATCGCCAACGATGTCTATGAGAACGACGCCGTCCGTGCGTACGCCGAGTACGTGGATCTGGACACCCTGTACCGCGAGTCCGACATCATCACCATCCACACCCCGCTGCTGCCCGAGACCACCGGCATGATCGACCGCGAGGCCATCGCCAAGATGAAGGACGGCGTGGTGTTCATCGACAACGCCCGGGGCGAGCTGATGGATATCGATGCCGTCACCGAGGCGGTGGAGTCCGGCAAGTTCGGCGCGCTGTTCATGGATGCCTTCCCCGGCGAGACCGGCATCATCCACGTTCCCCACGATGAGGACATCATCCGTACCCCCGGTATGCCCTACTTCAAGCTGAAGTACCTGCGCTCCTTCGTCAACGTGTACCACACGCCCCACATGGCCTTCTTCACCGAAGAGGCCGCGGAGCAGATGGCTGAGTGCGGCGTCAACAGCATCTATGAGATTTTGACAGAGGGTAAGTCCAAGCACGAGATCCCCTGCTGAGCAGAGCAGTGACCCATACTTTAACAGGAGGAAAACTATGATTTTCGACGCAAAGCATGAAATGATCCGCAAGCTGGTCCGCCAGTTTGCCGAGACCGAGCTCACCACCGAGGTCCTTGACAAGGTGGAGGAGACCGGCGAGTTCCCCGAGGAGATCGTGGACAAGATGGCCAAGTGCGGCTTCCTTGGCCTGAAGATCCCCCGCGAGTACGGCGGTGCCGGTGCCGATACCCTGGCCTATATCATTATGATCGAGGAGATCGCCCGTGTCTCCGCCGTGGCCAGCCTGTACGCCAATACCCCCAACTCTCTGGGCGGCGGCCCCCTGATGCAGGCGGGCACCCCCGAGCAGCTGGAGAAGTATCTCCGTCCCTCCGTGGAGAACAAGGTGAAGATCGTCTTCGGCCTCACCGAGCCGGGCGCCGGCTCCGACGCCAGCAGCATGGTCACCACCGCCGTGAAGGATGGCGACGACTACATCCTCAACGGCCGTAAGTGCTTTATCTCCGGTGCACCCCTGGCCGACTACTGCATCGTCTATGCCAAGACCGACATGAGCCGCGGCAATAAGGGTATCTCCGCCTTTATCGTGGACATGAAGGCCCCCGGCGTCTCCTGCGGCAAGCACGAGGCCAAGATGGGCCTGGTGGGCTACGCCACCTCCGACGTGGTGCTGGAGGATGTCCGCGTCCACAAGAGCGATATGCTGGGCAAGGAGAACATGGGCTTTATCAACGCCATGAAGACGCTGGACGGCGGCCGTCTGGGTGTGTCCGCCCAGTCCATCGGTCTGGCCCAGGGCTGCCTGGATGAGGCTATCAAATACTCCAAGGAGCGCGTTCAGTTCGGCAAGCCCATCTGCAAGAACCAGGCCATCGCCTTCATGCTGGCGGATATGGCAACCAAGCTGACCGCCGCCAAGGAACTGGTCTATATGGCCGCCCAGATGAAGGACAGAAACGACCCCAACGCCTCCATGTACTGCTCCATGGCCAAGTACTTCGCCTCCGAGACGTGCAACGAGATCGCCGCCAAGGCCGTGCAGATCCACGGCGGCTACGGGTACATCAAGGAGTACCCCGTCGAGCGTAAGTACCGCGACTGCCGCGTGTTCACCATCTACGAGGGGACCTCTCAGGTCCAGCAGATGGTCATCTCCGGCAATTTGCTGAAGTAATGCGGAAAGGAGCAAGAATAGAATGAAGCTTATCGTATGTGTCAAGCAGGTGCCCGACACCTCCGGCAAGGTGGCCGTCAACGCCGACGGCACGCTGGACCGCGCCTCCATGCAGACCATCATCAACCCCGACGATATGAACGCCGTCGAGGCCGCCCTGGCCCTGAAGGACCAGCTGGGCTGCCCCGTCATCGCCGTGTCCATGGGCCCCCCTCCCGCCGCCGGTATGCTGCTGGAGCTGAAGGCCATGGGCGTGGACAAGGCCGTGCTGGTGTCCGCCCGTGAGTTCGGCGGCTCCGACACCTTCGCCACCTCCCAGATTTTGGCCGCCGCCATCAAGAACCTGGGCGTGGACAAGGACGACATCATCTTCTGCGGCCGTCAGGCCATCGACGGCGACACCGCCCAGGTGGGCCCCCAGATCGCCGAAAAGCTGGAGATCCCCCAGGTGTCCTATGTGGCCGACATCAGGAAGGACGGCGACACCCTCACCGTCCGCCGTATGCTGGAGGACGGCTATATGACCGTGCAGGTGCAGACCCCCTGCCTGCTCACCTGCATCAAGGAGCTGAACACCCCCCGCTACATGACCATCCGGGGCATTCTGGACTGCGACGCCGAGCCCGTCACCGTGCTGGATTACAACGCGCTGAAGGACGATCCCCTCATCGAGGTGGACACCATCGGCCTGAAGGGCTCTCCCACCAATATCTACAAGAGCTTTACGCCTCCCCGCAAGGGCAGCGGCATGATGCTGGAGGGCAGCGGCAGGGAGACCGTGGAGCAGCTGTTCGGCATCCTGTCCGCCAAGCACATCATCTGAGAAGGGAGAAACGATATGTCTACTTTTATGAATACCGATCCCAAGGCCTTCTCCGGCGTGTGGGTCTTTTGCGAGCAGCGGCAGGGCAAGATGATGCCCACCACCTTTGAGCTGATCTCCGAGGGGCGCAAGCTGGCCGACGAGCTGGGTGTGCAGCTGTCCGGTATCCTGCTGGGCGACAGCGTGGACAACATCGCCGCGGAGCTGGGCGGCTACGGCGCGGATAAGGTCTACGTCTACAACAGCCCCCTGCTGAAGGACTACACCACCGACGCCTACACCAAGATCATCACCGACGCGGTGCACGAGTTCAAGCCCGAGATCATGCTGTTCGGCGCCAGCCATATCGGCCGCGACCTGGCGCCCCGCTGCGCCGCCCGTCTCCACACCGGCCTGTGCGCCGACTGCACCCACCTGGACGTGGATCTCAACGGCTATATCAACTTCCTCCGCACCGGATCCTCTCTGGACGTGGACGCCATGAACTTCGAGACGAAGCTCTTTGACGTCAACACCAACCTGAAGATGACCCGTCCCGCCTTCGGCGGCCACCTGATGGCCACCATCATCTGCCCGCGGTTCCGTCCCTGCATGGCCACGGTGCGTCCGGGCGTCATGAAGAAGAACGTCTTCGACCAGGCCAAGGCCGACGCTGTGGAGATCGTCAAGCCCGCCTTCGAGCTTGCTGAGAGCGACATCCACACCGAGGTGACTGAGGTG
>ENA-OOWN01002561-OOWN01002561.1-human-gut-metagenome-genome-assembly--contig:-NODE-2561-length-10942-cov-1.786167_pt1 | contig 10942 bp, 6 predicted proteins | sample MGYA00241406_ERZ501319 | MGnify/ENA primary metagenome ERZ501319 (study PRJEB25962, sample SAMEA2042734) | human gut metagenome | biome: human gut; feature: human-associated habitat; material: faeces... | reverse complement strand
CGCCGCTTCCTCACGAGTAACAAGCTCCTCGTCGATTGTAAAGCCGCACACCATCTCGTCAAGCAGATTTGCCTGTACCGAAAGCTCTTGTGCAGAAGCCGCACATTCCTCGCTTGTAGCGGAGTTTGTCTGTACTACAGAAGAAATCTGATCAACGCCGGCATTGATCTGCTCTATAGCCTCAGCCTGCTCTGCGCAAGCCGTTGAGATTTCGCCTACCAGCTTTGTTGTGGCAGTTGTCGTATTGACGATTTCGGTCAGCGTCTGTGCCGTCTTGTTTGCAATCATCGTTCCGTTTTCAACAGCCTTCATCGAGTTCTTGATAAGTTCTGTCGTTGTGCTTGCCGCCTCAGCAACCTTGCCCGCAAGATTTCTTACCTCGTCCGCAACAACTGCAAATCCCTTTCCTGCGTCACCCGCTCTTGCCGCCTCTACCGCCGCATTAAGCGCAAGTATATTCGTCTGGAACGAAATATCGTCTATCGTTCTTATTATCTTTTCGATTTCGCCGGATGTTTCTCCGATTTCCTGCATAGCCCCAAGCAGACCGTTCATCTGTTCGTTGCCCGATTCAACAAGCTTTGTAGCCTGAGCCGAATTCTCAGCGGCGTTTTCCGCTCTCGCTGCGTTACGGTTGACCTTTTCCGCAACCTCAGTAAGCGATGCCGAAAGTTCCTCGACCGATGCCGCTTGCCGCACTGCCCGAAAGACTGCCTGCCGCAGATGCCACCTGCTCAGAGCCTGTAGCAACACGCTGACCTGCCTTGCTTATTTTGTCCATCGTCTTATTAAGTGAGATCATTATAGATTCGTATGACTGCCTGATAGGCGCAAAGTCACCGAGATAAACATCAGCCGGCTTATATGTAAGATCGCCGTTTCCGAGCGTTCTTAGCATAGTGTCGATGTCGGATATGATTTCGTTTATATTCTTGCTGATAAGGTTCGTGCTTTCGCTCAGCTGAGATATTTCCTTGTCAATTTTCTTGCCGAAGTCAAGCTCCTGCTGGTGAAGATCGCCGTGCGATAACGTAACGATTCTGTCCGAACACTGCTTTACGGGCGAAATTATCTTTTTCACTATCGTTATTATAAGCAGTACCGACAGCGCAAAGCATACGACCGTTACAATCATGCCGATAACAACAGAATTATAAATGCTCTGCGTATGCTCAGACGGTGTCGCAATCATTATACAGCTCCAGCCCTTCGCATTGCTTATAGGCGCATAGCTGACATATTTTGAAACGCCGTCAAGCGTAACCTCTCCGAATCCCGATTCACCCGCAATTGCCGATGAAACGCAATCAGCCATAGTCTGATATGAGCCGTCCTGCGAAGCAAGACTGATATAATTCATCATCTGTGGTATCAGTTCCGAGTCCGGATGTGCGATTATATTTCCCTTTGCGTCAACCACCATCGCATATCCGGTATCGCCGATTGAAATCTGACCGATAACATTCGAGAATACATTCACGTCAACTGTTATACGAAGCACCGCTCTCAGCAGCTTATTTATATCGTTTGAAATTATAGGCACGGTAACGTCCATAACGACCTTACCCGTCTTTTCATAGTAATAAGGCTCACCGACAACCGCTTTATTGGTTTCTATTACCTCACGATATGCAGGATCGTCCGACCAGTTGATAGAGTCGTCGTTAAGTCCCTTACCGTCCCTGTCCGTCATATCGACCTTGACATACATAGAATTATCTCTTGCGACAGAAATACACTTCGAGCGTATCGCAGATACATCTGCAACGTCAGAAAAATCGGCGTCGGCAGAAATCTGCGTTATTGCGTTTACAACAGATTCAAGCTGATTTGAAATAGTATTCGATGCGGTATGCACTACCTCGTCCATCTCATTCACAAGCGCCTGCTTAAGATATGTATAGCTCAGCAGTATATTGATTATGCAGACAAGCATAAGCGAACCGCCGACAGCAAGACACATCCACCTGAATATTCTGCCGGTAAGAGATTTCCCTTTCTTATGTGTATTTTCAACGTTCTCCGGAACCATTTCAGCCCCGTCATATACATTCTTGTTCTTTTTCATTCCGCTACCTCACACAAAGGATAAACAATACGGTTTTTTGACCGTCTTTATATAGGTTTATCTTATCATATTGTGCAACTAAAGTCAAATTTAAATCACGTTTTCACATCATTTTCAACAAAACCGCCAAATAATTATAGAATTTTTTGTGGAAATAAACAAATACAAAGCAAATATATACCGATTTTACGATATTATCATTTCACCGTCCACACCGCTCACAGTCCTCTCAAAAGCACCGCCACCCTTGCGCCCGCACCAACCCTCCCAAAACCGCACTATCCCTCGAAAAGCACTATCACACTTGCCTCCCTTGTCAAAGGTGAGGTGCTGTCGCCCGAAAAAATTCGGGCGACTACCGGAGGGATTGCCGCATCGAACCTTGCCATTCCCACAGCCCTCTCAAAAGCACCGCCACCCTTGCGCCCCGAACCAACCCTCCCAAAACCGCACTGTCCCTCGTGCTTCTTCCGTTGAATCGTAGTTATTGATTTTTTCAGCTATTTATGTTTTGTGAGGGCAAGCACGGCAAGGACAACTTAAGCGTGTGCATCCAAAGCTTTGTACATATGCAATGACAAGTATATTGATTCGAATAGCGAACCCGAGAAGTGCTGTCCTATGAAAAGAACTATCGGTAGCTTACGATCGTATCTCACTTTTCGTTCCATTTCTGTGTCCTCACTTTCATTTTTTGTGTTTATTTTTCTGACGATAGTCATCAAATTAAAGGATCTTAGGGAAACGGAGCGTCCCTAACAAGCTGATGAACTGCGAACGAAGCGTGCCACGTTCATCGTTGCTTGCTACTCTGAAATCATTATATCATTTTAGTCTTTCCCGATGTATTAACAAAGTGCGACGATTTATGTTAGCCGTTCGTTTTCACCTTATTTTCCCCCTCACCTTATATGCAAAAAATCAGCAAAACGTACCCTGTTTTTTGCAGAATTTACAGAATGTTCATAAGTATTTTTGTGAAATGTTGATATAGCAGTACAGACAAATTTTTCAAAACTCATCTTAAAAGTCTTGTAAGGCTTTCGATAATGTGGTATAATAAAAAAATATATTGACACTTGATTAAATAAAAATTTTGCGGAGGATAATATGGCTAATAAAAGCAAAGTACAATCTGTTGAACCGGATATAGCTGACTTGGTAAACGGCTGGCTGAAAAGCTATGGTCTTGACTATAAGCTTGAACAAGCATCACTTAATTCCGAAATAGATAAGGCTCTTGATGAATATCATTCAAAGATTGGTGGCAAAGGTGGTAACAGACCTGATGCTAAACTGTTGTTGAAAGATAAGTATGGGACTTTTTATCCTGTTCTTATTGAATATAAAGGTTACAAAGATAAACTCGTAAAGTTGGATACTGACGGAATCGTAGATAACAAAAAAGATAAAAATGAACCAAACTATACGAATATTAAGTCGTATGCTGTAAATGGTGCGATACATTATGCGAATGCGATTTTACACTACACAAGCTATACAAGAATCATTGCAATAGGTGTAACCGGATACAAAGATGAGTTTGGAAAACTTCAGCACGAGATTGGTGTTTATTATGTTTCAGCTGACAAAAATAATCTTGGCTTTGGTCAAAGAGTTGGAGATTATACAGACCTTTCCTTTTTAAAGCCGTCACATTTTGATGAGTTTGTAGAAAAGCTTAATGAACTCAGTCTTACTCAGGCAGAGATTGATAAACTCAAAGAAAAGCGTGAAAAAGAAATCAATATCAGTCTTGTTAAACTTAACAATGACATCTACAAAGAAGAAACAGGATTGGGAGAAAACGATAGAATATATCTTGTTGCAGCTACTATCATTGCAACGCTTGGTGCAGAGGGTGTTAAACCTCTTGAAAAATCTGATTTGGGATCTTCTACCGAAAGCGGTGAAACTGACGGAGATAAAATCATCAGAAAAATTACATCTTTCTTGAAGAAAAAACAGTTACCACAACAAAAGCAAGATTTGATTATCAGAACACTTTCAAACACTTTAGTTGATGAAAATAGAAACAAACCGGAAAACGGAGAAAGCCAAATAAAAAGAGTATTCTCGAAAATTGTTGATGACTTGGGTATCTACTATAAGATAGGTATTACAACAGATTTTACAGGTATGCTCTTCAATGAAATGTATAACTGGCTTGGATTTACTCAGGATAAGTTGAATGACGTTGTTCTTACCCCTTCATACGTTGCAAGGTTACTTGTAAAGCTTGCAAGAGTTGACAAAGATTCTTATGTATGGGACTTTGCAACAGGTTCGGCAGGACTTCTTGTTGCTGCAATGAATGAAATGATTGATGATGCAAAAGAAAAAATATCATCACCTGAGGAATATCAGGAAAAAGTCGCAAAAATTAAAGCAACTCAGCTGTTGGGTCTTGAAATTCTGCCGCAAATCTATATGCTTGCAATCTTAAATATGATTTTAATGGGAGACGGAAGTTCCAACATTTTGAATCAGGACTCTTTGAAAAATTTTGACGGAAACTATGGCTTTAGTTCAACGAAAAAAATTTTCCCTGCCACTGCATTTGTGCTTAATCCCCCATATTCCGCTGATGGAAATGGTATGATTTTTGTTGAAAAAGCTCTCTCAATGATGGAAAATGGCTATGCGGCAATTATCATTCAAAATTCGGCAGGTTCGGGCAAAGCTGTCAAATATAACAAGGAAATACTGAAGCATAGTACGTTGCTTGCAAGCATTAAAATGCCGATTGACTTGTTTGTGGGCAAGTCAAGTGTTCAGACAAATATTTATGTTTTCAAGGTCGGCGAACCACATCACGCAAAGAATACAGTTAAGTTTATCGATTTCTCTAATGACGGCTACACAAGAACCAACAGAAAGAAAGCAAGTGTGAATTTAAGAGATACAGACCACGCCAAAGAACGCTATCAGGAAATTGCTGATATTGTCAGATTCGGCAAGTCAGAACTTAATATTTTCACTGACAAGGAATATTATGAGGGTAAAATCGACCCGGAAAACGGTGCTGATTGGAATCAGTCTGCTCCAATTAACACAATCCCAACGCTTGAGGACTTCAAAAAGACCGTAAGTGATTATCTTGCTTGGGAAGTATCAACACTTTTAAAAGGTAAGAGCAGTGAGGATAACGAACGCTTGGGAAAATAAATGCCTCACTCAATGAGAAATTGGCAAGTGTTGAGTGGGGCGAATACAGGATTGATGATTTGTTTAATATTTATACAGGAAGGGACGTTATAATAGGCAAAACTTCCCCTGGGGAAATTCCATTAATAAGTCATCAAAATACTGAAAATGGAGTAACCAGAAGAATAGAGCATATCAGCAACAGAAGAATTTTTCATTATGAAGAAACAATTTCTTTAGCAGACAGAGGCGTATTTTATGCAACAACTCAAAATGAAGATTTTCATATTGGTACAAGAGTTAAAGCTTTAGTATTTAAAGATGGAAAAAAGAGTGAAAATGTACGATTATTTTTCTCTTCAGCAATCAACAAATTGCAAATACTATTCACCGATTATTCCTCTAATGCAACAGATAAACTTCCAAAATATAAAATACAATTGCCGGTATTAAACGGACAGATAGATTATAATTTTATGGAAAGCTTTATAGAGGAGCTGGAAGCGGAGCGTATAGAGGAGCTGGAAGCGTATCTTTCAGTCTCTGGACTGAAAGATACGCAACTGACAGCTGATGAGCTGTCAGCTGTCAATGATTTGATTTCAAAAAATATTGAGTTTAAACCTTTCTGTTACGATGTAATATTTGATAAAATTGTACAAGGAAGAAGACTGAAAAAAGATGACCAAATAGCAGGAGATATTCCTTTTGTAATGGCAGGAGTAACAAATACAGGTGTAGTTGGTTATATTTCTAATCCGGTTGCAAGTTTTCCAAAGAACTCAATTACAATTGATATTTTCGGAAATGCATTTTATAGAAATTATGATTTTGGTGCAGGTGATGATACTGGCGTTTACTGGAGCGAGAAAAGTGATTATTCAAAAGAAATTATGCTTTTCTTAACCTGTTCTATGGGAAAGTCCATTGAAAATAAATTCTCATATGGTAAGAAATTACGCAGTTCACAAAGCTTTAAGTTTAAAATGCAGTTACCTGTAAAAAATGAACAGCCTGATTATGAGCTAATGTCAACTCTTATCTCGGCAATACAGAAACTTGTCATTGCTGATGTTGTAAAGTTCAGTGATGAGAAAATAAAAGCTACAAAACAAGTTGTAGGATAATAAAAATCGCAAGTTATTCACTTAGTGTTGAGTGATTTAACTTGCGATTATTTTTTATGTCGAATATAGCTGTTTGGGGTGAAGTATACTTATTTGGTGCCCACTTACTTTAAGATAGGTGCAAATCTGATACGGATATTCGGCATCTTCGTGATAGTCGAATAAGTGTTCAGCATCCAGTCCTCACTGCCGTCATTTACGTTCTCACCGCTTGCAGGAGGCGCAAATATCTTGAGCGTCATGTCAGCTTCACCGTCAAGAGGCTTTTCAAAGAATGCCGACATAAAATCTATCGTCTTTGCGTGAGGCGCCTTGTAGAACCACTTGCCGTTTATCTCCATCATAAGATTAAGATCTGCGTCCTCGTCCTCAAATGTGATTTCGCAGAATGTGGGGTTCTTTTCAAAGTGCAGAGGTATCTCGATACCCTCAGCGTCCTCAGAACCGCCCCAACGTAATTTTACAGGGAACTGTGCGTCACCCTCGCTTTTCATTTCGGGATAGAAATACTCATCGTGAATAATTTCCTTGTAGGTCTGCATTACCGGCTGCTCAATACCGCAGTCAGCATTGTTCGGATCCTCAATTTCAAGTCCCAGTCTGCCTCTGTCACGGAACTGATAGAATGTAAAGCCGTTGAACCAGCCCTGATCCTTGTCGTTCTTGAGCATATCGCAGAATTCCTTTACCATTTCAGCCTGATCGTAAGGTCCCGTTACATCGCCGTCAGCGTTGAACTCACTCATTACCATAGGCTTCTTTTCTCCGCCGCAAAGCTCTCTGTAACGCTTTTCCGACAGCTTAGTAAGATTATATGTATCAGCTACCTTGCTTCTGCTAAAAGAGTTTCCGCCCTCGTCCGCAACGTCAAAAGGCCAACCCCAGTGAAGAGCCATGTACTTGTCAACAGACCATATATCCGTTGCTCTTACAGCGTCGGCAAATTCCTTTTCCATCTCGATTTCTCCGCCCTTTTCGGGATGCTCCACACCGCCGATACAGAGAATAGTCTGTACGTTGGGTGCAAACTTCTTTATTACCTCACGGGCGTGGATATAGAAATCAGCCACCTGCTGATAGGTAGCACGCTTTGTAAACGAGAACCAGTTACCTGTAGCCTCGTGGTTGATTCTCAGCTGCATACGGCCGAATGTTGAAAGCTCCTTGCCTATCTGTTCGAGATGCTCGTCCGTAACATTCGGATCTATCGTCATTGTAAGTATAACGTCCTGTCCGTGACGTCTTACATCACGCATACAGGTGAAAGGCTCGTCGTCGGTTGTTCCGCCGATACCGCCCTTATATGTAAAATAGTCATCATAGGGATAATCCCACTGGAATGCGATCTCCTTGTCCTTGAAAGCGTTTCTCGCTCTTGCAGGCCATGTTTCGTCAAGCGGATAATAGCAATACATAAGGCTTACCGCTCTGTGAGGTCTGCCCAGCTTATTCAGGATATAATCCTGGTTTACATACTCTCCTCTTTCACTTCCGTCGCCAAGGTCAACCGCACATTTAGCAGGACCCATGTGGATCTTCTTGATCTCGCTCATGTTAATAAACTCCTTACACAACTTTTTTTCTGTTCAGAAATACTGATTTTTAAGACTTATCCGTCCTTTCCAGTAATTCGCCCGTCTGCCGCTATGCACCGCTCACAGACAGCTTACCGGAATAATTTTGTGAAAACCTGCGTTTTCACCGAATAAATTGAGTATATCATAAAATGAAAACGATTTCAAGGCTTTACAAAAAAATTTTTTTGGTATATAATAAAGCAGTATTGCAAAATTGAAAGGAACGGTAACCTATGTTAGAATATGATGAACTCAAAGTTGAGTTCGAGGGCTATGAGCCTGAGCTTAAAGAGCTTGCCGGCGCACTTGACCTTGATAATCTCAAAACAGAAATAGCAAAGCTCGAAGAACAGAGCGCACAACCTGATTTCTGGAACGATGTAGAAAATTCTCAGAAAATTTCTCAGAAAATAGGCGAAGATAAGAATATAGTACAGAGCTATGAAAAGCTCCGTGAAAGCTATGACGATGTAATGACAATGCTCGAGCTTGCTCAGGAAGAGGATGACGAATCTATGCTTCCCGAGATACAGGAGCTTGCAAAGCATTTCAGAACAGAGCTTGAATCGCAGAAGCTCGCTACCCTTCTCTCAGGTGAATTTGATCATAATAATGCGATTCTCACATTCCACGCAGGCGCAGGCGGTACTGAAGCTCAGGACTGGGTCGAGATGCTTTACCGTATGTACAACCACTGGGCAGAACAGCACGGTATGAAGGTAACCGTACTCGACTACCTTGACGGTGAAGAAGCAGGTATAAAGAGCGCCAGCATACTGGTTGAGGGCAGAAACGCTTACGGCTATCTGAAGAGCGAAAACGGCGTACACAGACTTGTCCGTGTATCTCCCTTTGACAGCTCCGGACGCCGCCACACCAGCTTTGCTTCCGTTGAAGTAATGCCTGAAATCAATGAAGATATCGACATTGAGATAAGTGAAGACGAGATTAAGATGGACGTTTACCGTGCAAGCGGTGCAGGCGGTCAGAAGGTCAACAAGACATCCTCCGCTGTTCGTATCACGCATATCCCCACAGGCATCGTGTGTGCCTGCCAGACAGAGCGTTCACAGCATCAGAACAGAGAATATGCTATGCGTATGCTGAAGTCAAAGCTGCTTGAAATCAAGGAAAGAGAACACCTCGACAAGATTTCCGACATCAAGGGCGAACAGCTTCAGATCGCCTGGGGCGCACAGATACGCTCCTATGTATTCATGCCCTACACAATGGTAAAGGATCACCGCACAGGCTACGAAATGGGCAACATCGGCGCAGTTATGGACGGCGACCTTGACGGCTTTATAAACGCTTATTTAAAGGCACTCAGCTTAGGACAGATATAATGAAAAAGAACGACATCGTTGAAATTGAGATAACAGCTCTTTCAAGCGAATGTTCCGGTATAGGCAAGAAGGACGGCATGGTTATTTTCGTGCCGTTTTCTGCTATAGGGGACAAGCTTGAAGTAAAGATACTGAAAGTAAACAAAACCTACTGCTACGGCAAGATAGAGAGAATCATCACACCCTCTCCCGACAGGGTCACTCCCGACTGCCCCATTTACACTAAGTGCGGCGGATGTTCTCTGCGGCATATTAGCTACGAGGCTCAGCTCAGAGCCAAAGAGCAGTTCGTAAAGGACGCTTTCACCAGAATAGGCGGTCTTTCGCCCGAATTTTTGCCGATAATCCGCAATACCAATATAAACGGCTACCGCAACAAGCTACAGATACCCATAGGCACCGATAAGGACGGAAATCTTATCGCAGGCTTCTATGCCTTCCACTCGCACAGAATCGTTCCTTGCGAAAAGTGCCTTTTACAGCCCGACATTTTTTCGAAAATCACTGCCGACTTTCTGAAAATTTCAACCGGGCTTAATCTGACCGCTTACGATGAATCTACACATAAAGGTATATTGCGTCATCTATATTTAAGGAAAGGCTATTACAGCGGAGAAATATGTCTTTGTATAGTAGTAGCAAAAAATGTTCCGGAAATTAAAATTCTGTCGGACAGACTTATTGAAAAATATCCCGAGATAGTAAGTTCTGTAATCAATGTAAATAACAGGGATACTAACGTAATTTTAGGCGATGAAGAGATAGTATTGACATCAAAAAACTACATTTGTGACATCATGTGCAAAAACGCCGTAAACATAGCTCCGAAGGCGTTTTATCAGGTTAATACTCCCTGTGCGGAACAGCTTTATTCATCAGCCTGTGATTTTGCTGAGCCGAAGGGCAAAACCGTGCTTGATTTGTACTGCGGAGCAGGCACGATCGGGCTTTCAATGGCACGCACGGCAAAGAAGATAATCGGCGTTGAGATAGTCCCCGAGGCAATCGAAAACGCAAAGCAGAATGCCCTCGCAAACGACATAACAAACTGCGAGTTCATCTGTGCCGATGCCGCCGAAGCCGCACGAATACTGCATTCACGCAGCGTCCGCCCCGACGTGATAATGGTCGACCCTCCCCGCAAGGGCTGCGACGAGACGACCCTTTCCGCCGTCGTCCAGATGTCCCCCCGCCGGGTGGTCTATGTCAGCTGCAACCCCTCCACCGCCGCAAGAGATGCCGCATGGCTCGAAGAGCATGGGTATCATGCGGAGAAGGTGCAGCCGGTGGACCTTTTTCCACGAACGAGGCATTGCGAATGTGTCATTGCACTTTCCAAGGACGAGATCGACTCCTGAAAGGGATGCACTGAAATACTTTAAGATGATTTAACCCCAAAGCACAGCTCGTTGGAGCATTATGTTCTCTGCGAGCCGGTGGTTTTCCCTCGCTCAAGCTGCTCAATAACAAAAAACGGTCGGAGTTACTCGTCAGGCAACTCCGACCGTTTTTTCTCTTTTTATTCCTCTTCGTCCCTGGCCCAGTGATAGGCGCAGCGGACAGCCTTATTCCAGCCCTTGATGCGCTTTGTGCGTTCCTCTTCCGAGATGGCCGGGCAGAACACGCGGTCCACCGACCAGTTGCGGGTGATGTCCTCGGCGGACTGCCAGTAGCCTA
>ENA-OOWN01002553-OOWN01002553.1-human-gut-metagenome-genome-assembly--contig:-NODE-2553-length-10956-cov-2.823319_pt1 | contig 10956 bp, 8 predicted proteins | sample MGYA00241406_ERZ501319 | MGnify/ENA primary metagenome ERZ501319 (study PRJEB25962, sample SAMEA2042734) | human gut metagenome | biome: human gut; feature: human-associated habitat; material: faeces... | reverse complement strand
AGAGGAGGAGGGTGAGATGTATTTCCCTTTCGCTTCTGCTTCGATTTTATATACGACACCTCGTAAGGCTGCTGGGCACGGCAGGGGAGGAGTTTTAAAATATCCTTTCGATAGTGGAACGTGAATCCTTATTTTAAGAGTTGACTTTCCTATTTTTTTTCAGAATATAGGAGGAAGGGAGATTCTTTTTCTTTCATGGTCTAGCATTTTTTATGTGGTGAGCGGGAACTATTCAACCTTCTCCCCTGTGTCGCGTAGCGGTATAGGGGAGAGACCGAAGGAACGAAGTTCCGGAGGAGAGGGGTTGAAAAGATAGCATAAGAATTTTTTTGATTGTCTGGTTTAACCCCTCCGTCACTGCGTGCCACCTCCCCTATATTTTGCGTTGCAAAACACCCCGTCATGCTGCGGGTCACGGCAAGGGGAGAGGATTGAAAATGGGATTTCTCTGTTTTAACTCTCTTGCCCTGTTGGGCGTTTCCCTATATATTGTTAAGGAAATATTGGGGGAGTGGGGGTAATTCTGCTTTTGTTATGAGGGTATTGCCGTGTAAAGAAAATAAATACTTCATTTTGTCGGATAAAAAACATAGAAAATGTTAAATTGTTGCAGAATATATTCGGATTGCCTATTTTTGTCAGTCAATACAAAGATATATTTGTAAAACGAAACCCAAAACCGATTATGAAATATAGATTATTGTTATTAGTGGCAGTGCTTTTCTCATGGATAGGTGGGAATTATGCGGCGGTAGTGCCCGAAAGCACGGCGGTAGAGACGGCCAATATGCTGTTGAGTCAACGGGGCGGCGTTCTGTTTAAAGGCGGTAAAGCCCAAGTGGAAACCATATTTCAAGGAAATGAGCCGATGTATTATGTCATTCGGTTTGAAAAAGGAGGGTGGGCCTTGATTTCGGCCGAAGATACCGTAGATCCCTTATTAGGATATTCGTTCGATAGCGAGTATGTTTCGAAAGGTCAACCGGAATGGATAAAAGGTTGGTTGAAAGAATATACCGACCAAATAAAAACAGCTCGTCAAACCCCGGCACTCCAACGTCATTATCGTTGGGCGGGTGACTTGGTGACGCGGGCTGCGAGCGATAGAATAGACCCGGTTGTCAAGGTCAATTGGAATCAACCTGCACCGTATAACAAATATTGTCCTATGATGCAGGAAGGACAGGCTTTGGTGGGCTGTGTGGCCGTGGCTATGGGACAGGCTTTGTCGGTGGTGCGTTATCCGCTGCGAGGCCAGGGGACGAAATCATACACAGCTCCGGGGATAGGTCTTTTGTCGGTCAATTTCGACAATGAGCCCGATTATGATTGGGATGCTATTTTGTCGGGAGCCAACAATTATGACGAAGTGGCTAGGCTGCTCTATCATTGCGGTGTTTTGATCGATATGAATTATGGTGTAGATGGTTCCGGAGCCATTACAGAAAATATACCTCAATATTTTCAGCGGTATTATGGATTTCCCGAAACTTGTGTGGCTTATGCCCGAGACCGTTATCCCGGTGGTGACGAGGCATGGCACGAACTTATCCAGAGCGAGTTGAAACGGGGGCGTGCGGTGATTTATGCCGGAAACGAAGGCAATCAGGCTGGGCACTGTTTCAATTTGGCCGGTTGGGACGGATTTACCAACTATTATGTGAATTGGGGTTGGGGTGGAGTCAATAACGGTTGGTTTACCTTGGATAATTTGGGAGATAATATACAAGGTTCTTATCCCGATAATCATCGGGCTGTCGTGGGAGTAGCTCCGAAATCGGAAACCCCGTATGACATACGTCTGAGCACGACTCGCGTGAAAATAGGAACTCCGGCGGGAGTCGCAGTCGCCGATGTCACGGTATTGAGCGACATGCCTGATGCCGAATATGAATTCGAACTGAAAGGAATGATGCAATTCGGCGGTACTTATGCCGAACCGAGTTACGAAGTCCGTGACGGTAAACTTTATACGACAAAGTTGATCGAGGATAAAGCCGTTCACAAAACTGTTTATATCAAGGCGATTCATAAAGAAAGCCGTAATTCTTATGAAAAGAAATTCGATTTGCAGCTTTCGACTTCGGGTATCGACGAAGTGCTTGCCGAAGATGTTAAAATTTATCCGGTTCCTGCCACCGATGTACTTACGATAGAAGTACCTTATGCCGAAGGCAAATATGCTATCTATAACGTGGCGGGTATGGCGTTGCAGAGCGGTGAGATTAACGATAACGTGACGACTGTCGATGTCTCGAATCTTTCGAAAGGCAGCTATATGTTGCAATATTCTACGTCGCAGGGAGTCGTGGTAAAATCGTTTATCGTGAAATAATTTGTATGATTAGCCATAGTGTGGAAACGCCTCGGGGAACCGGGGCGTTTTTTTTTAATACCTTGCGTCTTCGCCGCCCTATGAGGGCGGGTATTTTCTCTGTGCTTTTATTTTCTTCTCAACCCCTCTGTCTTTTTAACCCCCTCGCCCTATATGGCTTCGCCACACCCTGCAATGCTATGGGGCACGGCAGGGGAGGAGTGTGATACCCGGTTTGTTGTTGTCGCTGTTTTTCAACCCCTCCGTCCTTCGGACACCTCCCCTATATTTTGCTGTGCAAAACACAGAGGAGGAGGGGATACTTGATTCTGTTGCTGTCGCTGTTTTTTAACCCCTCCGTCTTTTTAACCCCCTCGCCCTACGGGCACTCCCCCTATATGGCTGTGCCGCACAGGGGGAGAGGATTGAAAAGTAGTCTTTCTCCCTATGTTGTTTTGTAGCGCCTCGTAAGGCTGCGGGGCACGGCAGGGGAGGAGGTTAAAATATCCTTCCGATAGTGGAATGTGAATCCTCTGCTGTTTTAAGGATTGGCTTTGCCAAGAGGATAATTTCGTGGGATTATTTGCAGAGCCGTGTAACTATTTATAATTTTGTGACATAGTTTATCTGGAATGGCAAAAAAAGAAAATACCGATAGGTGGTTTATCAGTATCTCTCGTTTGTGGGTGGTAGCGTTTGTCGCTTTTCCTTTGTTGTGGAGTGCGTGTTCGGGGCCTAAGAACGAAGTGGTGAAGGGATTCGAAGATGCCGCGGAAGTTCCTACGTTGCGTACGCTCGATGTCATGACTCTTATTTCGGATTCGGGTGTGACGAGGTATCGTATCAATGCTCCCGAATGGTTGATGTATGAGAACGCCCAAGAGCCATACTGGTATTTCCCTCGGGGATTGCATGTGGAGAAGTTCGATTCTGTTTTCGCTACCGAGGCACTTATTCAGGGCGATACGGCTATTTATTTTAAGAACAAACAGTTGTGGCGGCTCGACCGGAATGTACGTATAGAGAATACGAAAGAAGAGGTTTTTCTTACGTCTCAAATCTTTTGGGATCAGCGTAAACGGGAGATTTATTCCGATTCGTTCATTCATATAGAAACTCCGGACGAAGTCATCGAGGGGTATGGGTTTACGTCTAACGAACAGATGACCCGGTATAAAATCCGTCGTACCAGCGGTATATTCCCTATCAAGCGGGATTCTGTTCCTCCCGATTCGGCGAAGGTCGATAGTGTTGCCGTTCCTAAACAAGCGATAAAGCCATGAATTGGATTTTGATTATTATCATAGCGTTGCTTTTCTCGGCCTTTTTTTCGGGTATGGAGATTGCTTTCGTGTCGTCGAATAAAGTGCGGGTTGAACTGGATATGAAACAGCAGGGCATGATGTCGAAGATATTGGGGCTGTTTTATGGAAACGAGGAGCAGTTTATCTCGACCATGCTGGTGGGCAATAATATAGCTTTGGTTATTTACGGTATGGGCATGGCGGCTCTTTTGGAGCCGGTCATAGCTTTGGTGTGGAATCAGGAGGCTTTTGTCGTTTTGATGCAGACGTTGTTGTCCACTTTGTTAATTTTGTTCGTGGGTGAATTTTTGCCCAAGACGATTTTCCGTGTTAACCCGAATGCGACAATGCGTTTTTTCTCTCCTTTCGTGTGGTTGCTTTATGTCGTTTTATATCCGATTTCGAAGTTTACGTCTGTCGTTTCCAAATGCGTGATGAGACTGGGGGGAGTGAAGATCGCACATCAACCTTATGGAGCCCTGATGAGCAAGATAGAACTCGACTCGTTTATCCAGAAAAGTATAGAAGAATCTGATTCGGGCGAACCGGTGGAGCCGGAGATGAAAATATTCCAAAATGCTCTCGACTTTTCGAATATTCATTTACGGGATTGCATGATACCCCGTACCGAACTCGTGGCTGTGGATATCGACGAGGTTACGGTGGAGGAGTTGTTACAAACGTTCATCAGTACCGGCATATCCAAAGTGGTGGTTTATCGCGAGAATATCGATAATATTCTGGGATATATCCATGCATCGGAGATGTTTCGTCGGCACGAAGATTGGAAAAAGAGTATTCGCCCGGCTGTTTTCGCTCCCGAGAGCATGTTGGCCAATAAGTTGATGCGCACTTTGATGCAACAGAAGAAAAGTTTGGCTATTGTGGTCGATGAGTTCGGGGGAACTGCCGGACTGGTAACTCTCGAAGATTTGGTCGAGGAAATATTCGGAGACATCGAGGACGAACATGATACTCAAAATCTTGTCGCCCGTAAAGTGAGCGACGACGAATTCGAGTTTTCGGGACGTATGGAAATCGAGCGAATCAACGAGGAGTTCGGATTGGATATTCCCGAATCGGACGATTATCTCACGATCGCCGGGTATATCTTGTATCATTATCAGACATTGCCGAGGCTCGGAGAGACCGTGGAAATAGGGAATTACCGGTTTACTATTTTACAACGAAAAGCTACGAAAATAGAACTTGTACGCATGAAAATAGAGAAATAAGAGATTTTTTTGTACTTTCGCTGCCGATATAAATCCAAATTTTTGTATCTTCGTGCCCTTAGTAAAAGAGGATAAAAAATAATAAAATATAAAACTAAAATTCATTCAAAGTAACAAATGGCTACGTTAAACAAAATCAGAAGTAAAGCCGGCCTGCTCGTGGTGATTATAGGGGTCGCCTTGCTCGCTTTTATCGTAGGGGACTTCCTGAATTCGGGACATACCTTCTACGCCATGAATCAAAACAAAGTCGCTGTCGTGAACGGGACGAATATCGGAGTCGAAGAATTTCAAGAACGTGTAAAGGTACGTACAGATGAATTACAACAAATGTATGGACAACGCGGAATGACTTTGCCCGAAGGGTATGTTTCCCGTATCAATCAAGAGGTTTATGACCAGATGGTGAATGAAATATTGTTGAGCGAGGAACTTGAAGAACTGGGAATCGTTGTCAGCAAAGAAGAACTTGCCGACTTGCTAAGCGGTGACAATATATCTCCGCAAGTGCGCCAGTATTTTACGAATCCTCAAACCGGAGAGTTCGACCGTCAAGGCTTGCTTAATTTTATGCAGGTGGTTCTCGATCCGGAATCTCATGGATACAATACACCGGAGTTGCTCGCGCAAATAGAGCCTCAACGCCAAATGTGGCTCAGACTCGAACAGGAGGTTAAACAAAATCGTGCCGTTCAGAAATTTGCCAATTTATTGAATCGTGCGATTATGCCGAATAAGCTGGATCTTGAAAATTCGTTCGAAGATAATAAAACTTCGGCCAATATAGCTTATGCTTTACAACCGTATACATCGATTGCCGATTCGATGATCGCTGTAAGCGACAGTGAGCTTAAAGCCGAATACAACAAGATGAAGTCGTTTTATAAAACGCCCGAACGTCGTTCGATCAAATACATCACGGTAAATATCGTACCCAGTGAGGCCGATTATGCCAAAGCTAAGGAAAAAGCTGAAATGAACGAATCGGTATTCGCTACGACGGACGATGTGGTAGCTTTTATCGCCAATAATTCCGATGAGTCTTATGACGATTCTTTCGTGGCTATTTCGTCGATGCCCGAAAAAATGAAAAAATTTGCACAAACGGCCAGTGTAAATGAATCGTCTCCGATGGAATTCGAAAACGATACTTATACGATGTATCGTTTGATGGATACGAAGGTCGCCCCGGATTCGATCAAAGTTCGTTTGCTTTCGTTTCAACCCCGTTCGACGGAGATCGATAGCGTTTTGAATGTGTTGAATCATGGAGGAAGTTTCGCCGAACTTGCCCCGAAATACAACGGGAATGATGAAATTTGGTTAATGGAAAATATGGCTTCCAGCGTGGGAAGACCTTTCATCAACAAAGTATTTAGCGAGAATGGAAACGGTTATTTCAAGGCCGAGAGCTTGGGCGGGGAACACATCGTACAGATATTGTCGCGTACGGCTCCGGTGAAAAAAGCCAAAGTAGCGGCTTATGTTTTGGCTGTCAATCCCAGTACAGAAACTCATACCGCTCTTTATAACCAGTTGTCTTCTTATAGCGCATCCAATAATAATGCAGAGAAATTCAATACGGGGGCAAAAGAGGCCGGATATACGGTTAACAGCTATGAATGCAGTGCCGAAGATTATTCATTACCCGGAATCAATGATGCCCGTCAAGCCATTCGTTGGGCGTTTAATGCCGACAAAGGCGAGGTTTCGGAAATCTTTACTCTCGATAACTCGTTCGTGGTTGCTGCTCTTGACAACATTACAAAAGAAGGATATGCTCCTCTGGAACAAGTGAAAGATATATTGGCTATGCAGATTCGTAACGATAAGAAAGCCGAGAAGATTATCGGTGACTTGAAATCGAAGAATCTCAATTCTTTGGCCGGATATGCCGAGGCTATGAAGGCACAAGTGGATAGCGCCAAGTTCGTGTCTTTCTCTTCCCCGTCTATCGCAGGTGTCGGTTACGAACCGGTGTTGAGCGGTTTGGCTCCCGTTTCGGAGAATGGAAAGCTCGTAGGTCCAGTGAAGGGATCGAGAGGGGTGTATGTGTTTACGGTTACGGACAAAACCGTTTCGGAACAACCGTTCGATGCCCAGACAGAAACTCAGAAGATTCAGCAGAATTACGGCTATCTCATCAATAGTCGCTTGATGGAAGTTCTTCGGGATAAAGCGGAAATAGAAAATACGATGATTCGTTTCTTCTAATAAACGGATTTTTTGATAAACACAGAGTGCGTATATCGTGGCTGTCGGCTCGATACACGCACTTTGCATTTGTGTTGTAGAATCTCTCGATAGTCATGGAAAAGGAACATTTGTTGGGAAAAACGTTGGAGGAGTTACAGACGGTAGCCGAGGAGAACGGACTGCCTCGTTTCGCGGCGAAACAGATAGCTTCGTGGCTTTATGAAAAGCGTATAGATCGTATTGCGGGCATGTCGAACCTTTCGTTGAAGCATCGGGAGTTATTGTCACAGCGCTATGATATAGGCCGGGAGGCTCCGGTTCAGTCTCTTCGTTCTACCGATGGAACGATAAAATATCTTTTTCGGGTAGGAGGCGATGATTTTGTGGAAACGGTTTATATTCCCGATCGCGACAGGGCTACTTTGTGTGTGTCGTCGCAAGTGGGCTGCAAGATGAATTGCAGTTTTTGCATGACCGGGAAACAGGGTTTTAAGCGTAGCTTGTCTTCTGCCGAAATAATTAATCAGATTCTTTCGGTGGAGTATAGCGATAAACTGACGAATCTGGTATTTATGGGTATGGGGGAACCGTTTGATAATCTCGACGAGGTGATGGGGGCTCTGTCTGTTCTTACATCGGAATGGGGTTTTGCATGGAGCCCGAAGCGAATCACCGTGTCTACGATAGGCCATTTGAACGGCATACGTCGTTTTCTCGATGAGAGCCGATGCCATTTGGCCGTGAGTCTTCACTCTCCTTTCCCGGAGGAGCGTTTGCAAATTATGCCTGTGGAGAAAGCATTCCCGATGACCGATGTCTTGGATTTATTGCGTCGGCGCGACTTTTCTCACCAACGTAGGCTTTCTTTCGAATATATTTTGTTTAACGGGTACAATGATAGTTTGGATCATGCCGATGCATTGGCTCGTTTGTTGAAAGGTATGGATTGCCGGGTGAACCTGATACGGTTTCACGCTATTCCGGGAGTAACTCTTAAAAGTACCGATATGCAATCGATGGAGGCTTTTCGGGATCGATTGAATAACCGTGGGGTAGTGGCTACTATACGGGCTTCGAGAGGAGAAGATATATTTGCGGCTTGCGGTATGTTGTCTACGGCCGAGAAAAACAAGAAATAGAATCGGGGTTTTAAATAGTTCTTATATCCGGCAGGGTATATCGTGGATTTTTGTTACCTTAGTGAGCTCAAATTAGGTCGGCGATCGTATGCCGAGAAAATTAAGTTATAAAGATTTGGAGTTATGGAACATAAAATAAAAGTGGGAATTACCCAGGGTGACATCAATGGAGTAGGGTATGAGGTTATCCTCAAAACATTGTCCGACCCACATATCGTGGAGCTTTGTACACCTGTCGTCTATGGTTCGGCTAAGGTTGCCGCCTATCACCGGAAGGCTCTCGATATTCCGGCTGTTAATTTTAATATTATTAGCGATGCATCGGCAGCCGATGAAAATAAAGTGAATTTGATTACTTGTGTCGACGACGATGTGAAAGTGGAAATAGGAAAGGCTACGGCAATAGGAGGGGAGGCTGCTTATGCCGCTCTTGAACGAGCTGCTGCCGATATGGAAGCTGGTTCGATAGACGTATTGTTGACGGCTCCCATAAACAAACATGCCATACAGTCCGATAAGTTTGATTTTCCCGGACATACCGAGTATCTTGAACGTCGCTTGGGGAACGGACAAAAGGCGTTGATGATATTGTTGAACGATACTTTACGGGTCGCTTTGGTTTCGGGGCATGTGCCTGTTTCGAAAGTCTCGTCTGTTGTTACGAAGGAAACCATTCTTGAAAAGTTGCAAATTTTTGAACAGTCGTTGAGGCAGGATTTTTGTGTGGTAAAGCCTCGGATTGCCGTGTTGGCGTTAAACCCTCATGCCGGAGACGACGGACTTTTGGGAACAGAAGAGATTGAAATCATAAAGCCAGCCATTCAAGAGGCCAATGCCAAAGGAATGCTTTGTTTTGGCCCTTATCCGGCCGATGGCTTTTTCGGAACCGGACATTATCGTCAATTCGACGGTGTGTTGGCTATGTATCACGATCAAGGATTGGCGCCTTTCAAGGCGATAGCGATGGAAGACGGGGTGAATTATACGGCCGGATTACCGGTAGTTCGTACTTCTCCCGATCATGGTACGGCATACGACATAGCCGGACAGAACCGAGCCGACGAGCAGTCGTTCCGTCACGCTCTTTATTTGGCGATAGATGTATTCCGTAATCGTTCTTTTTATAAAGAAATAACAGCGTCTCCGTTAAGGAAACAGTATTTCGATAAAAGCGGAGATAAGGAGGTGCTCGACCTGACGTCCGATACCGATAAAGGTGAATGAGTCGTTTTCTTGGAAGAAGAAAAAAGGGTTTGTGTCGAACATCGTTTTTGAGTGTGGAAATGAATAACGAATAAAAAAAACAGAGATATAAAATGGGAAAAGTACTTATTATCGGAGCCGGAGGAGTAGGAACGGTGGTGGCGCATAAAATAGCGCAGAATCCCGATGTGTTTACCGAAATCGTTTTGGCAAGTCGCACGCAGTCCAAGTGCGATGCCATAGCCGATGCTATTGGCGGCAATCATATCGTGACCGACCGTGTCGATGCCGACAAGGTTGAGGATTTAGTGGCATTGTTCAAAAAGCATAAGCCCGATATCGTTGTCAATGTGGCTTTGCCTTATCAGGACTTGACGATTATGGATGCCTGTTTGCATTGCGGTGTCAATTATCTCGATACCGCCAACTATGAGCCTCTCGACGAAGCTAAATACGAATATAAATGGCAGTGGGCTTATCGAGAACGTTTTGAGCAAGCCGGGTTGACGGCTATTCTCGGTTGCGGATTCGATCCGGGTGTGAGCGGGGTTTATACGGCCTATGCAGCGAAACATTATTTCAAAGAGATGCAATATCTCGATATTGTCGATTGCAATGCCGGTAATCATGGTATGGCATTCGCTACCAATTTCAATCCCGAAATCAATATCCGGGAAGTAACCCAAAAAGGTAAGTATTACGAGAACGGAAAATGGATCGAGACAGAGCCGCACGAGATTCATCGTCCTCTCACTTATCCTAATATAGGCCCCAAAGAATCCTATTTGATTTATCACGAGGAGTTGGAATCGCTGGTTAAAAATTATCCTACGATTAAACGTGCTCGTTTTTGGATGACTTTCGGGCAGGAGTACCTCACTCATTTGCGTGTGATTCAGAATATCGGTATGGCGCGTATCGATCCTATTATGTACAACGGAGTAGAGATCGTACCTATCCAGTTCCTTAAAGCCGTTTTGCCCAATCCGGGAGACCTCGGTAAGAATTACACGGGAGAGACCTCTATCGGTTGTCGCATTCGGGGTATTGGAAAAGATGGAAAGGAACTTACTTATTATGTGTATAATAATTGCAGCCATCATGCTGCCTATCTCGAAACCGGAGCACAGGGTGTGAGCTATACCACGGGCGTTCCTGCTATGATCGGAGCCATGATGTTTCTCACCGGCAAGTGGAAAAAACCGGGCGTTTATAACGTAGAGGAATTCGATCCCGATCCTTTCATGGAACAGCTCAACAAACAAGGTCTGCCGTGGCACGAAGTGTTCAATGGGGATATAGAGTTGTAATTATAGTAAATAAAGACTTTTTTGGATAGGGCTGTCTGTACAACGGATAGCCCTATTTTTTGAGAAAAAGGTTTGTGTTTTATTTAGACATATCAACCTTTACTCTTTTTATCTAAGTCGGTTGCATATTATCTACGGTTCAGTCGATAATTAGAGGGGATTGTCCTTGTATATTCCAGCCCCTCACCGAAGAAACGGCCGAAAGTATTAACCTCCTCCTCTGCGCACGAATGTGCGATAGGGGAGGTGGCACGA